>PDWJ01003199.1_pt1 | contig 43186 bp, 37 predicted proteins | sample 1430881 | NCBI WGS metagenome assembly PDWJ01 (sample SAMN01162460, study PRJNA174530) | Oral metagenome, whole genome shotgun sequencing project. | biome: Marine environment; feature: Marine mammal; material: Swab sample of the gingival sulcus; isolation source: swab sample of gingival sulcus...
TTTCTAAATCAACTTCAATTAAGCTAAGCGCCTCTTCTAAAGCCTCTTTTGTTTCTGCCGCTACTAGCGCTAAAGCATCGCCAACTCTTCTAATTTTGTCAACTACTAGTATCGGTTCATCTTTATTGATAACACCGATAATTTTATTGCCTGGTATGTCTTTATGAGTTAAAACGACATGAACGCCTGGCACTGCTTTGGCTTTTTCAGTATTTATTTCTTTTACAATAGCACTAGGTACTTCGCTGCGTTTTACACCACCTAACAACATATTAGGTAACTTAATATCAGCTGAAAAAATTGATTTGCCAAGTGCTTTGTCCAAGGCGCCTTTCCGTACTAACCCCTTGCCGATGACACTATATTGATTCATCGCATTACCTCCCAATTATCTCACACCTTCAATCGCTTCAATAATTTTTTGATATCCAGTACAGCGACAAAGATTACCGGAAATCGCCGTTCTAATTTCATCTTTTGACGGGTTAGCATTTTTCATCAACAAGGCCTTTGCCGATAAAATCATACCGGGTGTACAAAAACCGCATTGAACCGCGCCCTTTGCGATAAACGATTGTTGAATTTTATCGATTTCACCATCTTTACTTAGACCTTCTAGCGTGATAACATCGCAGCCATCCACCTGCGCCGCTAACATGGTGCAGCTCGTTACTGCGTTGCCATTAAGTATTATCGTACAGGCGCCACATTCGCCTTCGCCACAGCCCTCTTTTACACTAATCATGTTTAAATCATCTCTTAAAAAATCAACCAGTCTTAAATTGGATGAAACTTGTCTGAATACTTTTTCGCCGTTTAAGACAAAAGAGACAGTTAGTTTTTTCATTTTACCCTCCTAGCCTTTGTACTGAGCGATAATTGACTGAAAATTATCCCGCGCAGCACCTTTAACGCTTTCCTTCTTGTAAGAACAAGAAGCACGTGTACAAATGTTTTCGACCACAACTTTTGACAACTCTTCTAAACAGTCGTCAATTACATTTGTAGTCAATTTTTTGCCCACAATGGCGTGCTCTGCTGCGGCAACACGATAAGGATACCTGCCGACTGCGCCTAGCGAGATAGCAGAGCGCTTTACCGTGTCATCAGAATTGAACTCAATACGCATACCAACAGTTAAAACCGATTTAGCCAAAGCTTTCCTGCGCCCTATCTTTCTGAATGATGAATATTCATTGTCCTGACACTTATTAAACTGTATTTCTGTGATTATCTCATTATCGGTCAACCCGGCGACATTGATATAACATCCTTCAAAATCGTTGCGCGTGTTTTCACTATAAAAATCTGTCAACTTGACTTTTCTTTCGCCTTGCAAGTTTTTAACGACAAGTACAGCATCTAAGTTCATCAGTGCGTTAACAGAATCTGCACAGGCTGAACCAGTAACTATATTGCCCGCCGGTGTTCCGGCATTTCTGATTTGTGGCGAACCAATCGTCGTACAGGCATCGGATAATAATTTTGCATGTTTTTTGATAAGTGCATTATGTTGGATGGTCGTAAAAGGCGTATTAGCACCTATTCTAATTATCTCTTTCTCCTCTACAATAAAATTTAATTCAGCTAGATTCTTAATATTTATAATAATATTTTCATCAACTTCATTTCGGTTTAATCCCAGCACCAAATCGGTGCCGCCGGCAATAACTGTTGCATTTTCTTTTTCTACATCCAGTATTTTCAACACTTCGGCAAGATTTTTAGGATTATAAAAATCTAATCTTTTCATACACATCCTCTCCTCATCATAAGCATGGATACATCAGATAGAAAAATGAGCTCATTGTACGTTTTTGAAACAACTCGTTGCCTGTAAAGTAGCAATTTTCTCTGGTAGCATCATAATTTCGTCTTTGACGACGACTATCCCTCCCTTGATAATTCTGTCTTTTTTCAATTTCTCTAATGCATTATAACCGTTTAATAATGCCAACAATTTTGTCTTGTGATCAATATCGCCAACACTCAATGTCACCAAGTGACCGCAAATATCCGTTTCACTATCAATTGCTTCAGCTTTTGCCCTAACGATTTTTTCTGATTGAGCATTTGTCTGATTGCCGAGATAAGTCGCACAAATATCGGCAACACTCGCACTTTTTGCTAAGACAACAGCCACTGAAGCGATCCCTTTTGTAAAACTTCGTCCACCTAAACCACTTGAACAAATGCCACTAATACCATCTTCTGGCAATACCTTGATTTGCATATAAGCGCTATTTGATCTCTCTAACTGTAATGGCACCGCCACAACGATCGGCCTGCCAGTGATATCGCTTAACGCAATATCTCCACCGTTGTTTATAATGACGCGCTCGGCGCCATAAGCAAGCGCACTCTCCAAGGCAAATTCGGAAAACGAACCGGCGATCGCTGCCATTAACGTATAATCTGAACGACCTAAACAATCGACGGCATCGACTAATTTTTTAAAGACCGCCGAATCACTGGTTACGCTCGCAATATTATCGCGATATGACTTAATCACATCAATATGACTGAGCACTTTTTCAAATTGAACGACTACATCATGTGCCACCTGCTCTACTAGTTGAGTAGACTTTTGCTGATTGCACTCAATATCAATTGTCATTCTAATCGGCCCGTAATTGAGAAAGCCGACCCCACTTCGCATCATCGTAAACATTTTATAATCCAATTTCTGCAAGCACTTCTTTTTTCGAACGTATGTGGGCGATGTGGCCTCCTAGTTCTTCGTAAACACTACGTTTCATGGTGTACTCAATCGGCGCAACAGTGGCGGGTGTCGGCACCCAAGATGTCGCCTGCGGCACCATGGCGCCGACATCGACCATAAAGTTTATCCCGCCTCCAGGTAAAATATAGGTAGGCGCACCACCAATTGTCAACTTAACGCGCCTGTCATGCACTGCATCGGTTAGCTTTTTTGGAAAACGCGTAACACCAGCGCGCGCACTACCACCTGTTCCGCCAGTATAGATCACCGAAGTCAACGAGGGCTCACAGGTGTTTTTAATTAAATCGACAACCGCGCATACGGCCGCTGGCAGATCAATTTTTTTGATGCTATAATCTTCTTGTACCTCAAAGAACGCCGCCTGTTGACCAGTGGTTTCAGTTACTAGAATTCTAGTTCCAACTTTTGTGATTTTTTTATCAATTGAAACCACAGCCTTACGCGGGTCCTCTATTTCGGTGCCGCCCCAGCCTGTGCCATGTTTACCAAAATAACGTCCCACCGTTGATTTTACACCATATGGCACGACACCACTATAGGTCATGCCAACAACTTGACCAGCTAAATGTTCTGATAGTAGGCCAATAATGTGATAATCGAGTATAATGGCCTCATCGACAACTTTACTGAGTTCTTTGGCAAACATGCCAATTGTTGCACTACCGCAGCCAACGCGCATTAAAGTTTCTTTTTGACCATCTATCAGCGGCGCTTCACCCTGTTGAAGCGTTAAGCGACTACCTTTATCGACTCTTAGCGTTACTGCTCTGCCATTTGCCAAGTCGACAATCGTGCGCGCGACAATAAAGCCATCATTACCATTACTCAATAAATTTGCCCCACCAATAGTCAGCATTTTTGAGCCATACTCTTCTGTGGTTACCATGCCGACAACTTTGCCATCGCGTTTTACCTTTGCACCCTCTTCACCGATATGCATATTGGTGTCAATTTTCACCTTAACACCACTGTAACTGAGTGGTGCTTCAGTAACCACCGTCACGACGTCGACGCCGTCAACACACTCCTGTACAATGTGCGGCGCAGGTAAGCAACAAGGGTAGCGCGAACCGCCGCCAACTGCTGTGATAAGCGGATTGTAAGGCAGACTATCCGTTTCCGGTTGTCGTGTTACCGCTTCGACAACCAACCGCCTATTTCTAACGATAACACCATCAATGTTGGTAAAGCGTTTGCACGCCCCCTTGCTGTTAAGTGGTATTGAGCACCTCACCGGACAATTTGTACAAGTTGTCGCACCGACAGCTTCTGTTTGATTATATGCTAATGCGTCTTTTGGACATACTCTCACACATATTCTACAACTAACACAAGATTCGTTGATAATCGCCTTTTTATCAACGACATTGATGGCTCCAATAGGACAATTTCTTTCACATATCCTGCAACCAATACATTTATCTGAAAACAAATTTATCATATTTTGAGCCCTCTTTTAGATTTACCTTAAGCCATCTTCAAATTTTGCTTCCTCAATGGTTAAGCCGCCAACTCTTGGGTGTGGCCTGCCACAGTTAGTAATAACTAGCCCCAAGACGATTTCATTGGCTTTTGGGGCATCGGGAATTCTTATTTCCATTGAGTCAAAATGCGAGCGTATGAAAGCTGCATCCTTATGGTTTAAGCCAATATCAAGCGATGTGCCGACAGCGCCAACCTTTTTATTGGAAGGAATCAACGCAAGACCTCTGACAATTGCCTTTCTAAAAGGCTTGCCAAGTTTAGGATGAAGAATCGCAGCAGCGTGTTCTAATTCACCGTTTTCACCGATAATTGCACCTTTGCCATAGGATTCAATTTCTTCTGGCTTTAACCCACCAGCAGCAAGTCCTTTTTCGACTAATAACGGTGCAATATAAGCGCCCCAATCTGACAAAAATTCCAAATCTTCAACGTATTGTCCGGCATAGGGGTTTTCGATAACGGCACAGATCGAAACGCGCTTGTGTTTTTTGTCAGAAGCTATCTCTTTACCACCATCACTGTTAATCTCCTCAACCACTGTACAAATTTTTCTGATTTTGACATCTGTTACTTCCATTATGTGCTCCTTTCCTCAACCTTTATTTGCTTAATACATTCTGTACAACTATACTATAACTGGCTTTCTGGTTGCCGGTGGCGTGTTGCGGCTCTTTGTCACGACAATTTCACCATCAATGATAACGAAGGCTACACCGGGAATGTCACCAAACTCAAGTGCCTCTAAGGCGTCTTTTCCTTCTGAACCATTTGGCGCATCCATAATGACGAAATCCGCTTCGCGGCCTTTTTCAATTTTGCCCCTATTTAACTTAAATTTTTCGGCGTTGTTACCAGTAGCGACGCAAATCGCTTGTGCAGCGCTAATGCCTTCACAACAAGAAGCAGCATAGGCAATTGTTCTAAGCTGACTGAGTGGTATAACACCAGTGCCCGATGGCGCGTCAGTACCCATCAATAACCTTGACAATTGATTTTTAGCAGCCAGTCTTTCGACAACATGTTTCAAGGTTCTAAAATTACCACACTGAATAATCTCCAAGCTTAAATCGGTCTCATCAATCAATCTGTCAACCTCTTTTGAAATAGCTGCAGTAGGGCCACCATTGATGTGAGAAACAACGTCCGGATCGGTTTTGATAACATCATCGGCTGTAATTGTACTACTACCCGGAATACTGGTACCACCAGTGTGCATCATAACCGTCATATTGTTCTTTTTGGCCCATTTGACCATCACAGAAGCCTCTTCAGGATCTTTCACACTACCTAAGCCAATTTCGCCGACGACATCAACACCCAAAGCAGCTAATTGTTCAAAGTCTTTTTCAGTTAAACCCTTTTCTAAAATAAGCGAGCCACCATGTAGTTTTGCGCCATTAGGGCGAAAGTTAAGCGATGATTTTTTAGCTAAAATCGCCAATGCTTTGACACCTTCCGGATCGCGCGGTCGACCCGGCGTATGTGCTTCACCGGCCGAGATAAACGTCGTGATGCCGCCGTGAACGGAGCTTTCTAAAAAGCCAACCATTTTTTGACGCGGTGTATAGTCGCCTATGACGGTGTGCACGTGCGTATCGATAATGCCCGGAATAACCGTGGTGCCATTGGCGTCAATCGTCTTATCTAATTCATATTGAGATAACAGCTCCTCACCGCCAACCGCTTCAATTAAACCGTCTTTTACAACGATGGTATCTGCCTTTAACAAAGGCTCTTGTAAATTTCCCGATACCAATTTACCAATGTTTTTAATCGCTAGTGTCGCCATGATTACCTCCTTCATATAGTTTGGTTTTTGCGTTATCTTATATACTTTTTTCCAAGTTGATTATAGGTGTTTAGCCCAATCAACTCATTAAACTCAGCAAAACTTATCATTTCGTCAATAAGGCCTTCTGTCGTTCCCTTTGCCATCAACTCACGCATCAATTTCTGCATTGCAAAGGCCGTCACATAAGTTGAAGCAGTTGGCCAGATTACCAAATTGTAACCCAATTCTTGCAGTTCGTCGTTGTCACAGAGCGGCGTACGACCACCCTCTACCATATTGGCTAAGGTCGGCTTTTTGATTTCCTGATTAATGCGTAACATTTCCTCTTTAGTCTCCGGCGATTCTAAAAAGATGATATCGGCGCCAGCTGCTTCATAAGCGCGAACGCGCTCTAAAGCCACTTCAAAACCGTGATCGGTGCGTGCATCTGTGCGTGCAATAATCAAAAAATCAGGATCTCTACGAGCTGCCACAGCCGCCTCTATTTTGCCAATCATTTCCTGTTGAGAGATGATTTCACGTCCCAGCATATGTCCGCAGCGTTTTGGCGCAACCTGATCTTCTAACTGAATTGCTGCAACACCGGCTTTTTCATATAATTCAACCGTCCGCATTACACCAAGGGCGTTGCCAAAGCCAGTATCGGCATCGGCAATAACCGGAATTGAAACAGCACTGACAAATTTGGTAGCACGATCGAGCATTTCGGTCATCGTCAACAATCCGACATCGGGCTTGCCCAATGCGCTAGCCGCTTGACCATAGCCGGTCATGTAAACCGCTTTAAAACCAGCCTGTTCGATTACCCTTGCCGTCAACACATCGTGCGCACCCGGCGCTACCAATATTTCCTTTTGCAATAATAATTCTTTTAATTGCCCTCGTACATTCATATTAATTCTCTCCTAATAGTCTGCATCTCTGCCAACATAATACTTAAACAATATTTCCATACTATACGCTTTATCAACTTCTAAAATTGTACCTGCTGAAAACAATAGATAGTCTTTGTCAACCATGATTTTAGGTGATTTAGGCAATAGATAGACGCCATTATCGCTAAGGGCTTGGGCGACGATTTCCTTTGCTAAATCCAACTCATTATTGACAAAATAACCACCGACACATATTACCCATTCAATACTTCTCAGATCTCTGCCCATTGGTACGCCAGGGATAAATCCCCGCCTGACATCTGCTTCTGTCGCATACCTGCCGGCATGGCGTTTTAAAGCCAGTTCCACGGCGGTCGCCGCCAATAGTTTATCGAACAGTTTTTCTTCTTCACTTTGTGCAATAAATTCCGGATTTTCCTCTAAAAATTCACAATAGTCTTCAAATTTTGTCAGCAGCTCCTTTTGATTGAGATTGTGCTTAAACAATATCTCGCGTGGTGATACGGCATTGATCACACCCTTGGCGCTAACGCGCATACCCAAATTGCCTTCTACGGTGCGATAAGACATCTGTTTAGAATTGGTTATAACCAATCCTTTTTCTTCATCGTCAATGTCATCAAATAGTGGAATAACCGAGTGAACATCAGTTGTTGCACCGCCTAAATCAATGACCACAATATTACCTAGTCCTGCGCGTTGGTATGTACCTTTAGCCAGTAACTCGGTTGCCAATAAAACTGCGCCAGGTGTTGGCATTATCTTATCGTTGCTAATAAAGTGCTGTAGCTCATTTAGACCACGCGCTTTGGTAATCTGTTTAATAAATTCGCGGTGTATCACATCGCGCGCCTCGCTCACCTTTAACTCGTGAATCGTCGGCATAATATTGGCTACTCTAATGCAATGCACGCCGGCCGCAACTAACAGCTTTTCAATTTTGCGCTGAACATTTATATTACCGGCGATCACGACCGTCGCCTTGATGCCACTTTTAATAATAATATCAGCACTTTCCAAAATAGCATCTTCATTGCCGCCATCCGTGCCACCAGCCAGCAAAATAATGTCGGGCGAAATCTCTTGTAACACCTCGCATTTATAATCACTTGGATCTTCACTAGACAGTATTTCCAATATTTTAGAACCTGAATTCATGGCAACTTCTTTGGCAGCCTTTGCCGTAACACGCGCCATATAACCAAACGCAACCATACGCAAGCCTCCGGCCGCACTGCTCGACGACAAGACGTGCCTGGCCTCAATCTGCTCATCTGTTTGCAACTGTTCCTGCAACAGATTCAGTCCTACGCTAATGCCTGAAAAAACTTGTTTTACAGTGGTTGGCGACTGGGCCGAGGCCATCAGTCGATAGTCCTTATAAAGGCGCTGTTTTGTAAACGTACTGCCTACATCAATTACTAAATAATCGTATTTACACATTTCAGTCCTCAGTCCGTATAGCAAACTCCATCCAGAATTTTTCTAGCCGTTCGATAAATAACTGCTTTTAACAACTGCCAAGCCCCATCGTTTTTCTGCGCTGCAACTTTAATCTCAATAATGCCGGACGGATGGCCTATTCGAAGCGTTTCATCCTGACCGCGCTGTTTTGCAGCCATTACCTGATTGACAACTGTGCCCTCAATTCGAGCAGCAGCACCAGTGCAAATTGTGCCAGTGCCGGCATAGGCTTTGTGCATCACCTGCATAAACATCAAACGCGACACAAAATCGATATCGCCTTGTGCTATTCTATTACCAGTTGTAAAATCAACATAATCAGCTGCTTCTGACACGAAGGCTATCATCGGAAAGGCAGGTGAGTTTTTTAATGCGGCGGCGCGATTTTCAGCCATGCCAATCAAAACTGCGGCTTCACCACGAATAGCTTCTAGCAAATCACAAATATTTTTATCTTTATCTACCTGTGATGGCGTTTCGATGCCGGTTAAAGATAAATCGGCCGCTTTGATAAACACCATCGGGTTAGCAGCATCGACAATTGAACATTCAATTGTGCCAAACCCCTCTATATTCAACTGATCAATGACATTACCAGTCGGCAATAATTTCCCGGTTTTAGAACCCCATGTAGCTGAGAAATCAATTTCAATTTTTTCGCCTGTGCCAGGCACGCCATCAATAACATAGTCACCATGATATTTGGGCTTGCCATCTTCAACGCGTACCTTTTCCACTAAAATTTTTCCGGTATTGGTGTTGTGAATGCGCACGGTAGTATAAGGTGATTCCGCTTTAACAAAGCCCTTGTCTATCGCATAAGCGCCAACGCCAGACGAAATATTACCACAGTTACCAGAATAGTCGACCTTTGGCGCAACGTATGACACCTGACCAAAAGTGTAGTCAACGTCTGCACCATCAAGCGTCGGCGCTCCAACAATTGCCAGCTTGCTGGTCAATGGATCGGCGCCGCCCAAACCATCGATTTGCCGAATATCAGGACTGCCAAAAATACGCAATATGCGTGCATCGCGTTCCGCCTGTTCTGTTGGCAAATCAGATTCCTTAATAAAAATCCCCTTACTGGTACCAGCGCGCATAATCGTTACATTAGTTTCATTTGTTCTCATTGTTATCACCCGTCTTTCCTAGCTTTTGGTTAATCCAGTCAACCGTTTGATCTGTCGTCGTATTTGGACCGAAAAATGCGTCAACGCCTAAAAATCCGGTTCCCTCTTCAGCGATTTTTTTCTCAAACATGGCATGCTCTTCTTCCTTACCAGCAATTCTGCCGCCGGCAATTAGAAGCACCTTGTCGCGAATACCCAACGCTTCTAAGCGTTTGCTGACACGTGGAAATAAATCGATGCCTAGACCCAGTAAATTGCTAATGCCAACAACCGCTGCATTGGTTTCAGCCGCTACATCGGCGACTGTTTCCGGTAAATTCATACCGCGTAGAAAAATCACTTCATAGCCGGCCTGTTCGATAGCATCTTTTACCGAATTAATGCCCATGACATGTGCGTCAGCGCCAACGGTGCCAAGTACGACTTTTTCTTTATGAATAACCGGCTGCTTTTCCTTTACTTTAACATCCGATGTTGAAATTGGCATATAGCGCTCGTCTACTTTTAGTGGCGAGTAACCCTTGATATAACGTCTAATACCGTCATCATCGCGATGAGTTTTAACAAAGCGTTTCAGATCCCAACCGCCGGCGCGCGGCGTATCTAAAACCCCGCTTTTACCGGCTTCAACGATTAGGTCTAGCAACTCTGCATCGTCATATTTTGCCCAGAATTCAGCGTTAAATTCTTTGATGTCAAGCATTTCATCCAATTTTAATGCAACCTTCAAAACAGCCGCCGCTTCTTGATGAATCTCCCTGACACGCGCATCGATTTGCGGATCGTTTATTTCAACCCGATATGTGTTTTCAAAGACGTTTTGCGACGCCCACATTGCTTTCGCCATTGATTCGCCGGTTGGTATGCCGACATTCTCAGCTGCCTTTGGTCGATAAAAATTGGCACCCGCCAGCTTTGCACTAACCGCCATGCGCGCAAAATGGCCCTGTTCAGCAATTAAATCGGGTGGTGGATCCTGAAATGTTTCCGGAACGACAATGATAAACTCACTCCAAATTGCCTCTCTAAATGCCTTTACCAGTGCTAAATCAGCAATGATATTAATGCCGGCAACATTCATCTGAATAGCGCTAAGTCCCCTATCCAAGCCCGCCTTAACGGCTAGTCCTTCTGACAGCATGCACATTGCCAGTGCCATGCCATCAGTTCCCATAATATTGTTAATGTGTTTATGGGTGTCCAATTGACAGAAAATATTGTTTTCGGCGCAGATCTGTAGGGCCATGTAACCGCTTTCTACTTTACTGCGAAAATCATGTATTCCCCTACCGCCAAAGTGCACGTGAATAACCGGCCCAATGTCGGTACCATCAAAACCGGCTACAAAGGCATTTAGAACATTTAAGTAAGTGGTATCTCCCGTCGCATTGATGCGCATTGGGTGTTTTGCACCGCCGCCCAATTTGACGTATTCTCTTTCACCTGCCGGCGTAATGCCGCCTTTACCACGCGATTGATTAATTAATTCAATGCCATCAAGTGGATCTATATGACGTGTCGCCTCGGCATGAACAAAGTGAAAAAAAGTGATGCCCAGCTTTTCAGCCATATCGTGCATGGCCGATGATTCACTATAGGTTTCTTCAGCGCTATTTCTACCCAGTATTGGGTTTAGAACGGGCCGCCCATCTTGAAGAGCCTTTCTGCCAAGTTCAGAAATTCGGTAGCCACTGCGTACTACACCACATTCTTCTCTGGGGTAAGGCGCCGGTAAGTCGTGTACGACACCGTCATCGTCTGCCCAAGGCATTTTTACATTAAATGCCTTTTCATAAGCCCTAATTCTGTCCATATGATCGCGGATAATCCTACGCGTTTTAGGCCTATCATTTGCTTTAGTCATCTAAGTCACCTCTTTTTTTCAGTATCTGCCTCACTTTGTTAATTAACCCTCCAGCCAACAAGGTGTCGTAAGTAGCTGCTGACGGTTTTTCAGCAGAGTAATGAATGCCTGTTCTTAAATTGATAATTTCTCCCTGTTTAATATCTATATCAAATACATCGCCCACCTTGCTTTCATCAATAATTTTTTCAACTTCCTGTGATGTGATCACCGGCAGGCCGATATTAATCGAATTTTTCCTAAAAATTCTGGCAAAAGACTTTGCCACAATCACACCAAGCCCTGTACTCTTTAGCGCCAACGGCGCCTGCTCGCGAGACGAACCACAGCCAAAATTTTCTCTGGCAAACAACACATCGCCGGCTGCCACGCGCTTTGCAAAATCAGGCAATTCACTGCCAGATAATACAACATTTTTTAATTCATCAACTGAATAAGACATCGCATAACCCGGCAGTATTTGATCGGTATCAACATTGTCACCTAGAAAAAAACTTTTACCATTTATTTTCATAACATCTCCCTTTAGTCGTCCTGACAAACTGTTCCCGGCGCAGTGATTTTCCCTACTACGACGCTTTCTGCAACTATTCTGGGAGAAGCTAAGTATATTTGCGCCTGCTTGTGCCCCATTCTGCCCGGAAAATTCCTGTTAGTTGACGATATTGCAACATCATCAAAGTCTAAAATTCCTTGATGCGCCCCAAAGCATGGACCACATCCCGGATTGACGACAATGGCTCCGGCATCTCTAAAAATTTTGGTCAGCCCCGTTTCGTCCATTTTTTCGGCAACGCGCTTAGAGCTAGGCGCGACAACAAAGACGACATCAGGTGCCACTTTTTTGCCCCGTAATACCTCGGCGGCAATTTTCATATCGGAATAACGTCCATTGGTACAACTGCCTAGTACAGCTTGTGTAATGACAACATCTTTAATTTCACTAACTGGCTTAACATTGCCGGGAGACGGTGGGCAAGCCACACAAGGTACAATATCATCCGCATCGATATCAAGCACTTCTTCGACGCTATCTATATCTTCAGTTTCATCACTGACAATGCCAATCATCGTCCCCATTTCAATCATCATATTGGCTATGGTCATCTTATCGTCTGAGGACAGTGCACGAATGGTATCACCCTCAACTATAACGCCACGATCAGTAAAATAGTTGGTGCCAAATTTGCCGATAATATGTAGAATGATATCTTTGCCATAGACGTATTTACGACGCGCCCCTGAAATGCGAATCAGCGAAACAGGCGGCACCTCTATATCGATTTGACCAAGCGCCATCACGGCCGCCAACTCAGTTGAACCAACACCAATAGCCACCGCACCATGTGCCCCAGCCGTACAAGTATGTGAATCTGCTCCGACGATGATATCACCTCTTTTATAGAGTTTTTCTTCATAGACGAGTTGATGAATAACACCCTCGCCATTACCGTAAAAACAGGTATTATAATCATTTGCAAAACGGCGCAATGTCTTATGTTGTTTGCGCGAATTAACCGTCGATGGCGGGATATTGTGATCGGCTACAAAAGCCACTTTTTTATTGTCAAATACTTTTTTGGCGCCAATTTTTCTAAAGACATCTGTCGCAATCGGTGCAGTCACATCATGTGCAATCGCCAAGTCGACGTCGACACTCACCTCTTCGCCAACTATGACTTTTGATTTATGTGCATGCTCAGCAATTATTCTTTCTATTCTATTAATGGTGATCACCTCTTTTCTACACCAATTGGATGCCCAAATCTGTTGCAATTTGTTGTGCAAGCTGCAATGATGGTGCAGCGTCTCTTAAAACCAATCGGCCACCACCTCTGTTTAACGTATCCACAAAAGAAACACCATCTTCTGTCTCGATTGTAATTTTTTGCAATCCATATTCTTCTGCCATGACAATTTCAACCGCTATACCCAACTGATTCATTTCATCAATAGCGGTTTTATACTTTTTGTAATCCGATGTCGGCGAGCCAAAAACTGCACCCATAATAATGCCCGGGACATTAATGCCGCGTCTTGCAAATAATTCAGGATATAATTCGATTTTAACTTTTTTGATTTTGCCATAATCCTTGGCAAGAAAATGTGCAATGCGCGCTGCATTGGTAGGTGAGCCAACCGCCTGGCTGCTACCGCCGACAACAGCATCGCCCAACGTATTCGTTACCGGTGCAACTTTTGCAGCAATTTCCTTTGCCATTCGTTGAACATCTTGCATCGTCTGTTTCATTTCTTCAATTTCTTCTATTTTAACGCGTTCACTAATGAGTGCTTCAACATTGGCTTTTGTTTTGAAAAGCGAACGCAAATATTTGACGACCACTGGAACAACTTGCTTGGCCGAAACTTTATGCACTTCGCTGGCCAGTACAAACATGACATCAATTGGCACGTTAACTTCTAAGTCTGAGTACAAGGCCAAACCAGCCGCTAAATTACCTATGACAATTGCTCCCCCGATATGTGTTGCACACAAGCCCGGCACCATAACACGCGGTGTACAAGGTACAGCGATGGTTGGCGAAATCGCCAAGACCATAGCGCGTTCCATTTGACGCGGCGTTCCTCCCCTGAGCGACACAACTGCAGCAGATACAGCAGCACTACCAGCGCCAAAGCCCTCCATATTACATCCGGAAGACACCTTGCCAACTCGAAAATATGAACCAATTTTTAGCATTAACATGGCCGTTTCACTAATCTCTTCTTCGCTGTAATTAGAATCGACCATCGCCTTTAGAAACCCAGTGTAAGGACAAGAATCACCAGTGCCCGCACAAGGCTTTAAGCCGATAACGTGATTGCCGACCTGGGCAGATAACGTATAGATTAAGGCGCGATTTATAAAATCGTCCTTGAACAACTCAGCCATGCCATCTTTTGTCAAATCTGCGCCAACCGTCCCCATAATCGGACTCTCCCCATCAGTGAGGCCTCTTTCAACAGCCAAAAAGTTGTGCTCAAATTCCGACATCACAGATTGTAAAACTTGAGATTTGGTCATATCTTTAACATGCATTGTCTCTGCAAGTATGACATCAACAACCCTAGTATTAGTCGCTTCTGCTATTTCAATAACATCGCCTAACGTGAGCGGGCTGCGCTCACTAATCATTTTCGATAGCATTATTTATCCTTTCATTTTCTTGGACCAACTGTTACATCTGTCCATTTTTCAAAGACTTGAAAGACTGCCGAAATGTCTTTTCGACCTAATCCCTCAGCACGCGCAATCTGGAAAAATTGCTGAGCCAGCGTTCCATTTAACAGCGGCATACTCAAATCTTTAGCCAAGTCGACAGCAAGCTGCATATCCTTGTGCATCAAATCAATCATAAAACCGGGATCAAAATTTCCGACCGAGAAAAATTTTTCATACTTAGCTGTCAATGCATACGACGCACCCGAGCTGTTGCTGATAATGTCATACATAACTCTCTCATCTAAACCAGCTTTTTTGCCGAGCACAAAAGCCTCGGCTACGGCCACCATATTAAGCCCTAACAGAAGATTGTTGATGGCTTTAATCGTATCGCCAGCCCCCAATTGACCAACATGCGAAATTTTTGAGCCGATTGCCGATAAAATCGGTTTTGCTCGTTCAAACGATTCATCTGAACCACCGACCATAATAGTCAAAGTGCCACTTGCCGCACCTTTGGCACCGCCACTGACCGGCGCATCAATTAGCGAAACACCCTTTTCTTGACAACGCTTGCCTATGCCGACAATTGTACTGGGTGTAATACTACTCAAATCAACTAGTAAAGCGCCCTCTTTTGCTCCCGCCAGAACACCATCTTTGCCCAGCATGACGATTTCAACAATTTTTGAATTGGGCAACGAAGTAAGAATAACATCGCTATTCATCGCAACGTCCTTAGCAGAAGTGGCCGCCTTTGCTCCGAGCGCTACCAATTTCTGAATATTTTCTGCCACCACATCATAGACAAATAACTCATAGCCTGCCTTTACTATATTAGAGGCCATACCACTGCCCATGACACCCAAACCAACAAATCCAATTTTCACATTTCTCTCCTTTACCTATAAATAGCAAATGCCAATATCCGCCGTGTTCCACCTTCAATATGGCAATTTCGCAAATGTCATGCCAAAAATTCAGTTCAGGTTAAAATAATCATCTACCCTTTGACTATCATTATCAAGTAATAGTTAAAATAGCCTAATTTCAGATATTCAGTTAATCACTTGATAAATAAAATAATTAAAAACAGTCTCGTTTTACTTGCCAAAAAATAAACAAAAATAAAATCATACTAATTTAATAAGATTTCAATAATGAAATACTATGAAAATGTTTTATTCTTAGTTGTATTTAGATTTTAATACTCTATTATGAGTAATAAGTATAAAATAGTCAAATATGCGCCTTTTTAAAGTAAAATCAGCCTATTTTTTTAAAAAATTAGACTGATTACCATAAGACTATTTCATTTCATTATTGAATGCATAGTTTCATTATTGAAACGATTGAATAGTTAAAAATAAAATTGATTTACTTATATTTTAACAAAGTGATAGCACTGGATACTTGCCATATTTATTAAAAATAACCGCAATTTTAACTTCCGGCGCCATTTTAGCAATAAGTGCACTGTTGAGATAGTCAATTGCCCAATTGGTATTAAGCAATTGATTAGGCGCTAAATTATACTGCTGATAGCGGTGTACCGCCTGCTTAACCGGTAATGCAAAGGCATCACAACCAATGATGATATAGAGATGTGTCGTCTCACTTGGGATAACGGGTTCGTTTTCGGTGTGTAATTTAAAAGGTAGCCCACGTGATCCATCGGCTTCGCAAAGCATCAACTGATAGGCGCCCTGACGGTAAAGGCAATCGAGCTGTTCAGCCGAAACGCCCTTGACTTTATCATCTCTGATAATTGAATCGTACAGTGCCACACTTTGCTGAGCTGGCGCCTCTTGATAGAATGTCTCTATATCAGCACGCGCCTTTAGTTTGGTCGTCGTTGTATAAAGCGTCTGATAGTCGCTTTTTAAATTATCCCATAATAAGTTCAGTAAAGTCGTCTTGCCACCGCCGCCAACAATTGAAGCAAACGCCCTACTTGACTGTAAAGCTGCTTTTAATGGCTTAATCACTGCCCTTGCAAAGTTTTCCTGACAAATTCTGCACCACTCGTCATCAAGCGTTTGTTCAAGCCGTTTTGTCAAATACCGGTATTGTTCCATCCAGCGGCGCGCTTCTGCAGTCAGTTGGCTACCGCCGCCGCTTGGGCCACCAATCGTGCGCGCTAATAGCTTAAAGCCAAGTTGTTGCTCAGCGCGTTTTATAATTGCCAACGCCTTTTTATAAGACAAACTCATTCTTTTAGAAGCAATATTAAGTGAGCCCGTCTTATCTATTAGTGTCAATAGCTGTTGCGGCCCCTCGCCATAAAACTTTTCAGTTGTTTCAAGCCAAAGTTTACAATTTGCCCGCACGGTTGTACCTTCTCATAATGGCCTCTAAAACGGCTCCCGCTATAGTGCGCCCTTTGTCGCTGATCGTCTGACAATATGCAATATCACCGCGTGGATCAACGTCGGCAATCTTGGCATTAAAGGCTACTACCGTGCCGTCGGCAATCATTCCGCGCACAACGCCATCTAATTTAGCGCGCACCGCAACCTGGGCGACCTTGGCGATAAGCTCACCCTTTTTGACAATACTGCCAATCGGCCTTATCACTTCAACTGACCCTCCGGTCAAGCTATAGTGAACACGCGCCTCTGTCTGACCGGCAATTGTTCCCGGTATACCCGTGTTGGCAGCAGCCTTACCACTTTCAATAATACTGCCGAGATAGTGTCCTCGATTGGTTTCAATGACGTAATCAGCATTGACGCCAGCAATTATTTCCGGACCCAAACCAATCACGAGCGGCACATAGCCAATTTGATAATCGACTGCCTTCTTAGAAAGCGTCGCATCGATAAAGACATCGGGTTGCCAATAATCGATAATGTCGCTTTCCTTTAACGCCGTAACAGCAATGTAATTGGCCGAAATTAGTGCGTCCAATTCGTCAAGTGCAGTCAATCGCTTAGCTATAACCCCTTCAACCGTTAACTGTTCATCGCTCAGTACAGTGGCAAAGGAAACCGTTCGCCGAATTACCAGCGGCGCCGGCAATTCAACGATGGTAACCTTAAAACCGCTCATAAATAATTTGTGCGCAACGGCACTGGCTAAATCACCGCCACCGCGAATTAACACTTTCATAATCGTTCTCCCGACATTACCTAGAAACTTGTTTTACTTGAGCATTTTTACTATTTTTTGATGCTTTGCACTTCTGATGGCTTTACCATGCCACTTGGCCTGAATTTGCGCCATAATGGCAAGTGCAATTTCAGCCGGCGTCTCACCGCCAATGTCAATGCCAACCGGCGCATATATTTGTTCAACGTCAAACGCCAAATCGCGTTCTGTCAGTTTGTTATAGATGTCGCGCACTTTATTTGTACTGCCGATCATGCCGAGATAAAAATGAGGCTTGTCCTTTAAGGCGATTAAGGCGTCTAAGTCGTGAATATGATCATGTGAGACAATGACAAAGGCATCGCCCTCAAATGTTTCAAGCTCTGTTAGTGCCATGCCGACATCGCCGGTAATAATTTTTTCGGCAGTTGGAAAACGCTCAACGTTCGCGTAATCCGGTCGATCGTCAATGACAATGTAACGATAATCGAGCAACTCTGCCATTTTGCTAAGAGCCAACGAAATATGACCGGCGCCGACCACAATCATACGACGCGCCCTAATATAAGGCTTAATAAGTATTGTGACATTACCACCGCAGGTCATCTGTAGTGCTGTTTCATCGTCCTTATCAACTTTTAGTTTGTAGTGAACCACTTTGCTATTGCCCTCTTTAATTGCCAACAGTGCATCTTCAATCGCGCGCAACTCGACACCACCACCACCAATTGTGCCGGCCAGAATAGTACCTCTGTCATCAATTACCATTTCAGCATTGCGCCGCGGACTACTGCCCTGCTGTTCGACAATCAATAAATGCGCCACCGACTTATTCTGCTTGATGGCTTCGGCTAATGTCGTTATAACATCTTTGTTCATTGTTATCTCCTCTATCTATCGTACGTGCGCGCTACAATACTATCATCATTTTATCAGCATGAGAACAAAATGGCAAATAAAAACCGTTATGTATTGACATAAATAACGGTTGTGGTATCATATTATTAGCTAAAAACTACTAATCTGCAACGGAGTTACTATGACTAAAGGTAAAAACTGCACTATCAAGCTACTTTTTGGCGTATTGATTATCGTATTTTTTGCCGCGCTGGCAATTGGTCGATACCCCATTGCAATCGGCGAAGTATTTAATTCAGCAAACCCTAACCACGAGCGCGCCCTGTTAATATTGTTCAATATCCGACTACCGCGCGTTATTTCAGCCATTGTAATCGGTGCCGCCCTAGCAGCGGCCGGCGCAAGTTTTCAAACATTATTTCGCAACCCAATGGCCTCACCGGCAACTTTAGGCGCCAGTTCCGGCGCTGCCTTTGGTGCGCTACTTGGCATTTTTTTAGAGCAGTCTTATGGCGTCGTTATCGCAATGGCTTTTATTGGTGGATTAATTAGCATCGTTTTGGTCATTGGCTTACTTGACCACTTAAAAATAGAACCCGTTTTAGGATTAGTATTAACCGGCATGGTCGTTAGTGCAGCATTTGGCGGTTTAAATTCACTGTTAAAACTACTGGCCGATCCGCTTAAAACGCTGCCCGAAATGACTTATTGGCTGTTCGGTTCATTGGCTAATATCAACTATGCTGAATTGATTATCGTCTCTATTATTTGTCTGGTTGCCTGGTTGCTGCTCTATCTGCTCAGTTATCGCATTAATATCCTAGCATTTGGTATCGATGAAGCTAATTCATTGGGAATAAACGCTCGTCAAACGCTCTATGTTAGCGTCGTGTTGGCGACACTATTGACGGCATCCAGTGTTGCCATTAGCGGTATCATCAGTTGGATCGGCCTTATTGTGCCCCATATCTGTCGCAGCTTGGTCGGTCATAATATGAAAGTGCTCATCGTCACCTCGTCACTAGTTGGCGCCCTATTTTTACTGGTGATCGACATCTTTTCGCGCACGCTTTACACGGCAGAAATTCCGGTTGGCATTTTAATTAGTCTAATCGGCGCACCGTTATTTTTGGTTATTCTCTATCGGCGGAGGCGTACCCTATGATTAAATTTTGCAACGTAAATTTTACTTATGACGATGACACGTCCTTTGAAAATATCCACCTGAATATTCCCAAAGGAACAATTAGTTTTGTCTTAGGTGAAAACGGCTCGGGTAAAACAACTTTATTGAAACTGATACTTGGATTGATCAGCGCAAATAGTGGCATAATTGAAGTAGACGGTGCCGATATTGCTCAGTTAACAATTAAACAACGCGCTAAAATAATGGCCTATATACCGCAAGACCACGCGCCGGTTTTTAATTTAACTGTTAAAGATGTTATTTTGATGGGCTGTGCTAACCAATTAGCACTATTTGGTGAACCAAATGAAACAGATTGCCGGCGCGCGCACCAAATTGCAGCCGAATTGGCCATCGATCACTTGCTTAATAAAGGTTATAAAAAGATTAGCGGTGGTGAACGACAACTCTGCTTAATTGGCAGAGCATTAATGCAGACATCGCAACTAATCGTTATGGATGAGCCAACTTCTAACCTCGACTTTGCCCATAAAAAAAACTTTTTTGAACGTTGTCGCACTTTAGTAAATAACGGAACGACCATCATAATCAGCAGTCATCAACCGGAAAATGCCATAAAATACGCCGATTACGTCGTTTTTATGAAAAACCACCAGTGTTATGGACATGGCCCCACTAAAAAAATGATGACAACAGCACAACTTACTAAACTGTATGGCATTGATGTTACCGTAGATGAATTAGCCTGCAACGGAGTCAACTCAAATGTTTTGGAATAAAAAGACAATACAATTATATCGTGACGCTGCTGAATATTGTGACTTTCATCAAAAATTAGCCGCTTTTATTACACCCTATCTAACTGAGGACGATAGCATTTTAGACCTTGGTTGTGGCCACGGCTATATCGATTTAATACTGGCAAAACACGTCAAACAAATCACCTGTATTGATAATGATAAAGCCGTCTTAACATCCTTAAAAAGTCACGCGCCGCCCAATATAACAATACTACACAGCGCTATTGAAAACCTAGCCGTTATACCGCACGATTACATTATGATGAGTTTTTTTGGACGATTGACAAAGGACTATGACAGACTAAAAAAATACGCCATAAAAGGTATTATCACTATTAAAAACGTGCAGAGAACGGTTATCGAAATGCCAAATCAAAAAGCCTTAAAGCGTGAAACGCACGGTGATATTGTCGCCTTTTGTAATGAGAAACAGCTTGACTATCAAGCCGCTACCATCGAGTTAGAATTTGGCCAACCCTTTAAGACAATGGCAGATGTTTACAGTTATTTGAACCGCTATAAACCATTAAATGCCGGCGACTACGATGACTATATAAAAAATAAACTCCTTACTATTGACGATACGCTTTATCGCTATTATTTACCTAAATTAAAGCAAATTGGCATTGCCATCATTAAAACAAAAGTTTGAGGTGAAAAATGAAAAAACTACTGACGATTCTATTTACAATTTCAATACTGCTATTAGTCGGCTGTCAGGCTGACCAAAACGCTGAAAGTGTCACCTTTACAGATGACCTAGGGCGCGAGGTTACTCTACCCGCAACAATAGAACGCGTTGCCCCCAGTGGCAACCCCTCCCAAATTCTATTATATAGCCTTGTTCCTGATAAGATGGTCGGTTGGGCGAGTCGACCTCGCGACGACCAAATGAAATACGTTGCTGAAAAGTATCAAAAACTACCTGAATTTGGCGCCTTTTACGGCAAGCGCGGCAATTTAAATCTGGAAGCGCTACTAGCTACTAAGCCTCAACTGGTGGTCGACTTTGGCGAAAAGAAAAAAAATATTAGCGAACAACTCGATCAACTACAAGAAAAAACAGGCGTTCCTATTATTTTTATCGAAGGCGATATCGAAACGATGGGACAAGCCTATCGTCGACTAGGCGAGGTACTTGATTGTGCGGATCGAGCAGAACAATTAGCACTGTTTTGCGAAGAGACAATCGACTACGCTGCTAGCAAACGCGCGCAAATTAAAACGCCACTCGCCGTCTATTTTGGCGATGGCGATCAGGGCTACGAAGCGGTCTCTGCTTCAAGTGTACACGGTAGAGTGATTCAATTAATCGGTGCTAGCAACGTCGCTGAAATTGAAAAGACGCAAGGTAATGGCGGCAATTTAATCAGCGCCGAGCAACTATTCAATTGGCAGCCAGATGTCGTGCTCATCAATCGACCACAGGCTTATCAAAGCAGTCAATCCGATGAAGCGTTTCAAGCGCTTAATTCACCAATTTATCTGGTACCAAACGCATTCTACAACTGGATGGGTCGACCGCCCTCAATTAATCAATTGATGGGTATCTATTGGCTCGGAAACTTGCTCTATCCGGAAATCTATGACGCAGATGTGCGCGATAAAACCAAGCAGTTCTATGCGCTATTTCTTAATTACCAAATTAATGATGACGAATTAGATACACTGCTCGCTAATTAGTCATCTAAATTGATGATGATATAGGGCTCAAAATCCTTTAAGTAATCGACCAGGGCATGATTGTCCTTTCTTAAAACGGCCAACACTGTCTTTTGTTGGCCGCTTTTTGTTATCAGCTCCAAATAGTCTGTTCGCCGCGCTTCTAAAAAGCCTATTTCGTCAATTGCTAGAATACTTTTATCGCCCATTAAAAACTGCTCAATAGCAAAGACTGCCAAATCAAAACCGTCTAGGCAACTGGACATAGCATCCTTTTGACGGCGGCCAATAATCACTTGCTCTGATTCAAAAAACAACTGCACTAGCGCTCCGCTCTTTTTGGTTTCTATCAATGTAAAATCAGCTAATTGGCTAAGCACTTTTTTAAACAAGGTAGTTTTACCGGACCCTAAGGATCCGGTAATAAATACATTGTTGCCAGAAAGCAAACTTTCTACTATAAGCTCAATTTTTTTCATCTCTATTTATAAGGGGTATTTGTTAAAGGCATTACCGAACGCAATACTTTGTCATCACTGTAATATGCACCGGCAATTGCCGGTGCTGTTGGCACCATGGCAATCTCACCAATTCCTTTGGCACCATATGCCTCTTTTCCTAATTGATCAGCTTGACAAAAGCGAACATCAATAAGAGGGACATCCGTGCTGCGCGGCAAGCCCAAAGTTGCATATTTGAAACCGAGACGCCCTTCACTAATTTTAAATTTTTCGGTGAGCGCCCAACCGATACCCATCACGACACCCCCTTCAACCTGTCCTTCAGCCGAACGCGGATTAATAACCTGACCGGCATCGTAGGCCGCAATAACTTTTTCAATTTTTTTATCTTCGCCTAGCAAAACTACTTGCGTGGCATAACCATAGGCAACATGACTAACCGGATTTTTCTTGGGTGAACCCATCGGGTCGGTAACACCGGAATACTCTGCATAGTATTCTTTACCCTCTAAATCAGTAATATTAGCTCCATTAAAATCTTTCATAAAGGCTAGTGCCGCCTGTTTAACCGACTCACCTGTAAATAATGTTTGGCGCGATGCAGTGGTCGTGCCCGAATCGGGCGTCCTTATCGTATCGGGTGCCTCTATAACAATCTTTTCGGGTGGCAATCCGGTAGTTTGACAAGCAATTTGCAAGCAAATTGTCGAAGAACCCTGACCGATGTCAGCGGCTGATGTTCTGACATGTAACTTGCCATTTTCAACTGAGACGATACAGCGTCCCAAATCAGGCAAGCCCACACCAATGCCACTATTTTTGAGTGCACAAGCAATGCCGTAATTTACATTGCTATCACAGTCGGTCTTGACGGCCTCAAGGGTTTGTTTAAGTGCACAATCAGCACTGACAATTTGACCATTTGGTAGTACATCACCGGGCACAACCGCATTTAGATAACGTATTTGCCAAGGTGAAATACCAACTTTATCAGCTAATAAATTAAGGTTGTTTTCTATCGCAAAACAACTCTGTGAAACGCCAAAGCCTCTAAACGCACCGGCCGGCGGATTATTAGTATAACAAGCAATACCCAATATGTCGACATTTTGATAATTATAAGGACCCGCCGCATGTGTGCAGGCGCGCTGCAATACCGGTCCGCCCAGTGAAGCATAGGCACCGGTATCAGTTATAATTGTCGCTTCGGTAAACAATAGTTTACCATTTTCATCACAGCCCGTCGTCATCTCAATTTCAGCCAAATGTTTTTTAACCGATACAACCAAGCTCTCTTGTCGCGTTAAAATAACTTTGACCGGTTTTTTAGTATGCCAAGCCATTAGTGCAGCGTGGTGTTGTACAGACATATCTTCTTTACCGCCAAAACCACCGCCGATTATCATAGCATGACAATGTACTTGTTCAGCGCTAATATTTAACATGCGTGATATTTCGTGTTGTTCATCGTAAATTGACTGCGATGATGTGTACATATGCAGCGAATCACCTTCTGCTACGGCAATAGCTGCCTCCGGTTCCATATAGGCATGTTCTTGAAAGGGTGTAAAGTACTTTTGAGTAACAATATGCTTGGCTTTTGCTTTGGCTGCACGTGTGTCACCAAACTTTAATCTTTCTCTCGATAAAATATTGCCATTTGGATGAAGCAGAGGTGCCTCTGCCTTCATCGCATCAGTCGGCCTTATCAAGGGTGTTTCGACTTGATATTCAACTTTTACAAGCGCTTTTATTTCATCGAGATATTCTTGCTTGTCCGCAGCCACCAAAACAATGGCATCGCCCAAATAGCGCGTGTAATCACCCACTGCAATTAAAACATCCCAATCGGGAATAATATGGCCGGTTTTATTAAAGGGTACGTCTTCAGCGCGCAAAATCTTAATACAATGCGGATGCTTTTCGGCTTCACTGGTATCAATTGACAATACTTTGGCACGCGGGTGCTCGGCACGTAGTGCCGAAGCATAAATCATGCCCTCGACGATCATATCATCAACATATTGACCTTCGCCAAGCACCTTTTTGCGATTCATCACCCTAGAATAATGGTTTGCAATCAAGCCGCTGGCTGATTGTTTTGGTAAAGTTTTATCATTACGCAGAAAATCAGCCGCTAACATAATGGCATCAATAATTTTAACATAGCCGGTACAACGACAAATATTGCCGCGAATCGCCTTGGCAACCTCATCACGGGTCGGCTCTAAATTGTTTAAGAATAGCGCTTTAGCAGTGAGCACCATGCCAGGTATGCAAAAACCACACTGCACGGCGCCGGCCAAGCCAAAAGCATAGTCAAAGACATCTTTTTCGCGCTGACTCAATCCCTCAATTGTCAATATCTCAGCGCCTGCTAACCGCCCAATTTGCTGTTTACAAGCAGTACGCCTTTTGCCATTAATGATGACAGTACACGTACCACATGCACCCTCAGAACAACCTTCTTTAACAGAAGTAATGCGTAAATCTTGACGCAAGACATCTATCAAGCGTCGTGACGATTCTGCACTTACCGATGTGCCATTTACCGTAAACTGAATCATGTCGCGCTCCCTTCCAGCTGATTACCTAACTAAGAATGCGTATTGTTGCTTAACCGCAGAAATTAAGTCAAGTATCTCGCTCGGCACATCACTACAACCCTGTCCATTGTATTTGTAAACTTTTTCATCAAGTCGCAAAATCGTTTGATCACCACTAAAATAAAAACCTTCATTTTTACTATCATTAAAATCGTGCTCGTCTTTATAAAGGGTTAACTTATCCAAATAAGGCGCACTGTCATATGGGCAGAACGTCGCACAGTTGCCACATTCATTGCACATATAGTCGACGTGTAATATTTGTCCCATTTCATAACCGTTGACGTGAATGACGACATTGGCACGGTTAGGACAAACGTCGGCACAGTTTTCGCAGACGACGTTACAAGACAGACAACGTTGACCGTCGGCCTCTTTAATTGGAAATACCAAATCACCGCGCATATCATACAGCCCTTGGACATCTTTTTGGTGAACGACTTCACCGACAACCGATTTACCAATAATGGCATTAGCTGCCACCGTTGCGTTGGCAATCGCTTTGACAATGACGCTTGGTCCAAATAAAGCATCACCAACCGCGTAAACATTGTCGAGATTGGTCATAAATTGATCATCGACTACGGGCATGCCTTTAGCATTGGTCTTAATATCATTTTTTTCGTAAAAGTTACTATCGGTCTTTTGGCCGACGGCAGCAATAATGGTAGTCGCCGGTATGCTAACCACTTCATCTGTTTCAATCGGCTGACGACGACCAGATTCATCATAATCACCCAGTTTGATTCTATGGCAAATCAATTCGCCGTCTTGATAGCGTTTTGGCGCCAGCAATTCTCTCATTTTAACGCCTTCTTCAAGCGCTTCAACCAATTCAAATTCATCAGCCGGCATATAGCGTTTGGTGCGGCGATAGATAATCGATGACGATTCGGCACCCTTACAGCGTTTGGCGGCGCGCGCGACGTCCATTGCAGTATTGCCAGCGCCAATCACGACAGGATGTGCACCCAGCGACATATCGCCACCGGTGCTTCTAAATTCACTTAAAAAGTCAAAGGTGTCCATTATTTTGGCATTTTCAATATTAATGCGCGCCGGCAACCAGGCGCCAATTGCGATAACGACAGAGTCATAACCCATAGCTTTGACTTCTTCAATGTTATCAATTGGTGATGAACAACGCACTTCAACACCCAGTTTATCCAATAATTCAATATCTTTATAAATGTCATTACCATTTTTTCTAAATTCCGGTATGATATATTTAATCACGCCACCTAACTCTGCTTGACGTTCAAATACTGTCACCTGCTTGCCGGCTCTAGCCAACAAGTGTGCGGCGGCAATACCAGCCGGTCCACCACCGATAACGGCTGTCTTGCCGGGCAATTTATGCTGTGGTGCTGTCACCGTCTGCTTGACCTTATCAAAGGCCGCCTTAGCCGATTGCAATTTTACTTCGCGTATTTGTAAAGGTTCTTCGTAATACTGTCTGGTACACTTATCCATACATTTGTGGTTGCAAAGCATGCCCGTCATATAAGGCAGTGGATTTTTATCAAGAATGACCTTAAGCGATCCTTCGTAATCACCTTCAGCTGCTAAATTCAAATACTTCGGTATATCTTGTTTAATTGGACAACCGTCTTCACAAGGCGCCACATAACAGTTGATTAGCGGTACATGCTCTGCCATTTTCCGTTCCGGCAAAGGCTTAACCGGTTTTCTAAAATAGTCTCCTGCTTTACAATCCGCCAAAAGGGCTTCTAAAGCCGGTACATCAATACCCTCAAAATCGCTGTAGGTTTTTTCCTTAAACAATTCAGCCATTTGAACGGCGCGACCGTAACCACCAACCTTCAAATAAGTTGTCGCCATCGTAATTGGCCACACACCGGTTTCATATAGCTTTTCTATCGAGTAAAAATCAATACCACCGGAATAAGAAATGCGTAGTTTGCCGGCAAATGTTTGCGACAGTTTAACCGCAAGTGATAGAGAGAGCGGATAAAGCGAACGACCGGACATATACATTTCATCACCCGGCAGTTCCGGCAACAAGTTGTCAACTGGACATGTGTTGGTAATTTTGACGCCAAAGTTAACCTGATTAGCGGCCGCCACTTTTAGCAAGCGCTTAAACATCGGTACTGCATCGGTAAACTGTAAGTCTTCTTTGTAGTGATGGTCGTTGAATTCGATATAGTCATAACCAAGCTCATTAAGCGTCTTTCTAGCGTAATCATAACCGAGCATCGTCGGATTACACTTGACAAATGTGTGCAGGTGCTTTTCTTCTATCAGATACTGCGAAATGCGCTCAATTTCATCGGGCGGACAACCGTGTAACGTCGATAACGTAATCGAGCGACATATTTTGCTGTTAAAACCCTTTATGTCCTCTGCGGTTACATGTTCAAACTGGTCGACCATTGCCAATGCGTCGGCGATATAAGACTGATAGTCGGCATCGACCGATGCATCTTTTTGTATTCACGCATTGCATCGGGCACGGTCAACTCGGTCGACCACTCGACATTGTAACACTCGTCTTTTGCCAAAATACAGGGTTTGCTAACCGGCAAGTCTTCACCATCAATAATCTGAACGGTTTTTAATTCAAAAAATCTATTGCCGCCATAATATGCCGCAATGATATTTTGCGACAGTTGAGTATGCGGTCCAGCTGCTGGGCCAAATGGCGTTTCGATTTTCTCGCCTAAAAAACCTAACGCATGAGCCGGCTTTGCAACATAGCCCTTTCTGACGCCAAATACTGTGTTGTGGTCGCGTTTTTCGCGAATGATCCATTCCATTAAATCACGAAACGGTATCGGTCTCATTAAATCACTCATTGCACTCTCCTTATTTTAATTAGCCATTGATGGTCTGCCATAATTCAGCTGAGCCGCGTTTAATATCTGCTGTAATCTTTTCTTCGTCAAGCGTTTTTAACTCGCGATCTTGCATCACAATTTTACCATTGATAATCGTCGTTGTAATCGAATTGCCCTGCATGCCAAACAAGATGTGACCATTGTAATTATCGGCATTAATCGGTGTATAGGGGTTGTAATCGGAAATGATGACGTCGCCGGCGGCACCTTTCTCTAATACACCTAGCTTTCTCTTGAAATAGCGATTGGCAATTTGCGCGTTGCCGTTAAACAGCATATCGGGCAACTCACCCCACGCGACCTTGGCATCACAAAGATGATGTTTGTGCAATACATTCGCTACTTTCCATGATTCTAAAACATCATGTGTATAGCCATCTGTACCCAGACCGCTCAGAACGCCCTTATTGTAAATCTGCAGCGTTGGTGGACAACCACAGGCATTACCCATATTCGATTCCGGATTATGTGCCATCATCGTATTGGTGTCTTTCAGTAGCTGCATTTCTGAATCATTAAGGTAAATACAGTGTACGGCCAAAGTTTTTTCGCCAAGAATTTGTTCATCCATCAAGCGATGGATAATGCGCTTACCATACTTTTTGAGTGAGTCGTGCAAATCTTCAATGCCTTCAGCGACGTGAATATGATAGCCGACGCCATCAGGCTTATGCTTGCGTACGAATGCCATCGTTTCCGGTGAAATTGTAAATGACGCGTGCAAACCCATCATGGCGGCAATCATATCGCTGTCATCGGCTAACGCGTGCTTAATAAAGGCTTCATTCTCCAAAACCGACTGTTCCATCTTAGCGCGGCCATGCCGATCGGATACTTCAAAGCAGAGATTGCTGCGCACACCGGCCTGTCTAGCTGCCTCCTCAATGGTAAATAAACTGTCGCGAATGGCACCAAAACTGGCATGATGATCAAAAATTGTTGTTACACCATTTTTAATGCACTCCATATAGGTCGCCTGAGCAGAATACTTGACTTGTTCTAGGGTTAGTGTTTTATCAATCGTCCACCACATACCGTCAAGAATCTCCAAAAAATTGTTAGGAGCATAATTCTTAATGGCAAAACCCCGTGCCAAGGCGCTATAGATGTGTTCATGCACATTGATAAATCCGGGCATGATAAGGCCGCCCTTGGCATCAATAAAAGTTGTCTCCGAGTAACTGCGTTTCATCGCCTCATTTTCACCAACCGCCTCAATAATGCCGTCGTTGATTAATACCGCACCACAATCGTAAAAATCATTATTATCATTACGTGTAATGACGATACCATTCCCTACCAGTAGCATATACGCCTCCTTCGTTTGGCAACACGCGCCATCTTGTGTTATAATAAAATTGCAATAATTCTCTTATATAATGCTCTACATATATTATAAATCTTTTATTACTGAACATCAAGGAAGTGTGCAATATTTTTTTAAGGGGATAAAATTTTTTTAGGGGGTTGAAATTTGAACATGTTAGAAACACTAAAATCGATTGCCGACTTATTGGCACTACAATTTGGTAAATACTGTGAAGTGGTTATTCACGAAGTTAATCCAAAATCACTTGATTCGTCACTTATTTACATCAAGAACGCCCACGTTAGCAACCGCAAGGTTGGCGATGGCCCTTCACACGCCGTAATGGATGCTTTATCGAGCGACCATGCACTATTAAAAGACAAACACAGCTATTTTACGCAAACTAAGGGCGGTACTACACTTAAATCGAGTACCCTCTATATCAAAGATGACAACAACAAGGTTAAATATGTTTTTTGCATCAACTACAACATCAACAGCTTAATGGTAGCCAACGACATGATACAAGACTTTATCAAACCCGACTTAAGCATCGATAATAACAATCCCGAACGGATTACGCAAAATGTCAACGAAGTGCTAGATGATCTGATTGAACAATCCGTCCAACTGATTGGTAAACCGGCGCCACTGATGAGCAAACAAGAAAAAATAAAAGCAATTAATTTTCTAAACCAGGCAGGCGCGTTCTTGATTACCAAATCAGGCGATAAAGTATCAGATTACTTTGGCATATCAAAATATACACTATATAATTATATCGACGTCAACAAATAATAAATTAATTATCTGCCATTACGCTTCCGGAAATGGCAGATTTATTTTTTTGCCAGCAACAAAGCGCGCTGCTATTTGACGGTCGTCGCCACAGTAAATAAAGCGCTGTAGGCGTTCCTTGAAAGTTCGTTCGTGGCTATCTGCTAGGCTGCTGTCATCAATTACCAAAAAGTCGGCAATGCGCCCAGTCTTAAAGTCACCCAAGTTGCCAAAAAACTGTCCACCGGCACGGGTCGCCATGTAAAAACCATTTTCCAGAGTCAATCCCTGCTGACTATCGTCGACATGCACCCAATATAAGTTGGAAAAAGTAATTGCCAATTGGATGACGCGCCCCATAAATATATCGTGTCCACCGGATATATCTGAACCCAAGGCAACCGGTATACCCGCTGCCAACAGTTCGCTGATCGGAGCAATACCGCTGGCCAAGTTGCCATTGGACTGCGGACAGTGCGCCACTACTATCTGCCTATCGCGCAGCAATTGCTTTTCATAGTCTGTCAGCCAAACGCAGTGTGCCATAATGGTTTTATAATTGGGGCGTAATAAACCATGCTCAGCGTAGACATCACTGTAAGTGGCACAATTGGGGAACAACTCAGCTACCCATTCGATTTCTTTTTTGTTTTCCGACAAATGCGACTGCACCGGCAAGTCGTATTGTGTGGCAATTTTGCCCAATTGTGTTAATAAATCAGCCGAACAGCTTGGCACAAAGCGCGGTGTAATAATTGGCTTGGCCATTTTATTGGCTGCCGTCGCCTCAATAAAGTCAAGCGTATCAGATACGCTAGCTGCCGTCTTTTCAATATAGTAGTCAGGGCTATTGCTGTCCATATTGACTTTGCCGACAAAACTGCGCAGACCGGACTTTTCAATTAAGGTCGCCAATTCAATTGCCGCATCCTTGTGAATGGTCGAAAAAACAACGCTTGACAAAGTACCGTTTTGCCATAGTTGGTTGATTAGGCGCTTAAAGACGCATTGCCGAAAAGCGGCGTCAGCAAAGCGGCTTTCTTCGGGAAATGTATAGGTTTCCAGCCAATCTAACAACTGCATGTCAGTGCCTAAGCCGCGGTTGTTAAACTGTGCAACGTGAGTATGAATATCGACAAATCCCGGTATGATAAAGGCATCAGGATAATGCACTATAGTGACATCTTGCCAATCATGGGGTAGCACTGCAACCAAATCAACAATATGTTCATTTTCGATTAACATATAATAATTGGCACGAAAATTGAGCTTATCAATTGATTTAGAATCGATAAAATTGGATTGAATAATTGTTCTTTGCACTATACTACCTCACCTCAAAGACGCCGCGCGGAATAATGCGAATTTCCGGAATAACCGTCAACGATAAAAATGATAGTGTGATCAAGGGATCAATTTTGGGATTGACCCCCAACTCTCTAGCCAGCGTAATCAGTTTAGAGACATTTTTTTCAACAATGCGATAATCCTGTCGACTCATTAAGCCCATAATTTCAAGTGGTACCTCAGCTAATATCTGACCACCGCTAGCTAAGCAGTAGCCGCCACTCATTGCCTCAATTCTGGCAACGCAGGCCATAATATCATCATCGTTGTCACCAACGACAATTAAGTTATGCGAATCATGCGATACCGTCGAAGCAATCGCACCATTTTTTATACCATAATTTTTTAAGACGCCAACGCCGACCTTACCGGTTGCCTTATGCCTTTCAAATACAGCCACCTTATTGTAAACGGCATCGGCTACAAAATCGCCATCTTTTTGCGGTACACTTTCAACGCTTTTGGTCGTCAAAATCTGGCCATTGATTACGTTAATCACCGGGAATTGACCGTCAATTGCCAATTGAAGATTTGACTTGTCATAAGCGGCAAGATGGACACTGTTGAGCAGCGGCGCATCAATTGGCGCTATCTGCAAGCTGCCCTGTGCGACAATTTCCTTACCCTTAAAATATACTTTTTCAATGCTAAATTTTTCTAAATCATTTAATATAATGATGTCCGCTTGACAGCCTGGTGAAATTGCACCCAAATGCTTTAGACCATAGCAAGTTGCCGCATTTATCGTCGCCATTTGAATGGCTTTAATCGGGTTCATGCCCAACTCAACTGAACGTCGCACATTATAACTGATATGACCGCGCTCGATGATTTCGGAAATGTGTTTATCATCAGTACAGAAAGTAAAGCGGTTTGTCGGCAGGTCGTTGGCAACAATACCGGTGACAATAGCATCTAAGTTCTTCGTAGCACTACCTTCTCTGATATGCACGTACATACCACAACGCAACTCGCGCAAAGCAGCTTCATAGGTAATGCATTCATGATCTGTTTCAACGCCACTAAAACGGTAAGCGTTCAGCTTCTTATCGTCATAACTGCCGGCGTGACCATCCAGTACTGTATGCCTGAACAGCTCTATCTTATCATGCATCACAGCATCGCCAGCGACAATTTCATCGGAACTCATCAACTCACCAAGCCCTAAAACTCTGGAATGACTGAGGTATTCGGCCAAATCAGCCGCCAGCAGCGTTGCGCCATTATCATCATACGGACTGGCCGGCACACAAGACGGCACCATCACATAGACATTACCGGAAACGTCCTTGGTCGCATCGATAATAAAGTTTATACCCGCTTTACCAGCGACATTGGCCGCCTCGTGCGGATCGACAATAAAGGTCGTTGTGCCCGTTAGACTGGCTTGTTCAACGAGCTGCGACGGATGCACCATCGTCGATTCGAGATGAAGGTGTGAATCAATTAAGCCGGGGCAAATATATTTACCGGTGCAATCAATTTCGGTGACACCTGAATACTGGCCGACGGCAATAATTTTTTCACCTTCCAGCGCAACGTCTTGCTTAACGATTTCGCCACTATAAACATTGACGACAAAGCCATTTTTGAGTACACATTCAGCCGGCTGATCGCCCCGCGCAATGGCCATTAAATCTACTGTCTTTTGTTGCACACTATCACCCCTTCTCTTTTCCTATTAGTTACTTGAAAATAGCGTTGCAGGTGTCAAAATTACCACACCTGCCCCGCTATCACAGTTAAGTTTAGCACAATGTGCCAATATTACACGAAAACGTATTTTAAGATAAATAGAACGCACAAAATGTAGAGTATTGGGTGTATTTCTTTACTTTTGCCGGTACCTAATTTCAATAAGGTGTACGAAATAATACCAACGACGATACCTTCCGCAATACTGTAAGTTAACGGCATCATAATAATGGTTAAAAAGGCTGGAATTGCTTCTGTCACTTGTGAAAAGTCTATTTTGGCAACCGAACCCATCATAAAGAAGCCAACGACGATAAGTGCCGGTGCAGTAGCAAAAGCCGGTACTGATAAGAATATCGGCGAGAACAGCAATGCCAGTGCAAAGAAAATTGTCGTGACAACACTGGTCAAACCGGTGCGGCCACCATCGGCAACGCCGGCGGCAGACTCGACAAATGTCGTGGTTGTCGAGGTACCAGCGCAAGCACCAAATGTGGTTGCAATCGCATCGGCAAATAAGGCCTGTTTAATATTAGGCAGTTCACCTTTTTCATTGAGAAATCCGGCTTTTTCCGATACGCCAATCAAAGTACCCAACGTATCAAATAGATCGACAAACAAGAAGGCAAAGACGACAACCCAAATTTCAAAACTCTTCAATGCTGTAAAGTCAAACTGGAAGGCAACAGGTGCCAAACTTGGCGGCAATGAAATAAACTGGGTCGGAATGACCGGAAAAGTCGTTTCAAAATTCGGTACGTAAATGCCGGTGACTTGCGCAATCATACCAAGCACCCATGTGGCAAGAATACCGATTAAGATGCTACCTTTGACATGCTTGGCCTCCAATATTCCGGTAATGATAATACCAATCAGAGCCATTAAGACAACCGGCGATTTTACATCACCTAAGCCAACTAGTACGGCATCATTATTAACGATGATACCGGCATTTTGAAAACCGATAAAAGCAATAAATAAACCAATACCGGCACTAACCGCCGTTTTCAACGTCATCGGAATGCTATTAAATAGCATTTCACGCACGTTAGTAGCGGTCAAGATAATAAAGATAATACCTTCAATAAATACTGCGGTCAACGCCGTCTGCCACGAATAACCCATGCCAAGTACAACACTAAAAGCAAAGTAGGCATTGAGCCCCATGCCGGGGGCGAGTGCAAATGGATAATTTGCCATCAGCGCCATTAGCAGCGTACCAACGATTGCAGCCAGTGCAGTTGCCGTAAAGACAGCACCAGCATCCATGCCGGTCGCACCCAAAATGTTAGGGTTGACGATTAAAATGTAGGCCATCGTCATAAATGTCGTTAAGCCAGCAACAGCCTCAGTTGAAACATTGGTGTTGTTCTCTTTCAGTTTGAAAAAGCGTTCTAACATAGCTATACTCCTTATATATTATTTGCAAATACCAGCCATTGAAAAACTACTATAATCCAATACTGTCCAGCAAGTCATTGAGTAAGTTGATGCTAACGGTCTTTCTGTAGAATGCTGAAACCCTGCCGTCAATCGGCTTGATAATATCATCGTACAAAGCAATATACTGTTCGCGTTTGGCACGTGCTTCTTCAAGCGTTAAGCCTATCAGCATGCTGTCAAAATCGGGTCGCCTGATAATCAGTGGTGCAATTGCGCCAATTGCCACAGCAAAGTGCTCAATACGCCCATCGGCGATACGATAAACGGCCGCGAGATCGAGCCGCGAGATGGCGAGCGCCTTACGCGCACCAATTTTTTTATAATAATACTGCCCATAGTTTCGCTTTGGAATGCTGATAGAAACGATAATTTCGTTATCCTTAATTGCCAGTTTTTTTCTATCTAAATAAAAGTCTTTAATTGCAACCGAACGCTGACTATCCTTTGACTGCAAGTTGACAATGGCATCAAACACATAAAAAATTAGTGCAGTATCAGCTTTAGCCGAGCCATTGCCGATATTACCGCCAATGGTACCAAAATTGCGAATGGCCGGCGCCGCCAAATAAGCAATCGCCTCTTTTAATATAGACGGTGTGCCGGGGTAATCGTAAACTTGCGTAAAACTACAACCGGCACCGATGGTCAGCGTCTCGTCATCTTCGCTAATCTGCTGTAACGCTTTGACTTGATGTAAAAATAAATAGTCACATTTGCGTTCTTCAACCATCAAATCGGTACCACCGCCATAGAGTACAATCTGCGGATTTTTCTGCTTGATATCAAGCGCCTGGTTTAAATCCTTAGCTACTATTGATCCCATAATGTACCTCCTTGCTCGGCGGCGCGCATAATCGCCTTAACAATGGCATTATAGCCGGTACAACGGCATAAATTACCCGATAGTCCGGTGCGAATCTGTTCTTCAGTTGGATGCGGATGACGGCTTAATAAACTTTCTGAAGCCATTATCATGCCCGGTATGCAAAAACCACATTGCACGGCGCTGACACTGGCATAGGCTTCTTCTAAAACCCTGAAACGTTCTGTTTTGGCATAACCCTCAATCGTCATAACGTCGCAACCGGCAACGCGCCCCATGGCAATCAGACAAGAATTTGCCAGCTGGCCGTCGATAATCACCGAACAAGCGCCACATTCGCCTTCTTTACAACCTATCTTGGCACCTGTCAATTGATATTCTTCGCGGATAACATCGAGCAAGCATGCGTCAAGCGGTCCACTATATTCCATTTTTTTGCCATTGAGTGTAAAATTAATCGACATTATACTTCTCCCTTCAAGTAAGCTAACGTACGCTCAACTGTCATCGGCATCTCGTTGATATGTCTACCAACGCATGTTTCTAAAGCGCCTATATAGGCCGCCGCTACGCCGACAACCGGCAACTCGCCACAGCCTTTGGCGCCAAATGGCCCTTCAGAGTATGGCTCAATATAGGTCGATAAATCTAACATTGGCGCATCGAGCGCAGTTGGCAACAAGTAGTCGCTAAAACTGCTATTTCTGATACGGCCTTTGCCATCGATGTGCATTTCTTCCATGTAAGAATGGCCGATGCCTTGCATAACGCCACCTTCTAACTGACCAAGCACAATGTTTTGGTCAATCGGCGTACCGACGTCAAAACTGCCGTAGACGCCAAGCAGGTTGTGCAACCCAGTTAAGGTGTCAACTTCTACTTCACAGGCGACCACACCATAAGAAAATGCCGGATAAGCATCACCCTGAAAATTTTCAATATCAAAAGGAATGATATAATCAGCTGGCTTAAAACGCGATTCAAAGATCTGTTCAACGCCGTCTTGCCAATTTTCCTTCAATTGTACTGCGGCTTGTCTTATCAATTCGCCGACAATCATAATTGAACGCGAGGCAACAGTTGGACCCGAATCAGGTACTTTTAATGTATCGGGATAATTATAAATAATTTGATCGTAGGGAATATCTAATACTTGGCCGGCAATTTTTCGGAACGTCGTAAAAATGCCCTGACCCATATCGGTATTGGCAGCTAATATTTCAACGCTATTATCAGCATGTTTTTTTATTTTGACGACCGCCTTGATAATCTCTATTTCACCATTGCCAGTAAAGCCGCCGCCGTGAAAATAGTGCGACATCTCAATGCCGCGACGATAGCGTCCAGTTTGAGGTTGGCTATAGAGTTTTTTCTTGTTGTAATAATCGCTCTTCTTGGCAACCTCGTCCATCATTGGTCCAACCGGCACCGGAAAATGATAGATGCCATTAGTCGAGGTGCGATCACCTTTTTTAGATAAATGAGCGCGCTTAAATGCCAAGCGATCGACTTTTAAGTGGTCTGCCAAATGATTCATAAACATTTCGACAGCAAAGAATACCTGCGGTCCACCGAAACCCCTAAATGCGCCATTTGGCACAGTATTGGTAACGGCAACATCGCCATGAATTGCCAAATTATCAAAAGTATAAACACCGGGTGAACTAATCAAGCCGCGCTGTAAAACAACTGACGATAGTGTCGAATAAGCACCACCATCATAGCGAATTTCAACACTTAATCCGGTTACCTTACCGTCCTTAATAGCGGCTTTATAGCAACTTTTTGATGGGTGTTTTTTACTGGTTGAAATGATGTCTTCACGCCGATCAAACACAACGCGCACCGGCAAGCCGGTCTTATAACTGGCTACTGCAACTTGGCACGCTAAAACTGACGGATAGTCCTCTTTGCCGCCAAAGGCGCCGCCAATCGGATCTTGAATAATCTGAACGCGTTCAGCAGGTAAGTCAAGCGCCTGCATGATGGCACGTTCAACGTAGTATGGACACTGCATTGAACCGCGTACGGTTATAATTCCATCTTCGAAATGGGAAATCATGCCTTGCGTTTCAAGATAAGCCTGTTCCTGTAGGCCGGTGACAAATGTCTGTTCGTAGATATCGTCTGCTTCGGCCAGCGCCTTGGCAAAATCGCCTTTATTTATGGCATACTCAAAGTGTGTATCGCTGGCATCAGCCGGGTCAATAATTGCCGGCAAATCTTCATAATTTACTTTAGTCTGTTCAACAATTGAACGTACGACTGCAATGTCCGGCCCGACGATTAACGCAATCGGATCGCCGATGTATTTGACAATACCACCGGCAAATATCGGCATATCGTCCAACACGATATGCACCTGATTATTACCGCTAATATCGCGGTGATCTACATAATAATAGCCATCTGGCAAAATAGGATAATCAATTGACAGTACCTTAGCATGCGCTCTATCTGAACGAATAAATACACCATGATGATACTGATTATCCTGTAAATCGGCGACGTATTTTTCGGCACCACTCGCCTTAGCATGGGCGTCAATTTTTCTGACCGACTGTTGTCCAATCATCGTTATCTCCTCTCACAGATTACTATTTACATTATATGCTTTTCTAGAAAAAATACAATTGTTAACGCTTCAAAAACTGCCCGTCACCCTTATTGCCAACAAATCTATTGCCCTCTACTATTAGTTCGCCCTTGGAAAAAACTTTTTCAATACAAGCTGCAGCATGATAATCTTGATAGGGCGAATAATCGCAGTTTGAATGCAATACATCCGCACTTAACCGACACTGACGATTGGGGTTAAGGATGACTAAATCAGCGTCTGAGCCAATCTTTATGACTCCCTTTTGCGGGTAGCACTTAAATATTTTGGCGGCATTAGTGCTCATCACCTTGGCAAAATCGACCAACGGCATGTCACGCTTGACAACCGCTTCACTGTACATCACTAAACCGCGCTCTTGAACGCCGGCAATGCCACCAGGTGCCTTGCGATAATCGGCGCTTCCCAACCGTTTTTCAGTCAACATAAAGGGGCAGTGGTCGGTGCCAACAGTCTGAATCGTACCGTCCAATAATGCTTGCCAAAGCGCTGTTTGATCGGCCTTGCTGCGTAGCGGCGGTGCCATAATATAGCGTGCCGCCTGCGCTTGATCGGCTTGATAAAGGCTTTCATCAAGCATCAAATACTGTGTACAAGTTTCAACATAAACGTTTTTCTGCCCGCGCCGGCGCGCTTGCCTTACGCGTTCCAAACTCTGCCGTGCCGACGTATGAACAACATAGGCCGGCGCATCACCAACGTGATGTGCCCAATCAATCAGGCGTCCAACCGTTTCGGCCTCGGCAATATTAGGACGCGATTGTGGATAATAACGCGGTTCGGTTTTGCCCTCTTTGGCAAACATATCATTGTAATAACGAGTAATGCCATCGTTTTCACAGTGCACCGTCAAAACACCATCAGCTTCCTTAATTGCCGCCAAAAGTCTTAGTAAATCTTGGTCATTGACCGGAAAACCATAGGTCGAATAGGCCTTAAAACTGCTAACGCCTTTGTTCTTAATAATATCCTTTAGTTCTTCAATAATGTCATCGTCAACGCGTTGAATCACGCCGTGAAAGCCATAGTCGATAACGGCATCAGCCGCCAATTGGTGATAAGTATTAATGCTGGTCATCAGCGGACTGCCGACCGGGCTAAAGGCGATGTGGTCGATAATCGTCGTCGTACCGCCCAAAGCTGCCGCAATTGTACCACTGTAAAAGTCATCAGCCGCCCGAAATTTTTCAGACTGCTGCAAACTCATATGCGTATGAGGATCAATAAAGCCGGGCAAGACAACGCAACCAGTCGCATCGATTTCAATATCTGCCACAACATTTTGTGGAGGATTAATCTCTGCAATCAAGCCATTTTCAATGATGATATCAGCCGCCAGACAAGCGTCTTCTAAAACGATATTGCCATTTTTAATTCTCGTTTTCATAGCGCCTCCTTAACGTCATTCCCAGTTCATTATTTGTTTGCTAACTCTATTATACCAAAAAATTTGCAAAAAAAATTAAAAAAATAATTTTTTTGTAAATTTTACAAAAAAAAACGGCAAAATTTGCTCCTTTCTAACCTATTCGTCCTATCTAAAAAAGCTGGCGCCTTAGAGCCAATTTCTAATGCGCCAGCCTTTTCTTATTCAGTTAATAAAACAGTAAAATTTGTTTTGAAAAACTCAATTTAGATAGTTGTTTTCTTGGTTTTCTTCTCAAACAAGTCTTTTAAAATCAGCCCTAAACCGGATAACAGCAACAGAATTGCATATATCATCGAATTGTCTTGCTCTCCCGCATCAGGTAATACTTTTGTTTCCTGATTTGTAATGACAAATCCATTTTTCATGTCTCCGGTATAGGTAACATTAAAGTGCTTTTGGCCAAATTTTACTAAATTATTAGTTTCTGTAACCTCTTTTACAACATAACGATTAACAGCTTCCTCAGTGCCATCATAAACTTTTAGGTTATTAAACTCAGCTGTCCAATTATTCGATTTGCCTAATTCAAGCTGCATGCCCGTCGCTGATCCGTTTTTATAGAGTTCGACCACTATGCTGTCAGCAGGCGGTTGAATTAAGTCATTCTTTAATCCGACCCATTTCTTAGTGACCTTGACGCTAATCGTTTCATCTAGATCAGCCATAACTTTACTAGAAACAACAACGATTGTCTGTGCATTATCATTAACATCTTTGTGTTCTAAGCGTTGCTGTCTATTGCCATCGGCAAATTCAAAACTGTTAGCTGATACCATTTCTTCAAACACGACATATGTCTTGCCGACTTCTAGAGTAACATCTGCAAATGTCACATTTGTTGTACCATTTGCCGTCGTCGGTGTAAATGTTGTCTCTACTTTCTTAACTTCTGCACCTAATACACCGCCACTAACTTCATAGAGTGTTGCAATCACATTGTAAGTTTCGCCTTTAATTAAATCTTCAAAGGCAATGGTGTCTACCACATCTTTTGTCAGATTGTTTTCACTGGTTAGCGTTAACGCCACTGTTGCTGAAGCGCTTTCACCGTCAATGCTGACCGTTGTGCCAATCTTGCCATCTTTATACTTAGGTTTGTCATCATCATTTGTCGTTGTTTTAGTCACTTCTTCTTCGTCTTTAGAATCATTTTTTTCTACAACGATAATTGTCTGCGCTTTATCGTTGACATCTTTGTGTTCTAAGTATTGTTGCCTATTGCCATCGGCAAAATCAAAACTGTTGACCGATTCCATTTCTTCAAATACGACATAGCGCTTGCCAACTTCTAATGTTACAGCTGCAAATGTTACATTTGTTGTACCATTTGCCATCGTCGGTGTAAATGTTGTCTCTACTTTCTTAACTTCTGCACCTAATACACCGCCACTAACTTGATAGAGTGTTGCAGTCACATTGTAGGTTTCACCAGCAAATAACCCCTTAAAGGCTATCGTGTCAACCACATCTTTTGTCAGATTATTTTTGCTGGTTAGCGTTAAAGCAGCATTTGTCGTCGCACGCACGCCGTCAACACTTACCGCTGTACCAATCTTGCCATCTTCTAGTACAGGTTCATCTTCTTTTACAACAATAATTGTTTGCGCTTTATCATTGACATCTTTGTGTTCTAGATATTGTTGCCTATTGCCATCAGCAAATTCAAAACTGTTAGCTGATACCATTTCTTCAAACACGACATATGTCTTGCCGACTTCTAGCGTTACATTACTAAACGTCACATCTGTTGTACCAATTATCTTCGCTAGTTAGCATTAACGCTGCCGTCGCTGATGCGCTCTCGCCACCCACACTGACCGTTGTGCCAATCTTGCCATCTTCTAGTGCAGGTTCATCTTCTTTTACAACAATAATTGTTTGTGCACTGTCGGTGACATCCTTATGCTCTGCTCTGTGTGGTTTGTTGCCATCGGCAAATTCAAAACTGTTAGCTGATACCATTTCTTCAAACACGACATATGTCTTGCCGACTTCTAGCGTTACATTACTAAACGTCACATCTGTTGTACCAAGCGTTAACACTGCTGATGCTGATGCGCTCTCGCCGTCAACACTGACCGTTGTGCCAATCTTACCATCTTGATATTCAGGATAGCTCTGTTTTACAATAATTGTCTGTGCATTGTCGGTGACATCCTTATGCTCAGCTCTGTGTGGTTTGTTGCCATCGGCAAATTCAAAACTGTTGACCGATACCATTTCTTCAAACACGACATATGTCTTGCCGACCTCTAGGGTAACATCTGCAAATTTCACATTTGTTGTACCATCTGCCGTCGGTGGCGTAAATGTTGTCTCTACTTTCTTAACTTCTGCACCTAATACACCGCCACTAACTTGATAAAGTGTTGTGGTCACATTGTAAGTTTCATCAGCAAATAAACCCTCAAAGGCTATCGTATCAACCACATCTATTGTCAGATTATCTTCACTGGTTAGCGTTAACGCTGCTGATGCTGATGCACTTTCACCGTCAACACTGACCATTGTGCCAACCACACCATCTTGATACACCAAATACCCTCTAGCAAGGGTTTGTCTTCTAGCACCATTATCATCTTCCGGATTGGGCTTAAATAACTCAACTACAAACTGACTCGGCACCACTGTATTTTCTAAAATATCATCATATAAGCCAATTTCTTCTTGCGATAGCGCGACACCAGAACCTGTAGCCCTCCATACCAACTTATTTGAAAGCAAAGTAGTTAAAGTATTTTGATCAATATAATCGATATAATAAAGAATTTTACGAACGTTTTCCTCTAAATCGGCACCATGTATATTTTCCTGAACAGCATCCTCTAAATTTGCCTGATTTGCCAAAATTTTCTCAAAAGCCAAGTTACTACTTACGGCGTCTTCATAATTATCTCTCCATGGGGCCATTGTATTGTGATTAATGCAATAGACTCTGATTTTTTCAATGCCATCGCGACTCATAAAAAAGTTTTGGTTATCCGTACTTTCTTCTCCCGTAGCAGCTTTTTCAAAGTACCCGTAATAGATTTCATCATCGGCATAAACCCCATTAATTGGTATACTATACGTAAATAATGACCAAATAAACACAAAAACCGACCCTAACACAACTAGTTTTTTCATTTTTCCCTCCTCAATGAAAATATATTATAAATCAAGGCATCCCAAGTATAACTGGATGATGCTATTTTTTTAGGGCGCAAATGCGCCAAAGTTAACGTTGTTTTAAAACAAAAATAGTTTCTATTGTAGTATGTCGGTTATTTGTTTATATTTATGTCAGCGCCGAATAGGCACTCTGCTATTTAACTATCTTCATATGGTACATTCTATCATAAAATTTCATATTTTTGCCATAATTTATTTAAATTTATTTAATTTTTTGAAATATTAAAAAATGTCCAGCTGAAAATTCCAATAGCTTGGCATGTCTTTCAATCAAACTTCCAAGATCAGAGATTATACACGCTAAAGCCGTGTGCCTAACAATATCTTCATATGCTGTTGCCGGCATCTTCAATCGCGCCATCAAATTGACCGACCTACTTCATTATCTACGCCATCTTTGAGTTGAAGTGGCAATAAATAACTCACTGTCGTTCCTTGTCCTAACCTCGTTTGCACAGTAATACCATAATCTTGACCACAAATTAACTTTATTCTACGGTTGACATTGGCAAGACCAATACCGCCAAGCGGCAATTTACTCTGTTTGGTC
>PDWJ01001583.1_pt1 | contig 43168 bp, 39 predicted proteins | sample 1430881 | NCBI WGS metagenome assembly PDWJ01 (sample SAMN01162460, study PRJNA174530) | Oral metagenome, whole genome shotgun sequencing project. | biome: Marine environment; feature: Marine mammal; material: Swab sample of the gingival sulcus; isolation source: swab sample of gingival sulcus...
TTAAAAAAATCAGGTTGGCGCGGCGCGAAAAAAGCAGGGGCGGAACCCGAAGACGCGCTTTTTGATGATTGATGCACAAAGTGTCAGGAACACCGATACAGCGGAACAAAAAGGCTATGATGCGGGTAAAAAAGTATCGGGTATTAAGTGCCATCTAGCAGTCGATACTCAGGACTTGCCCTAGGGTATCTGAGTCACAACGGCCAATATAACTGATCGCTCGGGTGCATTGACGCTGTTGGAAAACAATAAGGAAAACCTGAGTAAAGTCAGTAAGATACTGGTTGACGGTGGCTATACGGGCAGATCCTTTGCAGACGGCGTAAAGGAACGAATGGGGGCTATTGTAGAAGTGGCCAAACGTAACGAGTTGCATCCATTCAAGGTCATTCCAAAGCGCTGGGTAGTTGAACGGTCTTTCGGGTGGCTGGAAAAATGCAGGCGGCTTTGGAAGAATGCCGAACGTAAACTCAACACCAGTTTTAGTCTCGTTCATCTGGCATTTTTAGTGTTATTGCTGAAAAGATCTTAAACAGACTCTTAAGCTTATAGGCTATACCCTATCGAATACTGACGAGAATCTGATAAAAGTCGTCATATTCACTTACGGGGCTTGGTGTTTATTGGCGGCTGCTATATAGTCACAACCTAAGTTTTTGCAAAATTAAGCTGGTAAGCTGGATTTGTTAATGAGTTGGCAAGGCTTTATGTTTGCACAGTCGGCTGAGAGAGAGGTTTGGATGTTGGAAAACTATTTGCCTATATTGATTTTCCTGTCAGTAGGTGTGGCTCTGGCCGTAGTTTTGTTGGGGCTAGGGCTGTTAATGGCACCGCGTCGCCCTGGTAGTCAGAAGGATTCCCCTTTTGAGTGTGGCTTTGAAGCCTTTGAAGATGCGCGTATGAAGTTCGACGTACGTTATTACCTTGTAGCCATACTGTTTATTATTTTTGATCTGGAAATTGCTTTCCTGTTTCCCTGGGCCGTAGTCATTGATGAGATTGGTTCTAGTGGCTTGATTGCCATGAGTATTTTTCTGGGCGTATTGATTATTGGTTTTATTTACGAATGGAAGAAAGGAGCACTGGAATGGGAATAGAAGGTGTTCTTGAGAAAGGTTTTATTACTACGAGTGCCGACAAGCTTATTAATTGGGCGCGCACCGGCTCTATGTGGCCTATGACCTTTGGGTTGGCCTGTTGCGCGGTGGAGATGATGCACGCTGGAGCCTCACGTTACGATCTGGATCGTTTTGGGGTTGTATTTCGTCCTAGTCCCCGTCAGTCCGATGTGATGATTGTAGCGGGTACGCTGACTAACAAAATGGCGCCTGCCTTACGCAAAGTCTACGACCAAATGGCTGAGCCGCGCTGGGTCATTTCTATGGGTTCTTGTGCGAATGGTGGGGGGTATTACCACTACTCGTATGCTGTGGTGCGTGGCTGTGACCGCATTATCCCTGTGGATATTTATGTGCCAGGCTGTCCGCCTACAGCAGAAGCCTTATTGTACGGTATTATTCAGTTACAGAATAAAATCCGCCGTACCAATACTATTGCGCGGTGAGCTTATGGATTTTGAATCGCTACAAAGCTATCTGAGTGAGCATCTGCGAGATGATGTCAGCATTACGATTTCTCCGCAGCGTGAGTTGACTCTGGAAACGCCGGTGCGCAACTGGTTGGATGTTTGCCATTTTTTGCGTTACGACGAAGAAACACACTTTGAACAATTGACGGATTTATGCGGGGTTGACTACCTAAGTTATGGCAAAGTGGAGTGGGATACTAATGTGTCTTCAAGCGGCTTTAGCCGCGCAGTAGAGCGTCAAGTACAATCTGACCCTTTTGACTTTGGTGATGAGGTCGATTTGCCTGAGTTTGAGGGGGCGCGTTTTGCGGTAGTCATTCACTTATTGTCTTTGAAAAATAACATCCGAGTGCGGGTACGCACTTTTTGTGAAGACAATCATTATCCGGTTTTACCATCCATTGTGGGTATTTGGCGTTCTGCGAACTGGTATGAGCGGGAAGCCTTTGATCTGTTTGGTATTCTGTTTGAGAATCACCCGGATTTGCGCCGTATTTTGACGGATTATGGTTTTATTGGTCATCCTTTCCGCAAAGACTTCCCGCTAATTGGCCAAGTGGAAATGCGCTATGATCCTTTGCAGCAACGGGTTGTTTACGAGCCAGTGTCTATTGAAGCACGTACCTTGGTGCCTAGAGTGATTCGTAGTCAAGATAGTGAGCAGGAAGCACCTCCCCCTGTAACCGACATGTCCTCAAAAGGATAAAACATGCCAGAAATACGCAATTTTACCCTAAACTTCGGCCCTGCCCACCCCGCAGCACACGGTGTATTGCGCCTAGTGCTGGAAATGGATGGTGAGGTGATTGAGCGTGTTGACCCGCATGTTGGTTTATTGCACCGAGGAACAGAGAAGTTGGCAGAAAGCAAGCCCTATAACCAAAGCATTGGCTATATGGATCGCCTTGATTATGTCTCCATGATGTGCAATGAGCATGCTTATGTATTAGTGGTTGAAAAACTGTTGGGCATAGAGCCACCTATTCGCGCTTTATATATTCGTACTTTGTTTGATGAAATTACTCGCATTCTCAATCATTTATTATGGATAGGGGCACATGGGCTGGATGTGGGCGCTATGACCATGTTCTTGTATGCGTTTCGTGAGCGTGAAGATTTGATGGATGCCTATGAGGCGGTATCAGGTGCACGTTTACATGCGACTTACTACCGTCCTGGTGGTGTTTACCGTGATTTGCCTGCCAGTATGCCGCGCTATGAGACTTCGCGCTGGCGCGATGAAAAGGAGGTCAAACGTCTGAATGAAGACCGTGAAGGCAGCTTGCTGGATTTTCTGGAAGCTTTTACCGAGCGTTTTCCTGCACGGGTGGATGAATATGAAACGCTATTGACGAATAACCGTATTTGGAAGCAGCGTTTGGTAAATATTGGTGTGGTATCAGCCGAGGCGGCTTTGCAAATGGGGTTTACGGGGCCAATGTTGCGCGGTTCTGGGGTTGAGTGGGATTTGCGCAAAAAGCAGCCTTATGCCGCTTATGACAAGGTGGATTTTGATATTCCTGTTGGTGTCAATGGCGATAGTTATGACCGTTATCTGGTACGCATGGAAGAAATGCGCCAGTCCAATCGTATTATGCAGCAATGTATTGCTTGGCTGAAACAAAACCCGGGGCCAGTCATGATAGATGATACTCAGGTTGCGCCCCCTTCTCGCGTTGCTATGAAGGCAGAAATGGAGTCGCTGATTCGGCATTTTAAACTCATGACCGAAGGTTATAGCCTGCCAGTGGGTGAGGCTTATGCGGCTGTTGAACACCCTAAGGGTGAATTGGGCTGCTATTTGATTTCTGATGGTGCGAACAAGCCGTATCGTTTGAAAATTCGCGCGCCTGGTTTTGCCCATTTGTCGTCTATGGATGAAATGGCTCGTGGACATATGTTGGCAGATGTTGTTGCTATTATTGGTACACAAGACATTGTATTTGGGGAGATTGATCGCTAATGGCTTTGCTTTATGAACAGGAGTCCAGTCCTAAGGCTGTTTTAAGTGAAGCAGTCCGTGCAGAGATTGATCATTGGCTCAAACGCTATCCTGCTGATCGGAAACAATCAGCGCTTTTGGCAGCTTTGCGTGCCGTAATGCACAAAGAACATTACCTCTCGGTGGAGCAAATGGATGCGGTTGCTGCTTACTTGGGCTTACCGGCTATTGCGGTTTATGAGGTAGCTAGTTTTTACTCCATGTTTGAAACGGATCCTAAGTGTGCGGCTAAACACAGCATCTCTGTGTGTACTAATGTCTCTTGTATGCTGAATGGTGCAGACGATGTGCTGGCGCATATTGAACAGCGTTTGGGTATTAAGCTAGGTGAAACCAGTGCAGATGGTAAGTTTTATCTCAAGCGTGAAGAAGAATGTTTAGCCGCTTGCTGTGGTGCACCCATGATGCAAATTGATCATGTTTATTATACCGATCTCACACCAGCAAAGGTGGATGAGATTCTGGACAGCCTGGAGTAGTAGCTTATGACGAATCAGGTCTGTTTTATTACTAAGCAATTTGGTGGCCAAGCTCACACCTTGGAAAGCTATCTTAAAGTGGGTGGTTATCAAGCTTGGCAAAAAATCATTGATGAACAGCTTTCGCCCGAGGCTATTATCAATGAAATCAAGGCTTCTGGTTTACGTGGACGCGGTGGTGCGGGCTTTCCGACCGGCTTGAAGTGGAGTTTTATGCCGCGCAATATGCCCGGGCAAAAGTATATTGTATGTAATTCAGATGAGTCTGAGCCAGGTACTTGTAAAGATCGTGATATTTTGCGTTTTAATCCACACGCTTTAGTGGAAGGCATGGCGATTGCTGCTTATGCGATTGGTGCAACAGTCGGCTATAACTACATGCGTGGCGAGTTTATGGATGAGCCATTCCTACGCTTTGAAGCCGCTGTGCGCGAAGCCTATGAGCAGGGCTTTTTGGGCAAGAATATTCGCGGTAGTGGTGTTGATGTTGATTTGTATCCCAGTTTGGGGGCAGGGGCTTATATTTGTGGCGAGGAAACGGCTTTGTTGGAGTCCTTGGAAGGTAAAAAAGGCCAGCCACGTTTCAAGCCACCTTTCCCAGCCAGTTTTGGTTTATATGGCTGTCCAACCACTATTAATAACACGGAAACATTGTCTTCTATTCCAGCCATTATGCGTCATGGGGGGCAGTGGTTTGCTGATTTGGGGACGGAAAAAGCAGGTGGTGAAAAGCTGTTTTCAGTCTCCGGGCATGTTAATAAGCCCAATAATTATGAGATTCCTTTAGGTATTTCCTTTCGTGAGCTGCTGGAAATGGCGGGTGGCGTGCGTAAGGGGCATCAGCTTAAGGCAGTGATTCCGGGTGGTTCTTCGGTGCCTGTATTACCTGCTGAAATTATGTTAGAGCTGAATATGGACTATGAAAGTATCCAAAAAGCCGGTTCTTATCTTGGCTCGGGTGCCGTGATTGTTATGGATGAAACCACGGATATGGTCAAGGTGTTGCAACGTATTTCGCGTTTTTACTATTCCGAGTCCTGTGGACAATGTACGCCTTGTCGTGAAGGTACGGGCTGGTTGTATCGCATGTTGACACGTATTGTGGAAGGCAAAGGTAAGCCTGAGGACATTGAGCAACTGGAGCGTGTGTCGCATCAAATTGAAGGTCGCACAATTTGTGCCCTAGGCGATGCCGCCGCTATGCCGGTGTGGAGCTTTATCAAACACTTTCGCACAGAGTTTGACTATTATGTCGAGCATGGCCGCAGTATGGTAGCAGCAGTGCAAGGGGAGACGGCATGAGCGACAAGGCAGAGCTGGTTACACTGGAAATCGACGGGCAAATGCTGGAAGCGCGTCCGGGCAGTATGTTGATTGAGGTAGCTGATGCGGCTGGAATTGCGATTCCACGGTTTTGCTACCACAAAAAATTGTCGGTGGCTGCTAATTGTCGCATGTGTTTGGTCGAAGTGGAGAAGTCTTTTAAGCCATTGCCGGCTTGCGCCACGCCGGTTACTGCGGGTATGAAGGTTTGGACTCGTTCTGCTAAAACGCGCGAGTCGCAACGCTCAGTGATGGAATTCCTGTTAGTTAATCATCCGCTGGATTGCCCTATTTGCGATCAGGGTGGTGAGTGTGAGTTGCAGGATATTGCTATGGCTTATGGCTCGGGCGAGTCCAGTTATCATGAAATCAAGCGAGTGGTCTTGGACAAAGACATTGGTGCTTTGATTGCAACTTGTATGACACGCTGTATACAGTGTACCCGTTGTGTGCGTTTTGGTGATGAAATTGCCGGTTTGCGTGAGCTGGGAGCGACTGGGCGTGGTGAGAATACGTCTATTGGTACTTATGTGGAAAAGGCATTAGTATCCGAATTGTCGGGCAATGTGATTGATTTGTGTCCAGTCGGTGCACTAACCGCTAAGCCTTCCCGTTATAAGGCTCGTGCTTGGGAAATGCTCGCTTATCCCAGTATTTCAGCGCATGATGCTGTGGGTAGCAATCTAGAAGTCCACACTTTTGATGGCGAAGTGGTGCGTTGTGTGCCGCGTGAAAATGAAGCGGTGAATGAATGTTGGATTTCGGATCGAGATCGCTTTGCTTATGCAGGTTTATACGCAGAGGATCGCCTAACAAAGCCGCAAATTAAGCGCGATGGCGAGTGGCAGGAAATCGGTTGGCAGGAAGCTTTGGATAAGGTCGCTGATATTCTAAAGTATGCTCGCCCTGATCAAATGGGTGCTTTAGCAGCACCCCAGGCCACTTTAGAAGAATTCTATTTATTGCAGAAACTCATACGGGGTTTGGGCTGTAATAATATTGATTATCGTCTGCGCCAGATGGATTTTCGGCTAGACACGCATGAACCTGCCTTACCTGTTTTAGGGGTGAGTATTGCTGAGCTGGAACAGCAAGAAGCTGTTTTATTAGTGGGCGCTTGGCCACGCCACGAGCAACCTTTATTGAATCATCGCCTGCGCAAAGCTGCTTCGCAGGGTGCGCGGATCATGGCTATTAATCCTTGGCAGGCTGAGTTCAATTACACACTTGATCAGTTGGTGATACCGCCTGCGCAGATGGTCACAGAGCTGGCTATGATTGCTAGGGCTGCTTGTGAGCGTGCCGGTAAAGCTATTCCTGCCCATGTGAGCGATTTATGTTCGCAGCAAGCGAGCGAGCAGAGTCAGCAAGTGGTTGAAGCACTATTGGCGGTTGAGCATGCGCTGGTATTAACTGGAGCGGTGGCTATGCAGCATCCTGACTCTGCTAGCTTACAGGCTTTGGCAGAAGTGATTGCAGCGCATACCGGGGCTAAGCTAGGGCAGTTAGCGGCTGCAAATGCTATGGGGGCCAGTTTGGCAGGTGCATTGCCACACCGTGGGGTAGGCGGCGTGTTGCTAGAGCAAACGGAAGATCAGCCTGGTCTGGCGGTTAGTGATATGCTGTCCGCTAATGTGCGTCATTTCTTATTATTGCAGGCGGAAGCAGAAGACTTTGCCAGTCCACGGCAAGCCATCAATGCTTTTGAGCAAGCAGAAGATGTGGTGCTGATTACACCTTTTGCCAGTGATTTGACCCGGCAGTTTGCTACCTTGCTTTTGCCATGCAGTACCTTTATGGAAACTTCAGGTACGTTTGTTAATGCAGAAGGGCGTTGGCAGTCTTTTCAAGGGGTAGCTAAACCGCCAGGTGAGGCTCGACCTGCTTGGAAAATTCTACGAGTCTTGGGTAATTTATTAAAGCAACCGGCTTTTGATTACCTCAGTACGGAAGAAATTGCTGCTGAGTTGCGCTTGGAAACGCAATTACTCAAAGTGGATACTTTAGATAGCGACATTGCTAATGTTAAGCCGCCCCGCTTGGTGCCGCCTGAGCAGTATGACTTAGGGATGCAGCGCATTGGTGATGTGCATATTTATCGCAGTGATGCTTTGGTCAGGCGTTCTGCACCCTTACAAGAAATGACCGGCGCGTTAGTTGCTTATATTCACCCCCAGGATCAGCTCAAACTGGAATTGCAAGCCGGTGATTTGCTGGCTTTTGAGCAAGAGGGGACGCGGATTCAATTACCGTTTGCATGTGATGAGGCCATTCCGCTAGGCTGTGTGCGTTTGCAAGCAGGTTTTGAAGCAGGCAATACGTTGGGTACGGCCTTTGGTTTTTTGACGGTTAGCCGGGCATAGGGAGTAGGGAATGGAAATGTTCAATAATCTCTGGAATCTAGTGCCGGTCGAATTGCAGACAGTCATTGTTATTTTATTAAAGATTGTCGTTATTTTAATTCCGTTAATTTTGGCCGTTGCTTATACCACCTTTGCTGAGCGCAAGATTATTGGTTACATGCAGGTGCGCATTGGGCCTAATCGTGTTGGGCCACGGGGGTGGTTTCAGCCATTTGCGGATGTGCTCAAGTTGCTGTTCAAAGAAGTGATTATACCCACTCGTTCGGACCGCTACTTATTTTTAATTGCGCCTATGTTGACACTTGCACCAGCATTTGCAGCTTGGGCAGTTATCCCGTTTATGGATGGTATGGTATTGGCAGATGTTAATGCCGGATTGCTATTTTTATTGGCACTCACCTCGATGGGGGTTTATGGCATTATCTTGGCAGGTTGGGCCTCTAACTCCAAGTATGCACTGCTTAGCGCGATGCGTTCTGGAGCACAAGTTATCTCTTATGAGATTGCCATGAGCTTTGCACTGGTGGGTGTGCTCATGGCTTCGGGTAGTCTTAATCTGAGCGAGATTGTACGCGCACAGGAAGGTAGTATTTTTTCTTGGTTTATCTGGCCGTTATTTGGTTTATTTGTGGTGTATTTTATTTCCGGTTTGGCGGAAACCAACCGTGCGCCTTTCGATGTGGCTGAGGGTGAATCTGAGATTGTTGCGGGTTTCCATGTGGAATATTCCGGCATGGCCTTTGCGTTATTTTTCTTGGCGGAATACGCCAATATGATCCTGATTTCTACGCTGACTGCCTTGTTGTTTATGGGAGGCTGGTTATCGCCGTTTCAAGGCTTGGATTTTTTGTTGGCGATTCCGGTACTGGGCGTTGTGTTGGGGGATGGTTTGCATTGGTTGGTGTTGAAAGCAGCTTTCTTCTTACTGCTGTTCCTGTGGTTTCGAGCCACTTTTCCACGTTATCGCTATGACCAAATTATGCGGCTGGGGTGGAAAGTATTGATTCCAGTGACGCTGGTATGGATTTTCGCTGAAATGATTGCCATTGCTTTGGGCTGGAAACCTTGGCTATAAGGAGTGCGTCATGGGAATGAATGTAAGTGAACACCTGAAGTATTATCTGAAGGCGTTTTCACTGTACGAATTGCTGCAAGGTATGCGTGTCACTGGCAAGCATTTTTTCAAGCACAAAATTACCGTACAGTACCCGGAAGAAAAGACACCGTTATCACCACGTTTTCGTGGTCATCATGCTTTACGGCGTTATCCCAATGGCGAGGAGCGTTGTATTGCTTGCAAGTTGTGTGAAGCGGTTTGCCCTGCTTTGGCAATTAAGATTGAGCTGGAAGAGCGCGCCGATGGTACGCGCCGCACGACTCGCTACGATATTGATATGTTTAAGTGCATTTATTGTGGTTTTTGCGAAGAGGCCTGCCCAGTTGATGCGATTGTAGAAACCCCTATTTTTGAATATCACTTCGAAAATCGAGGTGAAAATATTATGACCAAAGACAGATTATTAGCCTTTGGTGATCGCTACGAAAGCGAAATTGCCCAGCGCAAAGCGGCTGATGCGCCGTATCGCTGATGAGGAGTGGGCATGACTTTTGAACTGATTCTATTTTATCTGTTTTCCGGTATGACTTTGCTGGCTGCCGTTGGTGTGGTGACGGTACGCAATTCGGTTTATGCTGTTTTGTGTTTGATTCTGAGCTTTTTTAGTAGTGCAGCCTTGTGGATTTTATTGCAAGCGGAGTTCTTGGGTATTGTGCTGGTCTTGGTGTACGTGGGGGCTGTGATGGTGCTGTTCCTGTTTGTCATCATGATGTTGGATGTTAGTCGGGAAATATTGGTTGAGCGCTTTATCAAATACTTGCCTTTTGGTTTGTTGGTGGCAGGTGCAGTAGCCGTTGAAATGATTCTGGTATTACAGCGTGGTCGTTTTTCCGACGCACACATTTATGTACCAGCAAATCACCCCGCCAGCTATAGTAATACGGAAGCTTTAGGCGAGTTGCTTTATACGCATTATCTTTATCCGTTTGAGATAGCGGCGGTTATACTGCTAGTGGCTATTATGGCAGCCATTGTGCTGACTTTGCGCGATCGTAAAGAAGCTCGTTCTCAAAATATCAGTGAGCAGTTACACGTGCAAAGACAAGATCGAGTACGCTTAGTGAGCATGAAAGCGGAGAAGAAATCATGATCACTTTGACGCATTATTTGATTGTAGCGGCACTTTTATTTGCTATTAGCTTGGCGGGTATGTTTCTGAATCGCAAAAATATTCTGATTCTATTGATGTGTATTGAATTAATGTTGCTGGCGGTGAATCTGAATTTTGTGGCTTTTTCCAGCTACTTGAATGATATGGCGGGGCAGATTTTTGTATTTTTTATTTTGACGGTGGCCGCAGCAGAAGCGGCTATTGGCTTGGCTATTTTGGTACTGGTGTTCCGTAATCGCCGCAGTATCAATATTGAAGAACTAGATCACATGAAGGGGTGAGCATGGAAACGATTTATTTACTCATTCCTCTTGCACCCTTATTGGGTGCTTTGCTAGCAGGTTTGTTTGGAAAGCGTATTGGCCGTCGTGGTGCTCACTGGGTGACGACAGGTTCAGTGGCACTGTCTTTGCTGCTGTCTTTATGGGTATTTGCCAAGATCACTTTGGGGGGCGGGGATATTTTTAATGGCACGGTGTATAGCTGGGCTGTGGTAGATAATATCCATTTCAAGATTGGTTTTTTGATCGACAACCTGACTATCCTGATGATGCTGGTAGTGAGCTTTGTTTCACTCATGGTGCATATTTATAGTATTGGCTATATGCACGACGATCCTGGCTATCAACGTTTTTTTAGCTATATTTCACTGTTTACCTTCTCCATGCTCATGTTGGTAATGAGCAATAATTTCTTGCAGCTTTTCTTTGGCTGGGAGGCAGTAGGTTTAGTGTCTTATTTGTTGATTGGCTTCTGGTTTAAAAAGGAATCAGCCATTCGCGCTAATATGAAGGCTTTTTTGGTAAATCGTGTTGGGGATTTCGGCTTTCTATTGGGCATAGGGATTATTTTGATTTATTCCAACTCGCTCGATTATGTTGATGTTTTTAGTGTAGCGGAGATAGGTAAATCTTCACCTTCTTTAATTGTAGATTGGGGCTTTTTGCAAGGTTTAGATGCTATTAAAGCACAGGATTTGGCGGCTATCTTATTATTTGTCGGTGCGATGGGAAAATCAGCACAAATACCGCTGCATGTTTGGCTAGCTGATTCTATGGAAGGTCCTACGCCTATCTCGGCTTTAATTCATGCCGCCACGATGGTAACCGCCGGTATTTTTATGGTGGCACGCATGTCGCCTTTTTATGAGCTTTCTGATATGGCTTTAAACCTGATCATGATCATTGGTGCGACCACTGCTTTCTTTATGGGCTTGGTGGGTATTGTGCAAAATGATATTAAGCGGGTGATTGCTTATTCAACTTTGTCGCAATTGGGTTATATGGTGACAGCACTGGGCGCTTCTGCTTATTCGGCAGCTATGTTCCACTTAATGACCCATGCTTTTTTCAAAGCACTACTGTTTTTGGCCGCCGGTTCTGTCATTATGGCAATGCATCATGAGCAGGATATTCGCAAAATGGGTGGCTTACGTCGTTATATGCCTGTGACCTATGCTGCGGCATTAGTAGGAACTTTAGCTTTGATTGGTTTCCCAGGTTTTTCTGGCTTTTTCTCTAAAGATGTTGTGATTGAAGCTGTACAGGCTTCCAATTTACCAGCAGCTTCCTATGCTTATGTATTGGTTTTGCTAGGTGTGTTTGTTACAGCTTTTTACTCTTTCCGTTTGCTATTTTTGGTGTTTCATGGTGATGAGCGCATGGATGATGAAACCTTACATCATCTACACGAATCACCTAAGGTGATTACTGTACCCCTTATGCTGTTAGCTATACCGGCGGTGATTGCAGGCTACTGGATTTATCCGTTGGTGTTTGGTGACTTTTTTCAGCAAGTGACGGTAGTGAATGGTTTAAATGCTTTGCATAATGTCACCAGCATTATGGTTGAGCAGACGCATCCGGCGATTGGCATCGTTAAAGAGTCTTACCACAGTCTATTTGGTTTTATTCTACATGGTTTAATGGCTTGGCCGTTTTGGTTGGCTTTGAGTGGTGCTGTAGCTGCGTGGTATGTGTATTTGAAAAATGACTCTATTCAAGATTGGGCACATGATCATTTGCGGCCTTTACAACGTCTGCTGGAAAACAAGTTTTACTTTGACCAGTTTTATCAGGTGTTTTTTGCCCATGGGCTTATTTACCTAGGTAATAGTTTGTGGACTTTAGTGGATCGCCTGCTAATTGATGGTTTGCTGGTGAATGGTAGCGCAAGGCTGGTCAGCGTCAGTGCTAGTTTGTTACGTCATTTACAAACCGGCTACTTGTATCATTATGTGTTTTCTATGGCTTTGGGACTTATTGTAATAAGTGCCTGGCTTGTTTATGTTTTATGGGGCTAGTCATGCAGATGCAGTGTGATCTGAAACACTACGCCAACAGGATTCTATGATGGATTGGCCACTCCTTAGTTTGCTTATTTGGATACCGATTATTGGCGGTTTGCTTTTACTGTTTTTGGGTAATCGGCCGTTGATTAAGCCAATTGCTTTGGGATTTGCCCTATTGGCTTTTTTGCTCAGCTTGGTGCTTTACTTTGGTTTTAATGAGCAAAGTGGTTTGATTCAGTTTGCTGAAAAGCTGCATTGGATCGACGCTTTCGGTATTCGCATTAATTATAGTTTGGGTGTCGATGGTGTATCGGTAGCTCTGCTAATGCTCAATACCTTTGTAACTATTTTGGTTATTATTGCGGGTTGGGGAATACAACAGCGTGCTTCGGAATACTTTGCAGCCTTTTTAATGATGGCAGGCTTGGTCAACGGCGTGTTTGCTGCGCTGGATGCCATTTTGTTTTATGTCTTTTTCGAAGGCATGCTAATCCCAATGTTCCTTGTAATTGGTATTTGGGGCGGACCGAATCGTGTTTATGCTACCTTGAAATTTTTCTTGTATACCTTTTTGGGTTCGGTCTTTTTATTAGTCAGTCTGATTTATCTTTACCAGCGTAGTGGCTCTTTTGAAATCTTTGATTTGTACGGCATACAAGGATTGTCACCGACGACGGAGATATTGATTTTCTTCTCCTTTTTGTTTGCGTTTGGGGTCAAGATTCCTATGTGGCCGGTGCATACTTGGTTGCCTGATGCGCATGTGGAAGCACCTACAGGTGGCTCGGTTATTTTGGCTGCGATTACATTAAAAGTGGGTGGCTATGCTTTTTATCGGCTGGGTATTCCAATTTTGCCGGATATTTCTCTGCAATTGAGTTGGGTCGTTGTGACTTTATCCTTGATTGCCATTGTTTATATTGCTTTGGTAGCACTCGTGCAAACCGATATGAAAAAACTGGTGGCCTACTCATCTATTGCGCATATGGGTTTTGTAACGCTAGGTTTATTTTTGGTGTTTCAGTTGAAGGCAGTAGCGGCTAATACTGATTATGATGGCGCGGCGTTGTCGGTTCAGGGAGCAATGGTGCAAATGATTTCGCATGGTTTTATTTCGGCGGCGATGTTCTTGTGTATCGGTGTATTGTATGACCGTATGCACACCCGCGAAATTAAGGCTTATGGCGGGGTGGCTAACCGTATGCCTGTTTTTGCTGCTTTTTTTGTTTTATTTGCGATGGCTAATGCGGGTTTACCGGGTACATCCGGCTTTGTGGGTGAGTTTTTCATTATTCTTGCGAGTGTGAAAGCGCATATTTTTGTAGCTTTGCTGGCTGCTAGTACCTTGATTTTAGGGGCTGCCTATACGCTGTGGATGGTTAAGCGTGTTATTTATGGAGAGGTGGCCAATGGTGAGGTGGATAAGCTGACTGATTTGAATAAGCGTGAATGGCTGGTATTAAGTGTATTGACGGCAGTTGTATTATTGGTTGGTGTGTGGCCTGCACCACTGATTGAGCTAATGGATGCTTCCATTATTGCTTGGATGAAGCTGGCTTTTCCTGTAAGCGCGATGACTGGAGGGCTATAAGCATGACACCCTTTGAAATTGCTAAGCCTGAAATTTTCCTGTTGATTGCACTGTGTTTAGTATTGTTATTGGATTTGTTTTTCCGTAAGGAATCTCAGGTACTGACTTACCTCACAGCACAACTCGCTTTATTAAGTACCACTTTGTTGACCTATGGAACTTCTTTTTCCAAAGGTGAGCGTATGGTGGGATTGGATCGCATGTATATGCTGGATGACTTTGCTGGCATGTTGAAAATTGCTGTGTTGCTAATGACGAGCATGTTCTTTATTTATGCGCGCAAATATTTACGTGATCATGATAGTTGGCGCGGTGAGTTTTTTGTGCTGAGTATGACAGCAACACTGGGTGCTATGATTATGGTATCTGGCCATCATTTGCTAGTGTTGTATCTCGGACTAGAGATGATGTCGCTCTCGCTCTATGCCTTGATTGCTATGCGTCGCGATGATGTTAAAGCAACTGAAGCAGCAATGAAGTATTTCATTTTGGGGGCGGTGGCTTCGGGGCTACTACTCTACGGGATGTCGTTGTTGTATGGCTTAAGTGGCACTTTAATGCTGGAGTCTTTAGAGACTTATTTTGTTGTGCAACAACAACAAGATGGTATTTTGAACAATATGCCGCTGATGTTGGCACTGGTATTTATTGTTGCTGGGCTAGCCTTCAAGCTGGGTATTGTGCCTTTCCATATGTGGTTGCCGGATGTGTATCAGGGAGCGCCAACCCCCATTACTTTGTTTTTATCGGGTGTACCCAAGCTTGCGGTGTTTGCACTTATGCTGCGCCTACTGGCGGGTTCGCTGGAGACAGCCGCTAGCAGTTGGTCGCAGTTGTGGTTATTACTAGGGCTCGCTTCCGTGATTCTGGGTAATATTGTGGCAATCGCTCAAACCAGTCTGAAACGCATGTTTGCCTATTCAACGATTGCTCATATGGGCTTTATTGTGATGGGTGTATTAACAGCGAGTCATGCAGGTTATAGTGCGGCCTTATTTTATATGCTGGTTTATGCCCTGATGTCGATGGGGGGCTTTGCCATCTTGATTCTACTGGGACATAAAGCTTACGACGCTGAGATGTTGGATGATATACGCGGCTTGAATGCGCGTCATCCTTGGATGGCTTTTGTGATGATGTTAATCTTGTTAGCCATGATGGGTTTTCCATTTACAGCAGGTTTTTATGCGAAACTCTCTATCGTACAGGCTGTAGTGGGAGCTGATTTGATAGGGGCTGCGGTTGTTTTGGTCGTTATGTCAGTTATAGGCGCTTTTTATTATTTGCGCGTCATTAAGTTAATGTATTTTGATAATCCTTCTGCTGATGCGCAGCCTGTGCAGGCTGGGTTTGATTTTTGCCTGTTATTGAGCGTCAATGGCTTGTTGATGTTAGGTTTGGGGATTTTGCCCGGGGGGCTAATGAGTGTCTGTTCCGCTGTGTTAAGCGCGAGTGGTTTATGAGTTTGCAAGCTTATCAATGGATTTATTTGGCTATTATGCTGGTATTGGCCTCATTACCTTGGTTGAGCCAGCGTTGCTTTTTGCTATTAGATTGTCCCAAGAAAAGCATATGGATGCGTTTGTTGGAGTGGTTAATCCTTTATTTTGTCGCGTTTGGTTTGGGTTTCTTATTGGAAAAACGCCTGATGGGGACGGTGCATGATCAGGATTGGGAGTTTTATATCGTGAGCATTTTTATATTTACGGTATTTGCTTTTCCTGGTTTTGTTTATCGTTATATTCGCTAAAAATGCTGCTTTATTTTCAAAAGACGCTTGCATGTCCTTTTGAATTTGTCTATAGTGCACAGCCTCTGATGCGGGGTGGAGCAGTCTGGCAGCTCGTCGGGCTCATAACCCGAAGGTCGCAGGTTCAAATCCTGCCCCCGCTACCAAATATAAAAAAAGCCCCATGCAGGAAAAGCTGGAAACACTGATTCGAATGACTGTAACAGGTTTAGGCTATGAGCTATGGGGATATGAATACCGTAGCTATAGTGAGAGTGCACTGTTGCGAGTATTTATTGAGTCTGAAGATGGTATCAGTGTCGATGATTGTGGCAAAGTCAGTTTGCAATTGGGTGCAGCTTTGGATGTAGAGGACATTATCCCGGTAGCGTATGTCTTAGAGGTCTCTTCTCCTGGCTTGGATCGTGTATTGTTCACGCTGGAACAATATCAGCGTTATATTGGAGAAGCGCTGAAAGTGCGTACTCGTATGCCAATCGAGTCAAGGCGCAATTTCGTGGGTGTTTTGCAATCGGTTGATGAGCAGGAAGGGAGTCTGGTTATTCAGACGACGGATCAGGCGGAGCGTAGTCATTATACTATTCCCTTTGATGTTATCGATCGGGGAAGATTGATATACACGATACAAAAAACGCCGAAAAAACCTAATAAAGGAAAAAGGAGTGGTGTAAGTTCATGAGCAAAGAAATCCTCTATGTGGTTGATTCTGTCTCCAATGAAAAGAGTGTAAGTAAATCGCTGATTTTTGAGGCGATTGAAACCGCTTTGGCGATGGCAACTCGCAAACGTTTTGGCATGCACATGGACGTTCGTGTCACGGTTGACCGTCAGTCTGGCGACTATGAAACTTACCGTCGTTGGAAAGTGCTGGATGATGATGATCCTGAGTTTGAAAGTCCTGAACGCCAGATCTTATTGAGTTATGCTAAGAATCGCGGTTTGGAAGTGGCGGTTGGTGATTATATTGAAGAAAAAATTGAATCAGTTGAGTTCGGACGGATTGCTGCCCAAACCGCTAAGCAAGTGATTGTTGCTAAGGTGCGTGAGGCTGAGCGGGAGAAGCTGGTATCGAGTTACCGTGATCGCATTGGTCAACTGATTATGGGTACCGTAAAACGCTTTGATCGTAAAGGTATTATTCTTGATCTGGGCGATAATGCTGAAGCTTTGATTCCACGTGAAGAAATGATTCCGCGTGAAATAGTCCATAATGGTTCACGTTTACGTGGTTTATTGAAAGAGATTCGCCAAGAAGCACGCGGCCCACAAATTATTGTTAGCCGTAGTGATGTTCATTTTCTGATTGAGTTGATGAAGTTGGAAGTACCCGAAATCAATCAAGAAATGATTGAAATTATGGGGGCTGCTCGTGATCCTGGCTCACGTGCCAAGGTCGCAGTACATGCTCATTTGCCCAATATTGACCCAGTGGGTGCTTGCGTGGGCATGCGTGGATCACGTATTCAGACCGTCACTTCTGAGTTGAATGGTGAACGGGTTGACATCGTGCTGTGGAATGACGACATGGCTACTTATGTGATGAATGTCATGGCTCCGGCTGAAGTACTCTCTATTGTCGTTGACGAGGATCAGCGAACCATGGATATTGGGGTAGATAAGGATAAGTTATCCCAAGCGATTGGTAAGGGTGGGCAAAATGTGCGTTTGGCGAGTGAATTAACAAGCTGGACGCTCAATGTCATGAGTGTAGAGGACGTTGAGGCTAAAACAGAAGCTGAACAGCAGGCTATTCTGGACTTGTTTATCAATAAGTTAGACGTTGATGAGGAAGTTGCCACTGTTTTGGTGGAAGAGGGCTTTTCGACGCTGGAAGAAGTGGCTTATGTACCCCGCGAAGAATTCCTTGAAATAGAAGCGTTTGATGAAGAGATTGTCAATGAATTGCGTGAGCGTGCGCGTACGGCTTTATTAACCGAGGCAATTGTCAAGGATGCGCCTATTCCTGCTGATGACTTGTTAAATATGGACGGTATGGATAAGGATTTGGCTTATAAGTTGGCTGCCAATGATATTCGGACGATGGAAGACTTGGCCGAATGCTCAGTTGATGAGTTATTGGCAATTGAAGAGATGGATGAAGATCGAGCTGCAAGCTTGATTATGACTGCCCGCGCCCCTTGGTTTGAAGAGCAGTCATAATGACACAACGGGAGAGCATTGAATGTCGGATATTGAAGTGAAAACACTTGCCGCGATGGTGAGGGCTCCTGTTGATGTGTTAATGCGTCAGCTTAAGCGAGCCGGAATAGAGGTGAATAGTCCTGAGGACAAAATCACCGATGCACAGAAATTAATCTTGCTAGAGCGTATGAATGAAGCTGGAGAGTCGACTGCCGCCAAAACAGGTACTGGCAAGATTACTTTGAAGCGTTCTGCGAGTAATGCGGCGAGTGGTGACCGTCGGTCAGGTGTTGAAGTGCGCCGTAAGAAGACGATTGGTTTACGTAAATCGGGTAATGAGCAACAGCATGATCGTGAAGCCGACGCGCGTGCTGAAGCTTTGGCACGTCAGGCTGATGCGGATCGTCGGGCTAGGGAAGCTTTGATTGAGAAGGCGGAGCGTGAACGCCGTGAGCTAGAAGCAATGCGCTTGCGTCAAGCCAAAGAGCCAGCACAAAAGGCAAAGCCTGTTGCTAATGAAAGTATTGATGCTGAAACAGTAGAAAACATCGAAGCAGTGCCAGTGCCTGAGGCTGTTGCAGCCGTAGACAATCAGCCGGCAAGCGAGGAAAAAGTGTTTGCTGCTGCTCAGGAATCGGCTGTGCCCACTCAAGCTGACCCCACGCCTACTGAAGCGTCAAATGTTGTTGTAGATGAGGTATGTGAGCCTCAAGCCGTTGTCGAGGCTGTAGCTGAGCCTGAGCCAAGTGAGCCGGAGTTAACCGCTGTCGTTGAGGAAAACCCTGTGGTGGAATCCGTAGCTGAAATTAATTCAGTTACAGCAAGTTCTGGGTCAGATGAGGATGCTGATGTATCTGCTTTTGAGCAAAGACAAATTGTTGCGGCGGCGGCTAAAGAAGAAGCTGCGGCTGCTCTCAAACGTCGTCCATCCAGAGGAAAGCTTAAACCTTCGCTGGCGCCTAAAAACACCATCGCAACTGATGAAGAAGAGGTCAAAACACCTAGTAGACGCGCCGGCGGAAAGAACGAGGAGGAGGACAGTGTGCCTGCGTCGGTTAAACGTGGCAGTGAGAAGAAAAAGCTTAAGACCCGTGGGCGTGAAAATGAGCGTGGCAATACACCTAATGTGATTCATAAAGTAGCTAAAGGGGCTAAGCGTCGTGGCGGCGGTCGTCGTGAAGAAGCTGGAGTAGAACGTGAGGTCAAGCACGGCTTTGAAAAGCCGGTAGCTCCGGTGATCCGTGAAATTGAAGTACCATCAAGCATTATTGTATCTGATTTAGCGCAGAAACTGGCTATTCGTGCTACCGATGTCATTAAGGCTATGATGAAAATGGGTATGATGGTAACGATTAATCAGTCTATTGATCAGGAAACGGCCATTCTTGTAACAGAAGAGTTAGGACATAAAGCCCAGCCATTACAGGAAATGGATGATGCTGCTATGTTGGCTTCTGTGCTTGAGTCAGACAATCAATATGAAGACTTTACACGCCCCCCTGTTGTTACAATTATGGGGCATGTTGATCATGGTAAAACCTCTTTGTTGGATTATATCCGTAAAACAAGGGTAGCTTCCGGCGAAGCGGGAGGTATTACCCAACATATTGGTGCTTATCATGTTGATACGCAGCAGGGGACAGTAACGTTTCTGGATACTCCAGGTCACGCCGCTTTTACCAAAATGCGTGCACGTGGTGCTCAGGTAACGGATATAGTGGTGTTAATCGTAGCAGCCGATGATGGCGTTATGCCGCAAACCAAGGAAGCAATCCAGCACGCTAAAGCGGCTGAAGTCCCTATGGTGGTGGCAATTAATAAAACCGATAAGCCGGAAGCTGATCCTGATCGTGTCTTGAGTGAGTTGTCTCAGAATAATGTATTGACTGAAGAGTGGGGTGGTGATGTGCCCGTGGCACGTGTTTCTGCCAAAACAGGTCAAGGCATAGACGATTTGCTGGAAACCATTTTGCTAGTCGCTGAAGTGCAAGAACTTAAAGCAGCCGTAGATGCGCCTGCTAAAGGTACTGTGGTTGAGGCCAGCGTCGAACGGGGTCGTGGTACTGTCGCAACTGTATTGGTACGCGAAGGGACTTTACGCAAAGGTGACATGTTATTATGTGGTACAGAGTATGGCCGCGTTCGTGCTATGTTTGACGAAAATGGCCGCCCTGTGCGTGAGGCAGGGCCTTCAATTCCGGTTGCTGTATTAGGTTTGTCGGCAGCACCTGAGGCGGGTGATGAAGCCTTTGTGGTCAGTGATGAACGTAAAGCGCGTGAAATTGCTGATTTGCGCAAAGAAAAACAACGTGATAGTCGTTTTGCGGCACAACAAAGTACTAAGCTGGATAATTTATTTAGCCAAATGCAGTCCAGTGAACGGCCTCAGGTGAATTTGCTGGTTAAGGCAGATGTTCAGGGTAGTGTGGAAGCATTGCGCAGTGAAATACTGAAGCTATCTAATGATGAAGTTGAAGTAAGGATTCTTTCTTCTGGTATTGGCGGCTTGAATGAAAGTGATATTGATTTGGCCGCAGCTTCTAGTGCGGTCGTGGTGGCTTTCAATGTTCGGGCTGATGCTTCAGCACGTAAATCGGCACAAGATAATGATGTTGAAATTCGTTATTACAGCGTTATTTACGATGTTATTAATGACGTAAAATCGGCCATGAGCGGCTTGCTGTCGCCTGAAACACGGGAAGTCTTTATTGGTCTGGCGGAGGTCAAGGACGTATTCCGTGCGTCTGGTTTTGGTCAGGTTGCTGGCTGTCTGGTGGTTGAAGGCGTGGTACGACGTGGCAATCCGATTCGTGTTTTGCGCGATAATGTGGTGATTTTTGAAGGTGAGTTAGAATCTTTACGGCGTCATCGTGATGATGCTAAGGAAGTTCAGGCTGGTACCGAGTGTGGTATAGCAGTCAAAAACTACAATGATGTCCGTGTAGATGATCAGATCGAAGTCTTCGAGCACGTAAAGGTCGCAAGGAGTATTTGATGCCGAAACGATCTCGTTCAGTGCATGGTTTTTCAAGACAAGATCGTGTAAGTGAACAGTTGAAGCGTGATTTGTCGTTATTGATCCGTGAGCGTATCAAAGATCCGCGTCTGGGCATGGTGACGCTGTTGGATGTGCATGTTTCCAAAGATTTAGCGTATGCCAAAGTCTGGTTTGACACTTTGGAAGAAGGGCATGCTAAGGAAGCTGAAGCTATTCTTAATCAAGCGGCTGGCTTTTTACGTCATGAGCTAGGGCATGAGTTGAAGTTACGTGTTACACCTGAGCTGCGCTTTTATTATGACGATACTCAAGTACGCGGCAACGCCTTATCTGCATTAATTGACCAAGCCATTGCGGCTGATCAGGCCAATCATCCACAGACACCGGCAGAAGAGGCAGACCAAACTATTACCACTTCGATAGGTGATAATATGTCTGGCAAAACTACCGCAGCGGGGTAAGTTTTGTCAGGGCGCAAGCGTCATTTTCGAAAGTTGAATGGTATTTTATTGCTGGATAAAGCTTTAGGCGTGTCCAGTAATAAAGCTTTACAAGATGCGCGTTATCTTTTTCAAGCCGAAAAAGCAGGCCATACTGGGAGTCTTGATCCTCTTGCTAGTGGCATGCTACCTGTTTGTTTTGGTGAAGCAACCAAAGTATCTGGCTTTCTGTTAGATTCTGACAAATCGTATATTACTGAAGCCCATTTAGGTTTTAACAGTAGTACCGGCGATGCTGAAGGGCAGAAAGTAGCAGTCGCTGAAGTTCCGCTATTAAACGCTGAGATCTTGGATCAAATCTTGAAGCCATTTCGTGGCTCTATTCAGCAAATTCCGCCCATGTATTCTGCGCTAAAAAAAGATGGCCAGCCACTCTATAAGTGGGCACGACAAGGGATTGATGTAGAGCGTGCAGCACGTTCTGTGCACATTTATACATTGAGACTAGTTGATTTCAGTGCTGATCGTTTGTTACTGGAAGTTTGTTGTAGTAAAGGAACTTATATTCGTAGTCTGGTGGAAGATATTGGTGCTGCTTTAGCTTGTGGTGCTTATGTTTCTATGTTGCGCCGTACTGTAGTCAGTCCCTTTCAAGGGCAGAGAATGTACACGTTGGCAGCATTACATGCTTTGGCTGAGCAAGGACAGGAAGCGCTTGATGCTGTTTTATTGCCAGTCGATGCGGCTTTACCGCATTTAGCGGCTTTGCATTTGCAAGAAGCACAAGTACTTAAAATTCGTCAAGGACAGCGTTTAAATGTGTCTGCTGCCGAAGGCATTGTGCGCTTATATGAAAACCATACCCAGCAATTTATCGGTTTGGGCGAATGCCAGGCTGGTGTGCTGCGAGCCAAGCGTTTGTTGGCCTATTATTAATTACCTTCCCAATTAGCCCAATTTAAAGCAAATCAGTAAGCCGATTAATGGCATAGCAATTCATTGTTGTGTAATACTCAAACTTCCTTGTAGTTAAGAAAAAGGAGGAGGTTTATGCAAGCAAGCGATAAGCTATTGCATGATTTGGATGATCAGGGTGTATTACGTCTAACGCTCAATGACATAAAGCGGCGCAATGCTTTATCTGAAACGATGCTACAGGCGTTAGAAGCTAGCTTTGCTGAGGCTTCTAACGATCCCCAAGTGCGCGTGATAGTGCTAGCTGCTAATGGGCCTGCATTTTGTGCGGGGCATGATTTGAAAGAGTTGACCGCTGCGCGAAGCAAGTCCGATGGCGGGAAGGCTTACTTTACTCAAATTATGGAACGCTGTGTAGGTGTTATGCAGAGCATTGTTCAGAGTCCTAAGCCGGTGATTGCAGAAGTGGCTGGCGTTGCCACCGCCGCAGGTTGTCAATTAGTCGCTAGTTGCGATCTTGTGCTGGCTGCTGATAATGCACAGTTCAGTACACCCGGCGTGCACATAGGTTTATTTTGTTCTACACCGATGGTGGCTTTGTCACGCAATATCTCTAGTAAACACGCGATGGAAATGCTGCTGACCGGCGATATGCTTTCTGCCAAGCGCGCTGCTGAAATCGGTTTGATTAATGATGTGCTGCCACCTGAAGATTTGCAGACGGCAACGATGGCAATGGCACATAAAATCGCCTCAAAATCCAGCATAACCCTCGCAACGGGCAAGCAAGCCTTTTATGCGCAGCGCGAGCTACCCCTTTCTGAAGCTTACGGCTATGTGGCTCGTATTATGGTAGAGAATCTATTGGCGCATGATGCTAAAGAAGGCATTCAAGCCTTTATTGATAAACGCACCCCACTATGGAAGGATATTTAAGCTTATGAATACGAATTTTTACAATCAGGATTTAGATCGTTGTCCGGCCAATTTTCAAGCACTCACCCCGCTGAACTTTTTAGAACGCGCTGCTACCGTTTTCCCACAGCATACCGCTATTATTCACGGTTCACTCAAGCGTAGTTATGCCGAGTTTTACGCGCGTTCACGGCGATTGGCCTCCGCTCTGGTTGAACAATATGCCATTAAGCAAGGTGATACCGTCTCGGTCTGCTTACCTAATACGCCAGCCATGTTGGAATGCCATTATGGCGTACCCATGTGTCGTGCCGTTTTGCATACAATTAATACACGCTTGGATGCGGCGATTATTGCCTTTCAGCTTGAGCATGCACAAACCAAAGTGGTGGTGGTTGATCGGGAATTTATGCCCTTAATGCAGGAAGCCTTGGCTTTATTAGCCAGCGTTAAGCCAGTCGTGATTGAATGTAACGATCCTGAGTATAAGGGAGCAGAAAGCGCGACACCTAGCAATGCCATTGATTATGAAGCCTTTCTCGCTAAAGGTAATCCAGAGTTTGCTTGGTTAATGCCAGAAGATGAATGGGATGCTATTTCAATTAATTATACTTCGGGTACGACCGGCGATCCTAAAGGCGTAGTCTATCATCATCGTGGTGCTTATTTGCTTGCCCAAGGCAATGCACTTACCACTTCGATGTCCAAGCATGCGGTCTATCTGTGGACTTTGCCTATGTTTCATTGCAATGGCTGGTGCTTTCCTTGGACACTATCAGCCATTGTAGGAACGCATGTCTGTTTACGCCAGGTACGTGCTGAGCCAATGTGGAATGCTTTGGCAGATCATCAGGTAACACATTTATGTGGTGCTCCTGTTGTTATGTCGCTGCTTGTCGGTGCAGAGGAGGAGATCAAGCGTCAACTTGATCACACAGTACAATTTTTCACAGCCGCCGCGCCTCCCCCCGAAACTGTTTTAGCTGCGATGAAAGCGGCTGGGTTTGACGTGACGCATTTATATGGTTTAACCGAAACCTATGGGCCTGCTGTGGTGAATGATTGGCATCAAGCTTGGTCTAACTTACCCGCCACTCGACAAGCAACACTTAAAGCACGGCAAGGGGTGCGTTATTTAGCTTTGGAGCAGTTAGCTATTTTAGATCCCGAAACTATGCAACCCGTTCCCCGTGATGGTAAAACCTTGGGTGAGGTAATGTTTCGTGGCAATGTGGTGATGAAGGGTTATTTTCGTAATTCACAAGCCACGCAAAAAGCGTTTGCAGGGGGCTGGTTTCATTCAGGTGATTTAGGGGTTATCCATCCCGATGGCTATATCCAGCTCAAAGATCGCTCTAAGGATATTATTATTTCAGGGGGTGAGAATATTTCTTCCATTGAGGTCGAAGAGGCTTTGTATAGTCACCCTGCGGTCAATATTGCTGCCGTAGTCGCTATGCCCCACGAGAAATGGGGCGAAACCCCTTGTGCTTTCATTGAGCTAGCTGAAGATCAGCAAGTTACGGCTGAAGAATTACGCCAATGGTGTCGGGAACACCTTGCTGCTTACAAAGTTCCCACGAAGTTTGTCTTTGTGTCGATTCCACGTACTTCAACAGGCAAAATTCAGAAATTTGTATTGCGGGAGAAAGTCCGTAATCAAAAAAGCTAGTTAAACTCGCCCAGAAGATTCGCTTGCTAGCTTTTTAAGGTGTTTTGGGCTTATTGAGTTAGGGTCGCTTGTGAGCGATCCTACTATCCTGCTGGATGCCTTTGAACAAGAATTGCTACAGAAACGAGCTTTAATGCGCTGGTTTTAATGACTAAAGCAGTAAATCATCCTTAATGGGAATGTAGCGTGTTGCTGTATTGACCAGCGCGTTGGCGGTCAATACCGGCACGCCGTACACTTCTGTTTCCACATTGTAACGCTGTTGTACACGTTGCAACAGTAAGTCGAAATCCCCGTCACCCGAGGCAAGCACAATAATATCAACATTGGCTGCGGCCTCCATGACATCTAAGGTAATACCTACATCCCAATCGCCTTTGGATGAGCCGTCCTTGCGTTGTATATAAGGTTTGAGCTTTACCTGAAAGCCTATGGCGCGCAGTATATTTTGAAATTGTTGTTGTTTAGGGTCGCCTCGGTCGGTCGCGTAAGCAAACGCATGGATAATTTCACGGTCACGTGTCACTTGTTCCCAAAAACGGTTGTAATCAAAATTACGGGTATAGGCATGCCGAGTGGTATAGTAAATATTTTGTACATCTACAAAAATGCTAACTTTTTTCACTTTTTTCATAAGTATCATATTACACAAGCATGTAACAGCGCGCACAAGCATTGTTTTGGATAGCCCTGTAAATACTTTATCAGCCTGTGTATTTGCTTTGGTAGTGTTTCATCAGTTTTGATAGTCGTGTTATTTATCTTGTAGTTTACTTTGTTGCCGTTTTCCATCCATTTACGCTAGGCGGTTTATTCAATAAGTACAAGGCATGCAACACCCCTTTCGGCTGTTTTGCTCGGGCGTATTTTTATCCTGTTTGCTATAGGCTATTTTCTCTACGCAGTAGCTTGCGAGGGCATGTCGGTGGGATTTTACATATTTTTACGTCAGCTCATTTTTGGTTAATGTCTCCTTGGGTAGTGTCGACACAAGCTGCTTTTATTGCAGTCATGAGTTTATGGAGCGGTTCTTGGCGGCGCGATGTGGCAGGTATGGAGTGAGGCTGAACTATTGGCTACAAGGAAGACGTTTGCTGCTGAGGTAGTCTGACGATAGCGCGTAACGCCCTAAATAAGGGCGCTACTGATTAATCGCTTAATGAAACCACTAGGGTTAAAGTTTAAGTTTTTAAACTAAAACCTTATTTAATCACGGATCAAATGGGTTTTACGCCACTGTTGTTCTTCCTTGCCCTTGTCTTTAAAGTTACATGCGTCGCTGTTACCAAATGCTTTATCTAACGGGATAGTCTGACCCGCACAATGCTTTGATCTGGTTGTGCTGACGTGAATGTGAGCATAGTCGCCATTCATTTTTGCCGGGGCATTGACCTCGCCCAGTAATTCACCTTGTTTGATTGTTGCACCCACTGTGGGACCTGCCAGAGTGAGATGTCCCACCAGTACGGATTCAGCCCCATTGGATGCCGGTTTATCCAGATTAATACACACCACATCAACATTAATACCCGGTATAGGATCGCGCCCATACCACGCAATTTTACCATCTGCGGGCGCATAAACCTTCTGTCCGGCTGAAGCATTGGCTGTTGCTAGGGAACAGCCTGTTTGACCATCTGCTGCCTTTTCATCCAAGCTGAAATCCAGCGCGTGTTTTAATGCGCCATGATGAGTAATACTGGGTGTATTGTAACCTTGGCAAATTGTCCAAGTTTGTCCTTTTTCGAATGGGAAAGTGAAATCACCGCCAGTATCGTGGCAAACTGGGGGATTAGGGTTAGGGTTATTCGTGATATCAGGGTTAGGGTTAGTCGTGGGGTCAGGTTTAGGGTCATTACATCCAGAGACAATAACCGTAGCCATGATGAGAAAAGAAAAAGTCAATCTTGCAAAGTTTGTCATTGCGTTCCTCCTTTTAAATAATTGACTGAATTACCAACAAAAGCCATTATTTTAGTCTGATTTAATGGGGTAGTGGTTCAAGCCTGATACGTCTTTATCCGCCGCCGGATGAAGCATTTCAGATGAAGCATTCCACCTGATAGCTGATTGATTAATAAATGCTCGCATGCCAGATTTGACGATAGCTTGTTGATTCTCCCTAATAAGCTTTTATCTGGTATAATAAGCGGCTTGTATTCACAACAGTCGAACAAAAAATATGGCTGATTTTGCCAAGGAAGTTCTTTCGGTTAATCTCGAAGATGAAATGCGTCAGTCCTATCTGGACTACGCGATGAGCGTCATTATTGGACGTGCGTTGCCGGATGTGCGTGATGGTCTCAAACCTGTGCATCGCCGTGTGCTGTTTGCCATGAGCGAATTAGGCAATGATTGGAATAAACCGTATAAAAAATCAGCGCGTGTCGTTGGTGACGTTATCGGTAAATACCATCCACATGGTGATACTGCCGTGTATGATACCGTTGTACGTATGGCGCAGCCATTTTCATTACGCTACATGCTGGTTGATGGGCAGGGTAACTTTGGTTCGGTCGATGGTGATGCGCCTGCGGCCATGCGTTATACCGAAGTACGTATGTCCAAAATCGCTCATGAGTTGCTGGCGGATATTGACAGAGAAACGGTCAATTTTGTGCCCAATTATGATAATACCGAAATGGAACCGGCGGTATTTCCGGCTCGTGTACCTAATCTTTTGGTCAATGGTTCTGCCGGTATAGCTGTCGGGATGGCGACTAATATCCCTCCACATAACTTGGGCGAGGTGATCAATGCGTGTTTGGCACTGATTGATCATGCTGACAGGGATATTGATGAGTTAATGGAGTTTTTACCCGGACCTGATTTTCCTACAGCGGGTATTATTAATGGTGCGCGTGGCATTCGTGAGGCTTATCACACCGGGCGAGGGCGCATTTATGTACGGGCACGTACTGAGATTGAAGTTAACGAAAAAACAGGCCGCGAAACGATTATTGTGCATGAACTGCCTTATCAGGTGAATAAAGCACGCTTGCTGGAAAAAATTGCTGAGTTGGTCAAAGAGAAGAAGATCGAAGGTATTTCCGAGTTGCGTGATGAGTCTGATAAAGATGGCATGCGCATGGTGATTGAGCTTAAGCGGGGTGAGTCGGGCGAGGTGCTGCTGAATAATTTGTATAAGCAGACCCAAATGCAAAGTGTCTTTGGCATTAATATGGTGGCGCTAATAGATGGCCAGCCTAAGTTGCTGAATCTCAAGGATATTCTGGAAGCTTTTTTGCGCCATCGCCGCGAGGTGGTCACACGCCGTACAATTTACAATTTGCGCAAAGCACGCGAGCGAGCACATATTTTGGAAGGCTTGGCCGTTGCCTTGTCCAATATCGATGACATTATCAGCCTGATTAAAAACGCAGCGAGTCCAGCGGATGCGAAGGTCAGTCTGCTGGCGCGAGGTTGGAATCCGGGCATAGTGACGGATATGTTAACACGAGCCGGTGCAGATGCTTCGCGTCCTGATGGCTTGGATGCTGCTCTAGGTTTACGAGATGGGCAGTATTGGTTGTCTGAAACGCAAGCTCAAGCGATTCTGGAATTGCGCTTGCATCGCTTGACTGGGCTGGAAAAAGATAAAATTCTGGCCGAATACCGCGAGCTATTAGTAAAAATCGAGGACTTACTGGATATTTTGTCCAGTGCTGAGCGCCTGATGCAGGTGATTCGGGATGAGTTGCTTGACTTGCGTGATGCTTTTAATGATAAGCGTCGTACCGAAATTAATGTGGCAGGTGAAGATCTGAGTTTGGAAGATCTGATTGCCGATGAAGAAGTGGTGGTCACGCTATCACATACCGGCTATGCCAAAGCACAACCGCTGGATACTTACCGAGCACAACGTCGTGGTGGTCGGGGCAGGGCTGCTACTTCCATGAAGGAAGAGGATTTTATTGAAAAACTCTTTGTTGCCAGCACCCATGACACTATTTTGTGCTTCTCTAGCCGAGGGCGCATGTATTGGCTCAAGGTGTATCAATTACCTATGTCGGGACCTAACTCTCGAGGACGACCGATTATTAATCTATTACCACTCGAGGAAGGTGAGCGTATTAATGCCATTCTGCCCATTCGGAAATATACCGAGGGCTATTACATCTTTATGGCTACTTCAAATGGCACGGTTAAGAAAACACCTCTGCAAGATTTTTCCCGTCCACGCGCTGCGGGCATTATTGCAGTAGATTTGCGTGAGGATGATTATTTGGTCGATGTTGCTCTGACCAATGGTGACAATGAGGTGATGCTATTGTCGACTGCGGGTAAGGCTATCCGTTTTCATGAAAATGATGTGCGTGCTATGGGACGTACTGCTGCGGGGGTGCGTGGTATCAAGCTGGAAGAGGGGCATCAGGTTAACTCACTGATTATACTGTCTGAAGGTGAAATACTCACAGCGACCGAAAATGGTTATGGTAAGCGCACTCGTGTGGATGAGTTTTCAACTCAGGGGCGTGGCGGTATAGGTGTTATTGCGATTCAAACCAGTGAGCGTAATGGTAAAGCAGTTGGCGCGGTACAGGTCAAGGAGGATAATCAGGTCATGTTGATCACCAATGGTGGCACGCTAGTACGCACGCCAGTGAAAGATATTTCCATTGTCGGGCGAAATACTCAAGGTGTGACTTTGATTCGTCTGGCATCAGGTGAGCATTTGGTTCAAGTCGTGCCTATTCAGGTAAATGGTGAGGAAGCAGCGGAGGCAGACCAGCAAGACCAAGCTAATGATTCTTCAGGCACAACACTGGGTTGAGTTTAAAGCATTTAAGCTGAGCATTTAAGCACTGGGGCTTGCTAGCCCCCTTCATCCGGCAAGGCTAATTGTCAATCTAGGTTTTTAGCCGCTTCAGCTTTTTTTTGTTCTGCCACTTGTTCCAGTAGCTCTAAAAAACGACTGCGTTGTTGTTTATATTCTGTTTTTATTTTTTCTTTTTCACTGGTATTTTGTTTTAAAGCATGTGCATATTCGTCAATGCCTGCTTGTTTATCTAGGACGAATTGCTTGAGACGTTTGATGCTATCAAGTTCTTTGGCTTTGCTAAGTTGTGCTTGTAAGTCTTTTAATTCATCTTTGAGTTTATCATGTAAGACTTCGACCTGTTTTTGGGTATCATCCAGCGTCTTTAAGCGTGTTAGGTAAGAATTATCCAATTGTTCAACATCTGAATAGGTCGATAGTAGGCGGCGGTCATCATTCATTTGTTTTTCGCGTATTTTACGCAGTTTTTCCTTAAGCTCAGCCAACCATTTTTCTTCAGCAATTTGTTCTTTTGTTTTGGCAGCAGACATTGTTTTGACCGTTAAGCCATTTTCATTTAGCTGAGAACGTTCCAGCTTGGTGGCCTCAGGAGGGATAGTATAGGAATAATAGACACGACCCTCCTCATCGGTCCAGCGATACATAGCTGTAGCTTGTACGTGCACAGGCCACAGTAGCCAGCTAAGGATGATAAAGCAGTTAAAGTGAGCGAGCTGTCTTGTTATTATTTTCATAATGGTTCCAGAAAGTACAATTCGCGTAGCGTACCTAATAAGGCAATGTTTAACACTTATTGATCCATAAATCCAAATTATCAAATAGTCGGTAGAGGGCATTTGGAGGCCGCACCGGCCACTTCTCTGACTAGCTTGGGTACTAGATAGCCGGACAAGCGTTTCCTCATGGTGTCCAAATAAAACAGCGCTAGCTCATCGGGTACTGCAAAATGAGCAGCACCTTGTACTTTGTCCAGTACATGCAAGTAATAAGGCAATACATGTTGGGCAAACAGTGCTTCACTGAGCTGGCACAAAGTATCTGTATTGTCATTAATGCTCCGTAATAATACGCTTTGATTCAACAGGGTAATATTTGCTTGATGTAGTTGGTTTAAAGCATGTTGCACATCGGTAGCGGCCAGTTCTTGGGCATGGTTAGCATGGATGACAATAATCAATTGAAAGCGTTGTTTTAGTTTTGCCAAACAAGTTAATAAGTTTTCATCAATGCGCTCAGGTAGCACAATGGGCAAGCGAGTATGAAGACGCAGCCGTTGTATATGCGTGAGGCTAGCCAGTTTTTTGCCTAATTCATAAAGGCGTGCGTCACTTAAGGTCAAAGGGTCGCCACCACTTAAAATGATTTCATGAATATCGCTGTGTTGCTTTAGATAATTCAGCGCACTTTGCCAATTTTCACGCAGAGGATTACTGTCGCTATAAGGAAAGTGACGGCGAAAGCAATAGCGACAATGAATTGCACAAGCTGCGGTGGTAAGGAGTAAGGCTCGTCCTTGGTATTTGTGTAATAAACCTAGTGCAACGGTCGCATGACTATCGCCCACTGGGTCGCTTTGATAGCCAGTTAAAATCTGCATTTCTGCATTAATAGGCAGTACCTGACGCAATAAAGGGTCATTGGGGTCGCCAGGACGCATGCGTTGGAGGTAACTTTCCGGTACGAGCAGGCGAAATTGTCGCTGAGCTATATCACTGAAACTAATATTATTTTTTAAATTAAGTCGTTCCAGCAATACACTAGGATCACGTATAGCAGTGGCTAGTGCAGCTTGCCAAGTGGAAACAACGGGCTTTGAAGTATTTTTTGTCTGATTTTTTACAGCAATTCCGGTTATCATATGCGCCTTTATGTAAAACAAGTGAAAGACTGGAGAGCAACAAGGCAATGCCAAGTTACAGCACTAGTGAGTTCCGCGCTGGACTCAAACTGATGATTGATGGTGATCCTTATACCATTGTCGAGAATGAATTTGTAAAACCAGGCAAAGGTCAGGCATTTAACCGTGTGCGGGTACGTAATCTAAAAACAGGTCGTACAGTGGAAAAAACCTGGAAGTCAGGTGATAGCGTAGAAGCTGCCGATGTTATGGATCGTGAAATGGAATACCTCTACAGTGACGGCGAATTTTGGCATTTTATGGCAACAGATGGTTCTTTTGAACAGTTTGCCGCGCCAGAGTCGGCTATGTTAGAGGCAGCCAAATGGCTGAAAGGTAATGAAATATGCCAAGTTATTTTGTGGAATGACGCGCCTTTAAGCGTTGTGCCCCCCAACTTTGTTGAATTACGTATTGTAGAAACTGATCCCGGGGTAAAAGGTGATACTGCTAGTGGCGGCTCTAAACCGGCGAAACTGGAAACAGGTGCTGTGGTTAAAGTACCGCTTTATATGGATCAGGACGAAGTATTGCGCATTGACACCCGCACAGGTGAGTATGTATCGCGTGTTAAGGATGCTTCCTGATGGTGCAGGTGTAGGTTGTGTATTGTGTTACGGCAAGATCCCAGCTTGAACTGGCGACCAAACAGCCCGCTGAGCAATCTAAAGGCACGCGCACATATGAATCAAGTCATCCGAGATTTTTTTCGGGTGCGTGGTATATTAGAGGTGGAAACGCCTGCCTTGTCAGTTTCAGCGAATACCGATCCTGCGATTACCAGTTTCAGCGTTAATACGCCGCAAGGCCTGCGCTATTTGCATACCTCACCCGAATACCCTATGAAGCGGCTACTGGCAGCGGGTAGCGGTGATATTTTTCAGATTTGTAAAGTGTGGCGACAAGACGAGGCTGGTCGATGTCATAATCCTGAATTTACTTTGCTGGAATATTATCGGGTGGGCTTTAGTTGGCAAAGTCTCATGCAAGAAGTGGCTGAGCTATTGCAATGCTTATTACCTAGTTTGCAAGCGCCGCGCTTTATCAGTTATCGTGATTGTTTCCTTGAAACTTTACAGATTGATCCCCATGCTGCTAGTGAGGCTGAACTGAGCGCGGTGGCACAGCAACAAGGCATTGATATTGAGACGCTGGGTGATTTGGATAGGCAAGCATGGTGTGATTTGCTGTTTACCCATTGTATTGAAAGTCGCTTGCCTGTAGATAGCTTAAGTTTTGTCTATCATTATCCTGCACAACAATCTGCTTTGGCACAGGTCGTCTACACGCAGGAGCAGGATCAACCAGTGGCTGAGCGTTTTGAGGTATATTGGGGTGCTTTGGAATTGGGCAATGCTTATCAGGAATTGACCGATGCGGCTGCTAATCGTGCCAAATTGCAAGCAGATGCCTTGTTACAGAGCGAATCTATGCCGCTGGATGAGCTTTTTCTGGCAGCGATGGCGCATGGAATGCCCAAAACCGCCGGTGTGGCTATTGGACTGGATCGTGTTTTAATGTGCAGGCTAGGTGAAAATTTTCTGCATCGAGTTCTCAGTTTTGCATGGGATGCGGCATAATGCGTTCATATTTTGCAACTGATTTTGATTTTTCTAAGGAGTAGTGAATGAGCTTGTTTATTTCAGATGCTTGGGCACAAAGTGCTGGGTCGCCTGTGGGTGGTGGCATGGAGCTGATTTTAATGATGGCAGTATTTTTCGCCATTATGTATTTTATGATTATTCGTCCGCAGCAAAAGCGTACCAAGGAGCATAAAACCATGTTAGAAGCACTCAATAAGGGTGATGAAGTGGTAACTGGCGGTGGTTTATTGGGTAAAATTACCAAAATTGATGATAATTTTATTCAGATTGAAATTAGTGAAGGCGTCAATATCAAAGTACAAAAGCACGCTATTGCTTCGGTTATGCCTAAGGGTACGCTGAAGAGCGCCTAGTCAGTCCCATCCAGATTTAGTCAAGGTCCGCACCTGTTAATAGCTTGCTACAGGTGTGCTGACCAAGTTGCAATGGAATATAACAATGAATCGCTATCCTTTATGGAAGTACGTGCTGGTTGTCGTAGTTTTTTTGGTCAGCTTGCTGTATGCGCTTCCTAATCTTTATCCTTCTGATCCTTTGGTGCAAATCAATCCAGCACGCAGTGGCGTGCAGATTGAACCGAGCACCTTGGATGCTCTGGAAAAGTCTTTAACTGATAAAGGGCTAACACCTAAAAGCGTTGAATTAAACGGTGAACAGGCCTTATTGCGTTTTAATGATACTGAAGTGCAGTTAGAAGCTGCCGAGGTATTAAAAAATGAATTAGGGCGTGATTATACCACGGCTTTGAATCTTGCTGCGGCCACGCCTGCTTGGTTACAAAAGCTGAATGCTAAGCCTATGTTTCTGGGGCTGGATTTGCGCGGTGGTGTGCATTTCTTGATGCAGGTTGATATGGAAGCTGCTCGTGATAACGCGCTGGAGCGCTATGAGAATGAGTTTACAGATGCTTTGCGGGAAAATCAGCTTAGCTATCTGGGTGTTTCTATCGAGGGGCAAACTGTATTGACCAAGTTTAAAACGCCTGAAGATCGACAAAAAGGCTTGCAAATATTACGCAAGACTTATCGCGCTGAGTTGAACTGGGCAGAGCAGGAGGGTGATCGTACTGCCAACCTAGTGGCTAGCTTGTCTGAAGAAAATCTTGCCAATATCGAAAAGTTTGCGCTGCAACAAAACATTACTACCTTGCGTAAGCGTGTGAATGAGTTAGGGGTAGCCGAGCCTATTATTCAGCAACAAGGTCAGGGACGTATTGTAGTGCAATTGCCTGGTATTCAGGACTCGGCTTATGCCAAGGAAATTTTGGGTGCAACAGCGACTCTGGAATTCCGTTTGGTTGATGATGCGGGTAATGATCCTGAGTTGGCTGCACGTACTGGCCGCGCTCCGGTGGGCACACAGTTATATTATGAGCGCAATGGCAATCCGGTTTTATTAAAGCGACGGGTGATGTTAACGGGTGAGTATATTACGGGTGCTTCTTCAGGTTTTGATGCTGAAACCGGCGGCCCTGATGTCACTATTACACTGGATGGCAAGGGGGGTAGTCGTTTTAGCAAGGTCACTGGAGACAATGTTCACAAATTAATGGCCGTTGTTTTTATTGAAACCAAGTTTGAAGAAAACACAGTAAATGGCAAGAAAATACGTAAAAAGCGAGTTAATCAAGAGGTGATTAGTGTCGCTCGTATTAATGAACAATTGGGCAATCGTTTTCACATTACTGGTTTGGATTCTCCTGAAGAAGCACGTGATTTAGCTTTATTGCTACGTGCAGGTGCTTTGGCTGCTCCTGTTTATATTGTTGAAGAGCGCACGGTAGGTCCTAATCTAGGTAAGGAAAATATTGAAAAAGGCTTTAAGTCTATTTTAATCGGTTTTGCTTTAGTGCTGTTGTTTATGGCTGTGTATTACCGCGTGTTTGGTTTGGTTGCCAATCTAGCCTTGTTTATGAACGTAGTAATCATTTTTGCTGTTTTGTCGATGTTGCAAGCAACGCTGACTTTACCAGGTATTGCCGGAATTGTATTGACTATTGGTATGGCAGTAGATGCCAATGTGCTTATTTATGAACGTATTAAAGAGGAGCTGCGTAATAATGTCCCTGTGCAAACGGCGATTAGTCATGGCTATGAGCAGGCTTTCTCTACCATTTTGGATGCGAATGTGACGACTTTGATTGCTGCGGTGGTGTTGTTTGGTTTTGGTACTGGCCCGATTAAAGGTTTTGCGATTACCTTGGCGATCGGCATTCTTTCATCAATGTTTACCGCCATTATTGGTAGCCGTGCGTTGGTCAACCTGATTTATGGTGGCCGTCGTGTGCAGAAACTCAGCATCTGATCAGGAGATAGCAGCATGTTAAAAGATAAAATCATTAATTTTATGGGCATCCGCAAAATTGCGTTTGCTATCTCTTTGTTACTCATTGTAATCTCGATAGGCTCTTTAGTGCTGAGAGGCTTGAATTTTGGTATTGATTTTACCGGTGGCACGGTAATGGAGGTCGGTTATCCAGGCAGCAAAGCACCGGAAACGGTACGTGTTTTACTAAAAGAGCATGGTTATGACGCAGTTGTGCAGCACTTTGGCAGTAGTCGGGAGCTGATGATTCGTTTACCTCCACCGGTGGATGATAGTTTGGATACTGCGGATGCTAAGGCTGCACTCAGCGATAAAGTATTTGGGATTTTACGTTCTGAAACAGCAGGTATTGAAAAGCGCCGCGTTGAGTTTGTGGGACCACAAGTCGGTGAAGAGCTACGTGAACAAGGAGGGCTAGCCATGCTGATGGCTTTGGCTGGTATTTTGATTTATGTGGCTTTGCGCTTTGAATACCGTTTTGCGGTAGGTGCAGTTGCTGCCTTAGTACATGATGTGATTATTACGCTAGGTTTCTTTTCGATTACTCAAATTGAGTTTGATTTGACCGTTTTGGCTGCATTACTGGCCGTGATTGGCTACTCGCTAAATGATACTATTGTAGTATTTGATCGGCAGCGGGAGAATTTCCGTATTTTACGTAAGGAAACGCCTGCTGAAGTCTTGAATATATCGATTAATCAAACTTTATCACGCACATTAATGACATCATTTACGACCTTAATTGTGATTTTAGCTTTGTATCTCTACGGTAGTGAAACAATTTCAGCATTTTCAGTGGCTTTAATTATCGGGATTGGCATTGGTACTTATTCTTCCATTTATATTGCGAGTAATTTGTTATTAGCGATGGGTATTACCAAGGAAGCCTTGATGCCACCTGAGAGAAATGACGAAGAGTTAGATGCGATTCCCTAAGTATTTGGGGAAGAGTAACTAGCTAGCAAAAAGCCCGGCTAAACCGGGCTTTTTTTGTGAGCGTTATAAGCGTATTGTAGTCTTAGCGAATACGGATACGTTGTCCTACATAAATGCGATTAGCGCGCTCGCCGTACAAGTTATTCAGGCGTTGCAGACGTTTTAAAGGGATCTTGTAACGTTGGGCAATTTTACTCAAGGTATCGCCAGCTTTAACACGGATAAAGCGTGCCTGATGACCAGAACGGTGATGGCGGTTATTGCGATCTGCTCTTTCTATTCTTTCAATTCTAACAGGATTATTGACGACTGGATTAGTGTGTGACTCAGAGCTTAAGCTAATAATACCCACTTCAGTCGCACTTGCTGCAAAACTATGACTGCCTAGCAGTAAAAAACCGGATGCGACTAGCCCTGTCAAAATAGATTGAATTTTCATAATGGTTTCTCCTAAGTGAACGGTTTGTAATACTTGAGAGTGACTGTAATATCGATTAGTTCGATTTTGAAAGCATTGCTGCTTAGGTTTCGTAGTATTTGCACACTTAAGGATAAACAAGCTGAAACAATACCTTGAATAAGGGACGCTTTTACTTAAAATCGGGTAACGTATTTAAGTGAGCTATTGTTTGGGAAGATCCCTGACAGCATCTTGCATCCCCAGCACTTCGCTCAATGTTTTCCAGACATGCTCCAATATTATCGGTTGAGCCTCTGCGGTAGGGTGCAAGCCATCTGCCTGCATTAGATCAAAGTCTTCTGCCACGCCTTCTAGCAAGAACGGTACTATGGGAAGCTCGTATTGTTCGGCCAGATCGGCATAGACTTTTTCAAACCGTGTGTTATAAGCAGCGCCATAATTAGGTGGCAGTTTAATGCCAATTAACACAGGCTTTGCGTCGATGGCTAGTATCTGCTCCAGCATTGCTTGCAAATTCTTGTGCATAAGCTGGGGGGACATGCCTCGTAAACCATCATTAGCACCCAGCTCTAATAAGACATAATCCGGCTGAAAATCAGTTAGCGCTTTGGGTAAGCGTGTGAGGCCGCCATGCGTAGTTTCCCCGCTAATGCTGCCGTTAACCAGCTTGAATTGTTCAGGTTTTAGTGTATTTAAACGTTCTTGCAGTAAGTTGACCCAGCCCTTTTCAATGGCAATGCCATAAGCAGCGCTTAGGCTGTCGCCCCATACCAAAATAGTTTGAGTCTCTAGCTTACTATTTGTAGCTGATGCAGATGCTGTGTGCAAAACATTAAGCAATGCAATACATAAAATCATCTGTAAATAAATCAGTGCTTTACTTGGTTTCATAATTTCTCCAAAACTATTCCAAAACAAGCGGCAAGGCAGGCTTGGATAGTATTTTAACGATAGTCGTTCAGCGCAGCTTGCCAGGCGGGATGTGCGGCAATAAGCGCCAAAGCTTCTTGCAATAAGGTTTTGCCGGGTTCCATACGATGCCAAGTAGATAGACCGGATGGGTGGGGCAAGGCAATAATGTCTAGTTGATGATCTTCCAAGATAAGTTTACGGGTTTGACCAACCACATCGACTAAACGTTCAACCGGCATAAACTGGCTAATGGCCAGCTTGCCCACAGCTAGAAGTAGTTGGGGTTTTAATAGCTTTAACTCCTTGTCCAGCCAAGGACGGCAATGAGCTATTTCCTGTTCTGAGGGAACGCGATCTCCGCCACGCTTGCCATTTTTGTTGGGCTGTTTACCCGGAAAGCAACGACAAACCGCCGCCATATAAACTTGCTCACGAAATTGTGTCTCATTTAATCCAATCTGAGAGAACCATTGAAATAGTGTCTTTCCGGCTGTCCACCCAAAAGGCTTGCCCACTTTGGCTTCGTGTAGGCCGGGTGCTTGTCCTACTAATAAAATGCTTGCCAGCACAGGGTCACTGACAATCACTGGGCGGATCATTGCTGGGCAGCGCTCACATTGGCGTAATTTTGCTTGATGTTGCAAAATTTTCTTATGTAGAGCAGTACGGGAAGTTTTTGTATTTGTGATCAATTTAGAGCCTTTGTCGTAATTTCGATACAAGGTGTTGAAAATTTTACACATTGCGACAGACTTTTATTCGCTATAAAGTAAGCATAACAGGGATTGAGGGGCTTTTTTAGCTGAATCTATTGCAAGGATTTGCTTAAAGTGCTCCCTGTTTTTTTCGGGCTACTCTCATTAAAATTAGGGCTAAGTTAATTCATGAAAAAAATACTTATGATGCTAATTGCACTGGCACTGGTTGCGCCGTCCTGTTTGTATGCGGGGAACAAAAAGCTTGTGGCTGGCCCCGGTGTCCGTATTATTGCTGCACAACATCCTGATCAGCCATACGATATGGCGGCTAAGTTGCAGTGGAATCCACACGATCAAGTGTGGGATAAAGTGCTGGTATTGTACAACGGTTGCGCTAATCCACCCAAAAACCATCCTGTATGGGCTTATTTGGAAAGTTTGCAGCCTCCTCGGCGTAAGCCGCAGACCGTAGGCGAGAATCTGTCTTACAAGCCGTTTCGTTTAAATGCACTGTGTACAGGTGCTACACCACTCTCTTCAGGGCGACCATTACGGGTGAGCTTTGATCAAAATCAGTTAGGGCATTATCAGGAGAAAGATTATTTTCGTGACTGGAACTGCCCTGAGTGGGGGATGGGGCTCAATAATCTAGCGATTGTTAATGGTACGCAATCACGTACTGGGCGTGATCATGCTTTACGAGTTACTTTGAAAAAAGGGTTGGCGGGTTGTGTTACCGATGATAGCTGTATCAATTGGAAGCCCAAAATAGGGGCTGAGATGGACAGCATGTATTATTCTTATTGGTTTAAATTTCCTGAGCACTTTGATTTTGTACTGGGTGGCAAGTTGCCTGGTATTGGCAGTGATCATGCGCGCAGTGGTGGCGGGAGAGCCGACGGCAGGAATGGCTGGAGTGTACGCGCTATGTGGAACCGCGAAGGCAAGCTAGGGCAGTATGTGTACCACATGGATCAACCGGGTCATTTTGGTGATTTTATCGAATGGGACATGCCAAAAGTTGAACGCGGTAAATGGTATAAGGTTAAAACCTTTGTGCGGCTGAATACGCCCGGTAAACGGGACGGCATGGTGCACACTTGGATTAATGGGCGTACTGTATTGGATAAGCGTGAGATGCGTTTCCGCTATGGCGATGATCTAAAAATCGAACGATTCCTCTTCTCAGTCTTTTTTGGTGGAAGTACCGCTGAATGGGCACCAAGTCACGATCAGTATCTTTACCTAGATGACTTTACCTTATCGGCTAATGGTCACTAAGTGAGCCTTGCAAGGCTAAGTAGTCTGAGTAGGATTTATTCCTACCCAGACTAGACTCAGACTAAGCTTGTCGCTAGAACGAAAGTCGTTTGAGCATCTTTTATTAAAGTTTAAATTCTTGTTTTACCTGTTGTACCTCTTTAGTTAATAAGTGTAACGCTGCTATTTCATCGGGAGCGCTGCTTTGTTTGTTGGCTGCTAATTGCTGAGCGCGTGCTGCTATAAGAGCGGCTACTTGTTGCACCTCATCTGATCCACCTCAGAATAAGTACTTATTTCGAACCTTGGTTTGAATGATGTAGAATCCAGCCCATTTATTTAACATTGCAAGAGGAGTCCGGCATGACGGAAGTGACGCGCGATCAACTTGAGGCGCTGCTAAGCGAAGTACAGGATCGCTATCTGGAGCAGGATATTGTGTCAGCGAAGGCTGTAAAAAGCATTGATATTCAGGGTCAGCAGGTATCCGTACAGATTGTCCAAGGTTATCCGGCGGGTGAATATCGGGAAGCGTTACAACAGGAAATTCAATCGCGTCTACAAGCCATAACAGGCGTTGAGAGTGCTACTGTGCAAGTGACTCAGGATATTCAGGCACATGCGGTACAAAAAAGTGTCAAACGCCATGCTGGGATTAAAAATATTATTGCCGTTGCTTCTGGTAAAGGGGGGGTCGGTAAGTCAACAACAGCGGTTAACTTGGCATTGGCATTACAAGCCGATGGTGCCAGTGTAGGTATTTTGGATGCTGATATTTATGGTCCTAGTCAGCCACGTATGCTGGGTATCACGGGGCGGCCACTCTCCAAGGATGGTAAGACTTTAGAGCCTATGCAGAATCATGGTATTAAAGCCATGTCGATTGGTTTCCTGATTGAAGAAGATACACCAATGATTTGGCGTGGCCCTATGGTGACACAGGCTTTGGAGCAATTATTGAACGATACGCAGTGGGGTGAATTGGATTATTTGGTGGTCGATTTGCCACCAGGGACAGGAGATATACAATTAACCTTGTCACAAAAGATTCCAGTATCAGGGGCTGTTATTGTTACCACACCACAGGATATTGCTTTGCTGGATGCACGCAAGGGTCTGAAAATGTTTGAAAAAGTTGAAGTGCCTATTTTGGGTATTGTCGAAAATATGAGTATGCACGTTTGCAGTAGTTGCGGCCATATTGAACATATTTTTGGTGAAGGCGGTGGCCAGGCTATGGCCGAGCAATATCATGTTAATTATTTGGGTGGTTTGCCTTTAGAGCGCAGTATTCGTGAACAAGTGGACAGCGGTCATCCGACGGTGATTGCTGATCCACAAGGTCAAGTCGCTGGAATTTATCGAGATATTAGCCGCCATGCCGCCGCAAAACTGGCGAAACAGGCTAAAGACTACAGCGCTAAATTCCCCAACATTAAAATACAAAATGTTTGAAGTTTATCGCTTGAATGTCCTCATACCCCAACGCCCTTTCCTAGCCTTAGCAGAAGTAATGGTTTGTTGAGGGAGTTTGGGGGAGGGTTTACAAACATTAGGGAATCATTAATTGAACAGGGCTTAACATGAAAAAAAATTATTTCCTTGTATGCGTTTTGAGTTTATTGCTCAGCGCTTGTAGCAATGCGGCTGGTCTGGCCAATCTAATACAAGCGCCGCGTGTTAGTGTGCAAGATGTATTATTGCAGGATGTTAGCATGACGCAGGGAACGGCTTTACTACGCTTGAATGTAACCAATCCGAATCCCGTAGCTATTCCATTACGTGGGGTGGAATATGCTTTGCGTTTGAATGGTCGTACTGTGGCGAATGGTGAGCAAGCGCAATCGCTTACTTTGCGACCTAATCAGCCGGTTGCTTTGGACATTCCCGTGCGGGTGGGTTTTCAAGAGTTAATCGGTTTACTGCCTGGGGTGGTAGGTTTGGGTAGTGTTAATTATGATCTGCAAGGTGCAGTCAGCTTGCCTATGTTAAAAGTGCCATTTTCCAGAAGTGGTACGGTAGGGATGAATCGTTAGTTTGTAGCGCACAAATCTAGGTGCTATCTGTGTGTTAACTGTTTTGGGGCGATGTAATGGAGCAGTTTGGCGTTGTTAATTATCTCACCTATGTCTTGGGCACGATTATGATTATATTGCTGCCCGGACCCAATTCTTTATATGTGCTGGCGCTGTCCGCACAGCGGGGTGTAAAGGCGGGGTGGACGGCTGCGCTGGGTATTTTTACGGGTGATACAATATTAATGTTTGCCTCGGCTGCTGGGGCGGTGACGCTGCTGAAGACGTATCCATTATTGTTTAATATTCTGCAATACGCAGGGGCAATTTATCTGGCTTATATTGGCTTGCGTTTGGTTATTGGGGCGGTGCGCAGTTGGCCGCGCCATACTAGCTTACAAGAAGTGATGCAAGAGCCTATGAAGCTTAAGCTGACTCGTGAATCGCCTTATAGCAAAGCCTTGTTGGTGAGCTTGCTCAATCCCAAAGCTATGTTATTTTTCCTGTCTTTTTTCGTGCAGTTCGTTGATCCGGCTTATCCCGATCCGGTCATTCCTTTCCTGATTTTGGCTATAACCTTACAGTTTTTTAGTGCTATCTATTTAGCGAGCTTGATTTATGGCGGCAGTTATTTAGCGGCGGCGTTTCGCAAGCGACGGCGTTTAAGTGCCGCCTCCTCCGGTGGGACAGGTTTAGCCTTTTTAGCATTTGCTGCCAAGTTAGCAACGGCTTCTGCAATGCTGTAAGGAAAAGCTGCAAACCTTAGCAGGCGGTGTGTTTGCCATCAGCCCAGACGGTAAGGTGCTGGCAACCTGCAAAGGGAAAATGTTACGGCCGTATCGGGATGTAGCGGCTGTGCCGCAGTTTATCTCTGTTTTTCTACCTTTCGTCTTTTGCAGATCTAAAGTATTTCAGAATGGCCTATTTTCAATGAGTATGCTTCTCAATGAAAAGGATCTTCAGGCTATGCAAATAAATGCTACTCACCCTCAGTCGAACAGACAAAGACTAACACCTGTTACTTTTTTGGCAGAGCCTATATTTTTTTATGAAAATTTTCAAACGAATCATCATTATTCTGTTAGTGATTTCACCGTTGGCAATAGCCTCCGCTTCCGGTGAGGCTACTCCCATACTGACTGAACCGCACTTTCAATTAGTGAGTACTTCACTGGATGAATTTAAAGCGCCACTGCCAGCAGAGGTTGATAAATACAGGGGATATCCAAATATAGTTCGCCAAGAATATGCCTTTAGCCATGATAGCCGTTGGTTTGCCTTACTCACTTCCCATGGTTATAAAGAACGTGACAATACGCTCAAAATATGGAATACAAAAACAGGTATTTTGCAATATGAGGCTGTGCCTTTTAACTACTTTGATCCTGGCGGCATGACCTATGTGAAATTGCAATTTACCCCTGATAGTACGGTGTTGCTAGTTGATGGTCTACTAGGAAACCTGATCACTTGGCCCTTTCTCCAAAGTAATACCGTGGCTTTTTCTTGCGATGGCCACATGGGATCGGATATTAAAGCGGTCGACAAAAGCAACCAAACCTTTACAGCTTTAAGCGCAGAAGGTTATTACCTACTGTGTGGAGTGGGTCAACAGGAAGCCCTC
>PDWJ01000814.1_pt1 | contig 43159 bp, 33 predicted proteins | sample 1430881 | NCBI WGS metagenome assembly PDWJ01 (sample SAMN01162460, study PRJNA174530) | Oral metagenome, whole genome shotgun sequencing project. | biome: Marine environment; feature: Marine mammal; material: Swab sample of the gingival sulcus; isolation source: swab sample of gingival sulcus...
GAGTCAGTATACTATTTTTGGTCGAATCTGTCTCCCTGAAATGGGAATTTTTTAATAAAATTCATAAGGTTGGGTGTTTTTCAGGGGCGACTAAGTATGTTTTTTGCATAGAGCGGATCATCTCTAGGTTGATATTGAATCAAAAACCGGACAGGCCTTTTAATTATTGTAGCTTAATTGGGCGGTTCTACTGTATCCAGATCGAAGTAACTGTTTTTCGCATCCGGTTGCAGTAACCCTTGTCGTTTCAACGAGCGAGCGATATGATGTCAGTTTGTGAGATAAATCGTTTGGTTCATCGACGGTCGGAGCTTTGCTGCATATAAATCTTAAAAACGAAAGCATTAAAAATCGTGGATTCAACAGAGCATCACGTACCAAAAAAATATTGATTTTTTTCGCCCATCCGATGATGATCCATCGTTCGAATGTCAACAGGGCGTTAATTGATGCTGCGAGTCGCATGGGTAATCAGCATGCTATACAGGGTGTGCTCTGGAGCAAATTTCACCTATTGGGTGAACTAGTGTAATAGCAAAAAACCACGAAAATGAAACGCTTAGAAAAATACTCGGCCGCCTACTGCGGTTTTTAGGTTTAATCGCTGCTTCGATCTCGATGAGTTACTTCTCCGATTTATGTGAGAGCACCGCCAATGCCCAATCGACACCTCAAGATGGCTGAGCCTTGTGGGCAATAAGAATTATCTATGGGAGAAGGAGAGGTGAAGCTTACCTGTTCGCTTCTGCCGACCGAAATCGACATTGACCCGGTAAACCTCATTGATCAGCTCCTCTGTGAGTATTTCTTCAGGTGGACCAAAAATATGGATTTTTCCATGGTTCATAACATAAATACGGTCACAGTACATGGCCGCAAGATTCAGATCATGCATAACCACAAGAGACGTTACTTTGATTCTTTTTACAAGCTCCATGATCTCCAGTTGATAGTGAATATCCAAATGATTTGTCGGTTCATCCAACATGATAAATTGTGCCTGTTGGGCTAATGCGCGCGCGATGAGCGTCCGCTGTTTCTCTCCGCCAGAAAGCGTATGAAATAATCGCTCTTTAAAATCCAGCAATCCGACCTGCTCCAGTGCCCAGGATACCAGAGCTTCATCTTCTTTATTGTCTTTATCCAGTAATCCCTTATGGGGGTTACGCCCCATCATGACTACTTCCTTGATACTGAGTTCAAACTGTTCACTTGTTTCCTGAATGACCGAAGCCGTTTCTCTGGCCAGTTCTTTTGCCGTCATCTCCCAGATATTTCTGCCATTAAAAAAAATACGCCCCGATAGAGGATGGTTCACCCGATAAATGCATCTTAACAGGCTCGATTTGCCACTGCCATTGGGTCCGACAATGCCCACAAACTCCCCGTCGGCGATTTCAAGACTTACACCGTCTACAATTCTTTTAGCATCTGCCCCCCATGAGAGGTTTTCAATTTTCAGTCCCACACCACACCTATATCAGGACAACTTGCCCTTGGTTTTTAAAAGCCAAACAAAAAAGGGAGCACCGATAAACCCGGTCACAATCCCCAACGGTAATTCTCGGGGTGCAAATACAACCCGCGCAAAAACATCGACCCAGATAAGAAATATTGCACCGATCAAGGCTGCCACCGGCAGCACTCTCCTGTGATCTGCGCCAACCAACATTCTTGTGACATGGGGAATAATCAGCCCGACAAAACCAATGGAACCACTGACTGCCACAAGAGCGCCGGTAAGAACGGAGGTTGCCACAAAAAGAATTCTGCGGAATCTATTGATATCCACCCCAAGTGTGGTCGCATTCTCATCTCCCATCAGCATTGAATTAAGAGACCTAGCCTGCAAATATAAAAAAATGATACTGCCTGTTAAGACAATTGTGGGGACAGTCAGTTTATCCCAACGCGCGCCTCCCAAACCACCCAGCATCCAGAACATGGCTGATGTCGCACCATTGCGCTGTTCGAGATATATCATAAAATTGGTAAGGGCCATAAAGAGATAAGAAACAGCCAATCCCGCTAGAATCATCCGCGTCGGAGTGAGCTTATTGGCTTCCTGGGCAATCGCAAACACAAGAAAAAATGCGAAAAAGGCTCCTAAAAATGCGGCAAAAGAAACCGCATAAAGCCCTTCGAGACTGATCTCAAAAAGCCGAGAGGCAAAGAGCAGAACAAAAACTGCTCCTGTGCAAGCCCCCGATGAGATGCCAAGCAGATAAGGGTCGGCCAGCGGATTGCGCACTAAAGACTGGATGGTTGTTCCAGCGACAGCAAGACCAGCACCCACAAGCGCCCCTAAAATTACTCTTGGCAGACGAATCTGCCAAACGATGCCAATCTCATTTCTGGGCCAGTCTCCGTTTAGTATATTGGGGAACATTTGATCAAAAATAATTGACCATACGCGACCAAAAGGAAGAGAAATAGACCCTATGGAGACAGCCATAGTCATACTGACAATAAGGATAACTATCAGTGCGAAGATTAATACCCGCATATTTGAACGAAAAAACAAGCCCTACCTCCTCTTATTTTTAACACCCGGTCCTGTCATCAATGAAAAAAAGTAAATCAATTCGTTGCTTTTTCTTTTTGAAACATCAGATAACCGAATGAGTGCATTCTGCTATGTTTCAAATTGTCAGCTTTGTTTAAGACTCACAAGGATTTAACAGTTCACAAATCCAAAACAATTACATCCTGTTGGAAACCGTTTTTGTGGAGTCCTAAAACAACTCGGGGTAAAAGGCATGGGCCATTATCTCTAAACCCGTCACAGCCCGTGGTCCAGTATAGGCGTCTTCAACTCGCATAATGTATATTCTATCGTTGACTACAGCGTTGACTCCTTTCATCCCAGGATTGTCAAGCAAGTAGCGTTTGAGATTTTTACCGAGATATTCTCCATACTCAAGTATGAGAATGGCGTCAGGATTGCGGCCGACAATTTCTTCCCAACTGACATTGACCCAGCTATCTGCGATATCACCAAATAAATTTTTGGCACCAGCAAGTTCGACCAAAGCGCTTGGCATCGCCTGTCCTGCTGCTGTTCTAGGTGTTTCATAGCCCCCTGTATAGATAAAGACCTTCAGTGGTTTATCAACGTGGGCGGTAACGGCACGAAGTGCTTTGATTCGCTGGTGGTCTTTTAAAATCAGCTCTTTGGCCCGTTTTTGGACATTGAAGATAATGCCCAGATTGCGGATATCAGTATAAACATCTTCCATGCTTACGGGCGGCTTTTTCATCACACGAACCAAAGATTCGGAAATAGCATAACTGTTTATTCCATAGCGAGAAAGTTCCTTTGGTGTAACGCAATTCTGTGTGCAATCACCGGGGATATCCAGCCCATACCAAAATCCTGACAAAAAGAAATCAGGGTTAACGGAAAGCAATTTTTGTAATTTGATGTATCCCTCTGAAACCATGGGAATACTTTTTAATTTTTCTTTATATTTGGCAGAGACTTCATAACCGTAATAGGGGAATCCAGCATACCCTATCAATTTATCCTCCAGACCTAGTACGAACATTAACTCAATGATATTGCTGTCTCCATTGGTGACGACTCTTTCCGGCGGTGAGGCAAACGTGATTTCCCTGTTACCATTGTTGATGGTGATAGGATAGTGGGTTTCGATGTTTTCCGGGAGATTTTGAGCCCACTCAAGGGCATTGTTGTCGGCAAAAACAGATGTGGTTGCCACAAAGAAGAGAGTGATTGTCAGTAGAAAGGTAAAACGCGGACTGTTTTTCATGTGCAAGAATCCTTTGATAGAGGGTTAATTTCTTTTCGAGTCCCCTTAACTTTTTCAATACGCACTATAGCTCCAGTGCGAAGGGCAACATTCGTAAAAAATTACGCAACTTAAAATAAAAGAACTTAACTTAGGTGAATAATTAGGCCGAAGTCAGCATGGGCTGGAATCTGAATATCGGGTGCTTTCGAAAATGCATTTTTAGCTGAACCAGGCTGCATCGGCTTGGAATTAAATCCGGGATGCAAGTCATTTGATAGTGCGCATTGACTGATGTTGCTGCCATAAGCAATGCAGCAATGCGACAAAAACTGTGGATAATGGCTGAAACAAGCCTGGCCGAAAAGAAAGTTTATTTTGAGTTAGCATTAAATTTGCTCCGTCTGGTAATGGTTGTCAGTCGGAGTCGAGAAGGGAAAAGAAGTAAAATGGTCAAAAGACGTGATTACCCGATGAAGCCCTCCGCAACACCTTTATTACAAATCATCAGGTTGGTATCCGGACTCATCAGCTGGGCGCAAAGTATGCCCAATTACTTCACCTTCCCACAAGCTTTCAAAGTCATCAGACTTTTACTGACTTGCAGTGGTCTACAAAGTAATGTAACCAATTTACCGTTGCGGGGGCAGTGTCGGCATTGCTTTTAAACGCACCGACTTCCCAAAATAAAAGGCAACTTATCGATCATTCCCTTTTATCCATGTAGTTAAACATGACCTAACGATGAAGCCAGCACATTACGTATTAACTCAGTATCTGTCAACCTAAAATCCTACTGCGATTTTTAGGATTATAGAGGAGTCGGGGACGCAAGGTGGCAAGGTCGCGCAATTTTTTCGTGGTTCTGCCATGGGTAGTCAGGGGTGTTTTTGCCTGTAGGCATGGGATGTCTGGGTAAAAAATCAGTTGAATCATCAAAGTCGACGCAACGCCTTGATGCAACTAAATCATTTATAAATACGCTGTTCGCCAATTAGATGACTGTGCTGTCAACTGTTACAGGGTGCTATGCAGGAGGCAAAAAGCCGTCAACGCATTTGGAGCAAAATCCGTGCGCTATTTGATAATTGGTAACCATTCAGCTGCAAAATGCATCTGATTCAATTCCTGCTGAATACAGTCAGGCCATTTGCCTGTAAATAAACACCCAAGCGCTTCCACTGCGCCAACATTATTTTTTCTGCAGGTGGACGACAAGTAACCCTGAAGTCGGCAGTAAACTTTTGCCCCCTTCATGGAACGGAAGCCGCTAGATATTTTCTGTTGTACCTTCACCATTGCCCATCGTTGAATTTCTGCGTCCTGGTATTATTGGAATCGAACCACTACCCCGGATTTTTTGCTTGTATTCCCGGCCCTGCTTCGGCCAATAGCCGGGTCAACCAGGGTTACAGCACCACTATGCTGACGCCATGTCTAACGAAGAAATGTCCAAAAGCGCCTGCGCGATGGCAGTCGGGTCTCCCGATTGCAGTTCTGTAATGGTTTTATCCAAGCGCGGGTTATCGTAGTCAATAAGATCATGTATGTAGAAGGCCAGAAACACGAGTCCGCCGACAATGATGGTATCTTTTAAGTATGTTTTTTCATCGAGCGGATCATCTCTAGGTTGATATTGAATCAAACAACCGGACAGGCCTTTTAATCACTGTAGCTGAATTGGGCGGTTCTACTGTATCCAGATCGAAGTAACTGTTTTTCGCATTCGGTTGCAGTAACCCTTGTCGTTTCAACGAGCGAGCGATACGATGTCAGTTTGTGAGCTAAATCGTTTGGTTCATCGACGGTCGGAGCTTTGCTGCATATAAATCTTAAAAACCAGGGCATTAAAAATCGTGGATTCAACAGAGCATCACGTACCAAAAAAAATATTGATTTTGTTCGCCCATCCGATGATACATCGTTCGAATGTCAACAGGGCGTTAATTGATGCTGCGAGTCGATTGGACAATATCACTATCCACGATTTATACGCGGCTTATCCCGATTTTTATATCGATGTCAAATACGAACAAGAATTACTAGTCAAGCATGATGTCGTTGTTTTCCAGCATCCTCTTTACTGGTATTCATCACCGGCGATGCTTAAAATCTGGCAGGATCTGGTTTTACAATATGGCTTTGCTTACGGCAGTGAAGGAACCGCTCTAAAAGACAAAGAATTTATCAGCGTGATTACCGCTGGCGCATCTAAATCCACTTACGCAAGAGACGGTATCAATCGCTATACCATTGATGAATTGTTGCGTCCCATCGAACAAATGGCTTATTTTACTGGAATGCACTATTTACCTCCTTATGTTATCTACGGTACGCACCGTATTCGTACCCGAGACATTCTGTTGAGCGTCAAGGCGTATCGGCAATTATTAACGCATTTGCGTGATAAGCCAATACATTACGAAGAAATGCAACGGAACGATATCTGGACTGAGTTGCTATCGGTATTGAAGGTGAAATGACTGACAGTTTACTGCAACAAGCGATTGTTTATTTAGGTGCAGCCGTTGTCGTCGTGCCATTGGTGAAGCGTTTGAATCTCAGTGCCGTATTAGGCTATTTATTGGCCGGTATTGTCGTCGGACCTTATTTGCTGGGCCTGGTTGGTGCTTCGGAAGCCGAGCGCGAGCAAGTGATGCATTTTGCCGAGTTTGGTGTGGTGATGATGCTTTTTATTATCGGACTGGAGCTGCGTCCATCGCATCTATGGCAGTTACGTGGTCCGATATTGGGTATGGGGGGAACCCAGGTCTTGCTGACTACCATTGCGCTGTCGGGTATTGCGTTGCTGCTGGGACTTGATATAAAAGCCGCGATTGCGGTTGGTTTGATTCTATCACTGTCATCGACAGCCATTGTCTTGCAGACACTCAACGAAAGAGTAATGACCAGGACACCAGCGGGGGTCAATATTTTCTCTGTATTACTTTTTCAGGATATTGCCGTTATTCCAATTCTGGCCATCCTGCCATTGTTGGCGATGGATGTCGATGTCAAAAAAGAGGCTGTGTCCCATAGTTTGATTGCAGGACAAGCGGCATGGCTCCAAGTCGTCGCTGTCTTGGGCAGTATTGCCGTAATTGTCCTGGTCGGTCACTTTGTTTTGCGGCACATTTTTCGTCTTGTCGCTTCTACCAAAGTTCGTGAATTGTTTACCGCTTTGACCTTGTTTCTTGTCTTTGGCATCACTTTATTGATGGAGACAGTCGGCCTGTCGCCGGCTTTGGGTGCGTTTGTTGCTGGCGTGGTGTTGGCAGAATCTGAATATCGTCACCAGATAGAGCTGGATATCGAGCCATTTAAGGGGTTGTTGCTAGGGTTGCTGTTTATGACGGTTGGCGCCAGTATCGATTTTCAGTTGTTGGGGCAATCTTTTGTCGTTGTTGTCGGATTGGTTGTCGGGTTATTGATCGTCAAGATTTCGATTTTATTTGTCATCGCCGCTATTTTTAAAATGAATCCAACCAAAAGGATGCTGTTTTCCTTTGCGTTGGCACAGGCAGGCGAATTTGCTTTTGTTCTATTTGGTATGGCGATAACCCTAAACGTTTTGCCGGTCGCCTTGGTCAAACTGCTCATTTTGTTGGTTGCCCTTTCGATGATGTTGACGCCTTTGTTAATGATGTTATTGGATCGATTGATTTTGCCGCGAGTGAATAAAACATCCATTCGTGATAGCGATGAAATTGAGGATGAAAGTAATGCCGTCATTATCGCCGGTTACGGGCGTTTTGGACAGATTGTTGGTCGCTTGCTCAAAGCTAATGGCATTGAATCGACGGTATTGGATTTTAACTCTGATCACGTCGAAACGATTCGTCGCCTCGGACAAAAGGTTTATTACGGTGATGCGACGCGTCTTGATTTGTTAGAATCGGCCGGTGTAAAAGAGGCCAAGATTTTAATTGTCGCTATTGCCGACCGGGAAAAGTCGGTGCAATTAATTCAACAGGTGAAACAAGCCTTTCCTCATCTGAGTATTTTTGCGCGTGCAACCAGCCGCGCTCATGCCTATGATCTAATGGAATGTGGCGTGACTTTTGAGCGAGAAACCCTGATGTCAGCACTGCAAATGGGAGAAAGCGTATTGAACGTTTTGGGATTTCATCCTTATCGTGCCAAACGGGCCTCGAGATTATTCCAGCAACACGACCGCGCCGTCTTGCGTGCTCTGTATTCCAGTTATCGCAAAAATCAAAATGAATATATCGAATCGTCAAAAGAAAATGAGCGCATCATTGCCCAGACTTTGCGTGCAGATATGACAGGGATGGATGGTAATGACTACGGTTGGTCGGTGGTTTTATCCGATGAAGACGCCGAACAAGTTATTACTGATGACGAACATTGATATCGAACAAGGTTTTGTACAACCATTTACGCAACTCCCAAACATAGTGGTTTTTGGGCTTTGTCATGCGGTGCTTCAGACTTTCAATCTACGTCGGCGAAAAGCTCCACCGAGTTTTTGTGCTGGGAGGACGAACAAAAAGCCGACTTTAACGGTCGGCTTTTTTGCGATAAAAGAGCTGTATATGACATAAGTCATCCATTACAGACAGACTATTCCTCCCCTTGCTTGATCACCGATGTGTCGGTAACGACGACTTGCGTCCCTTTGCTTGCGATCATCGAGATGCTTTGACCGAGCATTTCCTCGAACACGGCCGTTGCGTCAGCATCGCCTGGTTTGGGTAAAACACCACTGCCATGACTGCCTGCGAGATAGCGGACTACTGCAATGCCGTCGAGATTGTTAGTGCCAGAACTGATAGTGGCCGCGTTGGTCAGCCGAACCAGTGGTTCAGAACCGGAAAGCGGCGCCGGGTTTGCCAGACCGAAAGTGTTTTCTTCTGGATAGGCCGAGTTGGGTATCACCTCGTCTCCGATCACTATGCTTAACAGGGTCGGCGTGTTGCCCAGATCTTCTATAAAGTTAATTGCATCACCGGAGTCAAGGCTGGCCTGCAAGGTGTTGAAAAATATCTCTAACGACGCATCACCCTGAACTATGCCTGCCGAAGCCTGTAGTCCAGCCAATACTGGAGGCGCAAAGGTTGGCGAGTTTTCGTACAATCTGACGACGCCACCTCCGGGTACTCTCATGTTGGCTGCGACAATATCGTCTGCGGTGGTTGCCGTGTGATTGACCGTTGCGACGAATGGAATGCCATCAATGGTTCCCAGTGATTGACCAATATAGAAAACCGACGAGGCAGATAAATCCGGACTGCCATTGCCGTTTAAATCAATTTCGCCAATCGAATGTCGCAATTGTTGCAAGTCATTGACCATTTGGCGCAACAAATCACGTGAGTTGGTAAAGTTTTTCAGGTTCGCAAATAGTGATCCGGATGAGCCAATGGCGTTGTCGTGGTCGAAGTTCATCGGGGTTGGGTTTGCGGCGGCATCGGCGGTGAAATTGAAATGGCGTTCGAAATCAGTTCTAGGTAACCCTGGAATGACGCTGGCACCATTGGCCACTGTGTTTTCCAGAACCAGTGCGCCACCGAGTTGAGTTGCCGCTTCTGCGCCACAGGTGCCGCTAAGTACCAACTGGACTGCGGTGTCGACCTGTTCCGCATTGGCCGGATCAGTAATGTTGGTCGGACATCCTGCTGCCTGTATTTGCATCAGCACGCCAACATTGAATGTGCCGGCAAGCACAGCGGCAACGGTTTCTTCGTTAGCATCGATTCCGGCCCCTGCCAACAATGTGGCTGCTAGCTCTTCTTGGCTTGTTGTCGATATTGCATCTACCCCGTGCATAGGCTGATCGATCGCGAGCACGACGACACCGGCTATTTTAGCCAGCAGACTGCCAGTCGCCAATGCGGAACTTCTATCGCTGGTAATTCCATGTTGGTATATCACGACGGGAAGTTCACCGGTATCCATCTGCGCATTTGCGGGGTAGATTGCCAATACAGGTATTTGGATATCAGCGGTTTTTTTGGGAAATGGAAACAGATAGTTGACCACGGTTGAAACTGAAGGATCTGCCTGCGGTAATTTCAATCCAATTACACCAAATTGTGCGTTGAGCGCCTGAGCCAGTGCTTGATTGGCAGTAAACTGGCTGTTCAATGCCGAGCCATCGGTGGCTGTTGGAATTCCCAGATAGTAGGGGATTTCCATTGAACCCATTGCGACTTTGACTTCACCGGGTTCGATTCCTATCACTTTCATCAGTGCCGATACTTGGGCAGCGTCAGTCGTGGCGTAAAAAGTAACGTGTCTCGCTTTGGGGCGGGTATCGATCAGACCGTTGTCTTCAAAAGATTTGGCGAACACCGAGCCCAGACATTCCATCGCCGGTTTGCCTGCCGTCGCTCCCAGACCGGCGCAATAGGTGTACGCCTGGCCGAGTGCCGCTTGTGTGTTCTCATCCGGCCAGGTCGCGATGGCGGCGTCGATCACTGATTTTATTGTAGTGTAGTCATTGGCTCCAGCGTCCATTGCGGCTTTACGGGCACCGGTTGATACAGCCGTTCGCAAGGTGTCGTCAAACCAGGTATCGGGTTCTGCCATATAACCAAGGACTTTTTTGTCATTGGATGTGGTGAAACTGTAGGAAAGAGCGATATCTGCACGGCTCAATGCGGGCATACCCATCTGAGTGCGAACCTGATTAGGCAGATTGAAATACTTCTCCGCTACGGGTTCCCAGAGTTTGTTGACAAGTTTCTGAACAGGTAATAGTTTGCTTGAACCCAGCGGAGGAAATGTTTCGTTGTCTGTCCCTTCGTTAAGTACCAGAGTGAGGTTTTGGTAGGCGGGCGAGGCTGTGATGTATTGGCCCGATATATCTTTCACTTCTTTAGTTATTGCTACCACATAACGTTTTCTTGGATTAAGTGGCTGCAATGGATTGATTCTGATAAGAGAAGTGCCATCATTGAGGTCGATCACACTGGCTTCATATTGAGGATTTTGTGCCAGATCGAACAAACTGGCACCGGCTGCCTGAACCATCGCGACCACAGCCGGGTCTGTTTCTGTGGTTATCGGGGTTGCGGCGGTGAGTGCGGTAACTGTAACCGGAATGGTGGGAGGTTCCGCAGAAGTCAATGCAGTAATTGGTTCACCACTGGCATAGTCCAGTTCAATCAGGAATACGCTTTGGCCGGGATTGGGAATGACTGTTGGGTTGCCATCGGCATCCCGGCTAGTCAAAAAAGGACGGCCATCAACCGTTGCCGGATCGACAGCTCCGTTCATCGCGATATCGATGGGGGCTACGGTCGATGCACCACTCAAACGATTCAGTGCTGTTGTAACAGGTGGTGTGGAATCCCTGACAGCAAAGGTTCCGTCCCCCGCCTCCTTGTCCCAAATCAGGTCACTCGGGATTGGTAGCTGGCTCGTTATAGGATTGAAAATCGGATAGGTTTTGTCTGTAAAATCAGGATCCTGTATTCGATAATCGATACTGTTGTTTTCGTTATTCTTGCCGTCGTCAAGACAGCCTGAGAGCACCACGGAAGAAGTCACCGCGGCGATACTTAACAAGATTTTCTTAAGCATAAGATAGAACCTTCTTTTTCCTTTTATTATTAAATTGGAAACCAAAAAGTGGATTAGAGCACTTGCTATTTGTTTTGGCTAGTTTTAATTCCATTCTTTCCAAAACAGAAACGATAGATTCGGTTTGCAACAAGCAGACTCCGGTTTCATTCTAAAATAAACTCAGTCTGTCTATTCGTCCAGTTTTTTCCTCGCAGGAATCAGGCGGAAACAAAAAAAATCGATGTGATTGAATCTTTATCCAGAATCGGAAGTCATGTACTATTCCTACTCCTATTTTCAGTGCGACTATCGATGGCGGGTTGTCTGCTCTAGTGCTCGCACAGTGACTGAATTTATACATATGCAACAAGAGAATACTTATGACTGTAATTCGCCAGGATGATCTAATTGACAGCGTTGCTGATGCTCTTCAGTTTATTTCCTATTATCACCCCGTTGACTTTGTCAAAGCGGTTCATGAAGCCTATAAGAAAGAGGCGTCACCGGCAGCCAAAGACGCGATGGCACAGATACTGATTAATTCTCGCATGTGTGCTGAAGGGCACCGTCCAATTTGTCAGGATACCGGTATTGTGACCGCCTTTGTCAAAGTGGGAATGGATGTGCAGTGGGACGCCGATATGGCGCTGTCCGATATGATAGACGAGGGTGTACGCCGCGCCTATACACATCCTGATAACGTATTGCGTGCTTCCATTCTCGCAGATCCGGCCGGTGCCCGAGCGAATACAAGGGACAATACTCCCGCTGTGATTCACTATGAAATAGTGCCTGGCAATACTGTCGAAGTGCATGTGGCGGCAAAAGGTGGCGGATCAGAAAACAAGTCAAAGATGGTGATGCTGAATCCGAGCGACAGTATTGTTGACTGGGTCGTAAAAACCGTGCCGACAATGGGAGCCGGATGGTGTCCTCCTGGTATGCTGGGAATCGGTATCGGTGGTACGGCCGAAAAAGCGGCTGTGATGGCAAAAGAAGTGCTGATGGATCCGATTGATATTCATGAGTTGCGGCAACGAGGCCCGCAAAACCGGATTGACGAGCTGCGTCTGGAAATAATTGACAAAGTCAATGAACTGGGAATTGGAGCCCAGGGGCTGGGCGGTTTGACGACAGTTCTCGATGTAAAAATAAAGGATTGCCCTACCCATGCCGCATCTTTGCCGGTGGCAATGATTCCCAATTGCGCCGCGACTCGTCATGCGCACTTTGTTTTGGATGGTAGTGGGGCCGCTTTGCAAACGGCGCCCAGGTTAGAAGACTGGCCGGAAATTACGTTGGATATCGGCGCAGGCGCCAAACGCATTGATTTGAACACGGTGACGCCCGAACAGGTAGCGTCTTTGCAACCGGGCGATACGGTATTGTTATCGGGCAAAATGCTGACGGGTAGAGATGCGGCACACAAAAAAATGGTCGATATGATTGGTCGTGGTGAGTCGCTGCCAGTTGATCTCAAAGGTCGCTTTATTTACTACGTTGGCCCGGTAGATCCGGTTAAAGATGAAGTGGTGGGGCCGGCAGGGCCTACTACCGCGACCAGGATGGACAAATTTACTCATACTATGTTGCAAAAAACCGGATTACTTGGAATGATCGGTAAAGCTGAGCGTGGCCAGGTAGCCATCGATGCCATCAAAGAGTTTGGCGCTGTGTATCTTATGGCTGTAGGTGGCGCGGCTTATCTGGTTTCAAAGGCGGTGAAAGAAGCGAAGGTGGTCGCGTTTCCTGAAATGGGGATGGAAGCGATCTACGAATTTGATGTCGAGGATATGCCAGTGTCCGTTGCCGTAGACGCGAGGGGTGTGTCGGTTCATCAAACCGCGCCCCAACTGTGGCATGATAAAATCATAGCGGCGAAAAAAATATAGAGTCGATTTTTCCAGTGAGGAATTTCGCCTCGCAGGATGGGTTAACAGTTAGCATTCGGAAAAAACCGGGCGGGTATTATTGCTTTGCCCTTTTTTCTTCACCAGACATTGTTGGGCCGCTATTGCGGCCTTTGGTTTTATTGGATTGGAATTATTATGGAACATACCTATCGTCTCGTTATTTCTTGCCCGGACAGGGTGGGAATTGTCGCTAAAGTCAGTAGTTTTCTGGCCACTTACAATGGATGGATTACTGAGGCGAGTCATCACGCTGATCCTCAGGAGGGATATTTTTTTATGCGGAACGAGATCAAGGCAAGTTCAATTCCCTTTGATCTTGACGCATTTCGGATTGCGTTCGATCCGATCGCGAAAGAGTTTGATATGCAGTGGCGAGTGACTGACTCGGCGGTGAACAAAAAGGTGATTCTTATGGTCAGTAAAGAATCGCATTGTTTGGCCGATTTGCTCCACCGGCACCAGGATGGAGAGATAAGTAGCGAGGTCGTTGCCGTAATTTCCAATCACGAGGATTTGAGGCGCATGGTCGAGTGGTATGATATTCCGTTTCACGTGATTCCTGTGTCGAAAGACAACAAAGAAAAAGCCTTTGATGAAATCGAGTCCTTGTTCGATTCTTACGCGACAGACTTGGTGGTGTTGGCTCGTTACATGCAGATTTTGCCTCCAGGAATTTGTGCTAGATATTCTGGTCGGATAATTAATATACATCACAGTTTTCTGCCTTCTTTCGCTGGCGCGAGACCTTACCATCAAGCATACAATCGAGGAGTAAAACTTATCGGAGCCACTTGTCACTACGTGACGCAAGATCTGGATGAGGGGCCGATTATTGATCAGGATGTTGTGCGTGTAGGTCACAAACATACCACGCATGATATGGTTCGCCTGGGCAGGGATGTGGAAAAGAATGTATTAGCTCGTGGTCTCAGGTGCCATATTGAGGACAGGGTAATTATTTACAAGAATAAGACGGTGGTATTTGTTTAGTGGTTCCAGACGAGCAGTATTTCGTGAAAAACGTATTATTTGACCACGATCAGATGAAAACATGGTATCCTTGGCAACTTGATATTTCGTGCTCTCACCTACTGTAGGTCACTGAAAAATCCACAATTGATGTCAACACCAGCCGATAGGAATACCTTAATATATGGGTAATGAATTAGCGAAAGAAATTCTCCCCGTTAATATCGAAGACGAACTCAAACAATCCTACCTCGATTACGCGATGAGCGTGATTGTCGGTCGCGCCTTGCCTGATGTCAGGGATGGTCTCAAGCCAGTGCATCGTCGAGTCTTGTTCGCTATGAGTGAATTGAGCAATGACTGGAACAAGGCGTACAAAAAATCGGCACGTGTCGTTGGTGATGTCATTGGTAAATACCATCCGCACGGTGATTCGGCGGTGTATGACACTATCGTTCGTATGGCCCAGCCGTTTTCGTTGCGATATACGCTGATTGACGGACAGGGCAATTTCGGTTCGGTGGATGGTGATAGTGCAGCGGCAATGCGGTACACCGAAATTCGGATGCACAAAATAGCCCATTCGTTGCTGGCAGACCTGGACAAGGAAACGGTCGATTTTGTGCCCAACTATGATGGTACCGAGCAAATCCCAGCCGTATTGCCCACTCGTGTTCCCAACCTGCTGGTCAATGGTTCTTCCGGTATCGCTGTGGGCATGGCGACCAATATTCCACCGCATAATCTTAACGAAGTGGTGAATGCCACTCTGGCTGTTTTGGATAATCCGGATATCGATATTGATGCCTTGATGGAATTAATACCTGGGCCTGACTTTCCGACAGCTGGCATTATCAATGGCCGCGCCGGAATTTTGCAGGCGTACCGGACAGGGCGCGGAAGAATCTATCTGCGGGCTCGCTATGAGGTGGAGACTGATGCAAAAAACAAAGATTTCATTATCATTACCGAGATTCCTTATCAGGTCAACAAAGCCAAGCTAGTCGAAAAAATTGCAGAATTGGTAAAAGATAAAAAGATTGAAGGGATTACCGAGTTAAGGGATGAGTCGAGTAAGGAAGGCATGAGAATCGTGCTCGAATTGCGTCGCGGTGAAATGCCCGATGTGATTATGAATAATCTGTATGCTCAGACTCAGATGGAAAACGTGTTTGGCATCAATATGGTGGCCTTGGCCGACGGCGAACCCAAAACGCTTAATTTGAAACAAGTGCTGGTAGCATTTGTGCGTCATCGCCGTGAAGTGGTCACTCGCCGAACTATTTATGAATTGCGTAAAGCCAGAGAGAAAGGCCACCTGTTAGAAGGTTTGGCCGTTGCACTTTCCAATATCGACCCGGTCATCGAATTGATTAAAACGTCGCCAAACGCGGCTGAAGCAAAGTTACGCTTGCTCGATCGTGCCTGGGAACCTGGATTGGTCGTTCCTATGCTGGAGCGAGCCGGTACCGATGCCTGTCGCCCAGATGATCTGGAACCTCAGTACGGAATGAGGGACGGCAAGTATTACCTGTCGCCAGTTCAGGCGCAGGAAATACTCAATATGCGTTTGCAAAAACTCACCAGTCTTGAAACGGAGAAGTTGCTGGACGAGTTCAAAGATATTATCGCGCAAATAGCAGAATTACTGAAAATTCTCAACGAGCCAGACCGGTTGCTGGAAGTAATTCGTAATGAGTTGCTAGCAGTTAAGGAAGAATTTGGCGATCAGCGTATGACCGAAATACAAAATTCAAAGCGGGATTTGACGGTTGCCGACCTGATTACCGAAGAGACCCTGGTAGTCACCATCTCTCATAGCGGATATGCTAAGACCCAACCTCTGGTTGACTATCAAAGCCAGCATCGCGGCGGTCGGGGCAAGTCTGCAACCAGCATGAAGGAAGAGGATTTTGTCGAGAAGCTGTTGGTTGCCAATTCGCATGATACGATTCTTTGTTTTACCAATTTCGGTAAAGTGTTTTGGTTGCGCGTGTTTGAAATCCCCCAGGCCAGTCGTTCTTCACGTGGTCGTCCAATGGTCAATATCCTGCCGCTGGCTGATGGTGAGCGAGTGACCACCTTCCTGCCTGTCCAGGGCTACGAAGAAGGTCATTTTGTCTTTATGGCGACCAGTAAGGGTACCGTTAAGAAAACCGAATTGACCAATTTCTCCCGGCCCAGATCATCCGGTCTGATCGCCTTGGATCTTGACGAAGGAGATAGTCTGATTGGCGCGGCCATTACCAATGGTGAAGCTGACGTGATGCTGTTCAGCAGCTCCGGTAAGGCTGTACGTTTCAAGGAGTCCGAAGTCAGATCGGTGGGACGAACGGCTCGCGGTGTGCGCGGAATCAAATTGAAGACTGGCCAGCACGTGATGTCTCTGATCATTCCCGCGCCTGAAGGGGTTGTTTTACTGGCCAGTGAAAATGGCTATGGTAAGCGTACCGCTTTGGAAGATTTTCCGGCCTATAGTCGAGGTTCGCAGGGTGTAATAGGTATGCAGTGTTCAGACCGAAATGGTGCCTTGGTGAGTGCACTCCAGGTTTTTGATGGTGATGAAATGATGCTCATCAGTGACAAAGGCACGCTGGTTAGAACGCGAACAGAAGAAGTTTCTGTTCTGGGCAGAAATACCCAGGGGGTAAGATTGATCAAACTGACTGGAGAAGATGAAAAACTCGTTGGCGTCGAGCGGATTGAAGAAGGTGATGCACAGCCTGATGAAGACCTGGACGATGCAAATGTTGGTCAAATGCAAACTGAGAATGCGTCCGATCAGACGGAACATGATCAGGGCAGGGGTGAATAGTTGACCATGTTATCTGAGTCGGAAAAAAAAGCACTCTCTGAGATACGGGAGCAAATCGATGCGATTGATCAAGAAATTCAGCACTTGATCAATCGTCGTGCTGCCTGTGCCCAGAAAGTCGCGGATATTAAAACCCGGTCGCTGGTGGATGCCGATCAGGCGGTGTTCTATCGGCCAGAGCGTGAAGCCCAGGTGTTGAGGCGGGTTAAAGAAAGCAATGAAGGGCCGCTTGATGCCGAAGAAATGGCGCGCTTGTTTCGGGAGATAATGTCTGCTTGTTTGGCTCTTGAAAAGCCTATGCATATCGCATTTTTGGGTCCGGAAGGCACTTTTACCCAGGCGGCAGCGTTAAAACATTTTGGTCACTCGGTAGTCAGCGTGCCGAGGGTGGCGATTGATGAGGTGTTTCGAGAGGTTGAATCCGGCGCGGCTCACTACGGAGTGGTTCCGGTTGAAAACTCAACCGAAGGAATGGTCAGCCAGACGCTCGATATGTTTATGTCATCGCCAGTAAAAATTTGTGGCGAAGTGCAGTTACGGATTCACCATCTTTTTCTGGCAGCCGAAGAGGCTAGGCCGGAAGACATTGTGCGGGTTTATTCGCACCAGCAGTCTTTCGCTCAATGTCGTCAATGGCTCGAAGCCAACTGGCGTAATGTGGCAAGGGTGACGGTTAGCAGTAATGCCGAAGCGGCTAAAAAAGCGAAAACCGAGCCTGGTTCGGCGGCTATTGCCGGCGCTATGTCTGCGCAAATTTATGGCTTGCAGACGATGGCGGAAAACATTGAAGATCGACCTGACAATACCACCCGTTTTCTGATCATCGGTCGTGAAAATGTGTTACCGAGCGGGCATGATAAGACATCTATTTTGGTGTCAATGCGTAACCGGCCGGGGGCACTGTATCGAGTTCTTGAACCCTTCCATCGTCATGCAATCAGCTTGACCCGGATAGAGACCAGGCCGTCACCGAACGGCACCTGGGCCTACGTGTTTTATATCGATTTTGAAGGGCATGTTGACGACGAAAAGGTGGTTCTGGTTTTGGATCAGCTGGCCGCTGAAGCTGTCGAGTTAAAAACTCTGGGTTCTTACCCGGTTGGTGTTTTGTAGATATCGCTTGCTTACTGATTGCAAATTTTCGATCGGACCGGAGAGTGATACCGGCAAGCAATATCGAAATACGATACTTAAAAATAACAAAGGTAAATCTATGTCGTGCGATTTTCGCGCCCTGGCCAACGCAGGTGTTCAAAAGATTAGCCCCTATGTGCCGGGTAAGCCTGAAGATGAGTTACAGCGAGAGCTAGGGTTGGAGCGAATTGTCAAGTTGGCCAGCAATGAAAACCCGCTCGGTCCGAGCCAGAAGGTGCGCGATGCAGTTTCGGCGAAACTGGCTGATATCGGTCGTTACCCGGATGGAAGTGGTTTTGAACTGAAGCAAGCATTGGCCAGTCATCTTGGTGTGCCGGAAGGTTCGATCACCTTGGGCAATGGTTCAAATGATGTTCTGGATCTTATTGCCAGGAGTTATTGTGGTGCCGGCGATGAAATCGTCTTTTCTGAGTATGCGTTCGCTGTTTACCCGTTGGTCACTCTTGCAGCAGGCGCTACTCCGGTTGTCGCCAGGGCGAAGGGCTGGGCGCACGATCTTTCCGCGATAGAAGCCAATATGTCAGACCGAACCCGCCTGGTTTTTATTGCCAATCCGAACAATCCAACCGGTACCTGGATTAGTATTAGCGAGCTGAAGGCATTTCTGGATCGGGTACCGGAGCATATTGTCGTGGTATTGGATGAAGCGTATTTTGAGTATGTTTCTGAAAGCGACTACCCTAATGGCGTCACCTTATTGAAAAACTATGAAAACCTGATCGTAACCAGAACTTTTTCCAAGGCCTTGGGGTTGGCCTCGTTGAGGGTGGGCTTTGCATTGAGTAATTTGGCGATAGCTGATGTGTTGAATCGGGTAAGGCATCCCTTCAATGTCAATACAATGGCCCAAGTCGCGGCGGTTACGGTGTTGAGCGACACCGTGTATTTGCAAAAATCCATTGCAATCAATAAAGCGGGCCTTGAACAGTTGGCCAAAGGATTCGGCGGATTGGGGCTTGACTTTATTCCCTCCGTTGGCAATTTTATTGCCGTAGATGTCGGTGACAATGCAGATACTGTTTATCAGTCTTTGTTGCAGCAGGGGGTCATTGTTCGTTCAGTGGCGAATTATCAAATGCCTCGCCACCTTCGCGTAAGCGTTGGATTGGAGGCAGAAAATGATTTTATGCTTAGGGCACTGGCAAGATCGCTGAAAAAATAAAGCCTGACGGACCCGCCGTCAGGGTAAAAAAACGGGTGAAGTAAGCGAAGCGTGTTATTTAAAGCCTAGTGTTGACCTTATGAACTTCTTGGAACAGGCCTTGGAATATGCCAGAAATTAACGTCGTGTCGGTAATCGGGCTAGGCTTGATAGGCGGGTCTTTGGCCAAGAGGCTTCGTGAAAAAAGGTTTGCGAAGGAGGTGGTTGGCTTCGATATTCGCCCGGGTGAAACAGAGCTTGGTTTGCAAAATGGAGTGATTGATCGAATCGCTACCAGCTATCAGGATGCGGTTCGTTCGGCTGATCTACTCGTTATGGCCGTGCCGGTTCGGGCCGTTGACTCTTTACTTCGAGAACTACACCCCTGGTTGGCTGATTCTACGGTATTTACCGATGTGGGAAGTGTGAAAGGTGCCGTTATCTACACTGTCGAATCGATTTGGGGTGATGTGCCAGAGAACTTCATACCCGGCCATCCGATCGCCGGATCGGAAAAAAGCGGCGTTTTAGCCGCCAACGCCTCACTGTTCGAGCATCATAAAACCATTTTAACGCCGCTCGCCTCCGCTTCACCCGCTGCCTACAATATGGTGGCCACCATGTGGGAAACGGTGGGGGCGGAAGTGCTGAAGATGGATTTTGTGAAGCATGATGAAGTGCTCGCGGCGACGAGTCATTTACCTCATTTGCTGGCCTTTTCGTTAGTTGATACCTTGGCCGGGGAAGATGACAACAAAGAGATTTTTCGTTATGCGGCCGGTGGTTTTCGTGATTTTACCCGTATTGCTGCCAGTGATCCTGTGATGTGGCACGATGTCTTTTTGTCCAATCGAGAGGCGGTTCTGAAAGTGTTGTCTCATTTTAGTGAAGACCTGGATAAATTGGCGGAGGCGATACGAAACGGAGATAGTCAAATGCTGATGGGCGTATTCACCCGCGCTAAAGCTGCTCGTGAACATTTTACCAAACTGCTGGAAAAGAAATCCTATACCGCTATGAATACCAATGAAATAACCTTTATCGTTAACCGTTCGGTCGGTTTGTCCGGTGATATCCGGGTGCCAGGAGATAAGTCTATTTCTCATCGCGCAATTATGTTGGGAGCCTTGTCTGAAGGGGAAACGGAAGTGTCTGGTTTTCTGGAAGGGGAAGATGCGCTGGCGACTTTGCAGGCTTTTCGCGATATGGGGGTGGTGATTGAAGGACCGGTTGATGGCGCAGTCAAAATCTATGGTGTCGGTATGAATGGCTTAAAGCGACCTCCGGGCGCTTTATACTTGGGTAACTCTGGCACCTCGATGCGTTTGCTGGCGGGTTTGCTGGCGGCTCAGCCGTTTGCTAGTGAATTGTGCGGCGATGATTCCCTGACCAAGCGGCCAATGGTGCGCGTGGCCAAACCTTTGCGTGAGATGGGCGCGCATATTGAAACGGCTGAAAATGGTTGTCCGCCGATTGAGATAAAACGAGCCGGCCAGTTGCGAGGCTTTCATTATTCCATGCCAGTGGCCAGCGCCCAGGTTAAATCCTGTCTGTTGTTGGCCGGTTTGTATGCCGATGGTGAAACGGTGGTGACAGAGCCTGTGCCGACCCGGGATCATACGGAACGAATGCTGGAAGGGTTTGGTTATTCAGTTAACAGACGAGGCAACATGGTTTCGGTCAACGGGGGTGGTACATTGACTGGAACCAAAATTGATATTCCTGCTGATATTTCTTCCGCTGCGTTTTTCCTGGTGGCGGCCTCGATTACTCCTGGTTCTGATCTGACCCTGCGTCATGTCGGCGTCAACCCGACGCGCACTGGTGTCATCACGATTCTTCGGCTTATGGGTGGCCACATTGAGCTGATCAACGAAAGGGAAGCGGGCGGCGAGCCGGTAGCCGATATTCGGGTTCGCTATGCTCCGCTACAGGGAATCACTGTTCCCCGGAGTCTTGTGCCCCTCGCTATTGATGAATTTCCTGTTTTATTTATCGCGGCCTGTTGTGCTTCCGGCACCACCACCTTATCTGGGGCGGAAGAGCTGCGAGTGAAGGAAAGCGATCGCATTCAGGCAATGGCGGATGGTTTGAAAAAAGTGGGGGTGACAACTCAGGTAAAACCGGATGGTATCGTTATTGAAGGTGGCCAAAGATTCAAGGGTGGCGAGGTCAGCAGCTTGGGTGACCACCGTATTGCGATGGCCTTTGCTGTGGCCGGTTTGCGATCTGAGGCCGAGATTGTAATTCGAGATTGTGCCAATGTGGCGACGTCGTTTCCCAATTTCGTTGAGCTTGCCAGGCGTGTCGGTTTTAATTTGAGGTCGGAGTCTTAATTGTATGGCTACTCAGGATTTCTCAGCGCCAATTGTGACAATTGACGGACCCAGTGGCGCTGGTAAGGGTACTATCGCTCAAATGCTGGCGAGGAAACTGGGATGGCATTTGTTGGATAGCGGAGCCCTGTATCGGCTTACCGGGCTGAATGCAGTTAAAAGCGGTATCGCTCTGGATGATGTCCCAGCATTGATCGAACTTTGTTTGCGACTGGATGTGGCTTTTACACCTGGCCAGGATGGGGAACCGACCCAGGTGTTGCTGTCGGGGCAGGATGTGACATCGGAGTTACGTACGGAAGTCAATGGTGAAAGGGCCTCTGTCGTTGCTGCAATACCCGAGGTGCGAGATGCGCTTCTGCAACGTCAGAGAGATTTCCAGCAGAGGCCGGGATTGGTGGCCGATGGCAGGGATATGGGGACGGTTGTCTTCCCTGAGGCAACACTGAAATTTTACTTGACCGCGTCGGCGCAAGCCCGTGCGGAGCGAAGATTTAACCAGTTGAAAGCCGGGGGGGGGAGTGTTAGAATCTCCGCCCTCCTAAAAGACATCCAGGCTCGCGACGAGCGAGATATGAATCGTTCTACTTCGCCTTTAAGGCCCGCAGAAGATGCGATAGAGATGGATACGACCGGAATGACGGTAAGTGCTGTGTTCGATAAGGTGCTGAAAACAATAGGCAGAACCTGAGGTAAACATGGTCGACTGGTTAGGAGCGTGTCAATCGGGCTGAACATGTAACGGCATCCAGCTGGTTGGTGTTGGCCGTTTGCACAAATCATTTTGTCTTGGAATGGAAAAGCCAGATAAGTCCAGGCAATGACAATTAATTACCCCGTTTCTTCTGGCAGACGGCTAGTAAAATATGTTTAACAGGATAAATAATGAGCGAGAGCTTTGCGGAACTTTTTGAAGAGAGTTTAAGAGAACTGGACATGAAACCCGGTTCCATTATCACCGGTGAAATAATCGATATCGATAACGATTGGGTAACGGTCAATGCCGGCTTGAAGTCTGAGGGGGTGATCCCTGTCGAGCAGTTTTACAACGATGCTGGCGAGCTTGCGCTGAACATCGGTGATGTAGTTCAGGTCGCCCTGGACGCGGTAGAAGATGGCTTTGGTGAAACCAGACTGTCTCGTGAAAAAGCGAAAAGAGCGGAAGCCTGGAAAGAGCTTGAAAAGGCATGCGAAGCAGAAGAAATTGTTCATGGTATTATCAATGGCAAGGTCAAGGGTGGATTTACAGTCGATGTTGCCGGAATTCGAGCATTCTTGCCCGGTTCATTGGTTGATGTAAGGCCGGTTCGTGATACCAGCCATCTGGAAGGCAAAGAGCTTGAGTTCAAGGTGATCAAACTGGATCAGAAGCGCAACAACGTGGTGGTTTCCAGGCGTTCCGTTCTTGAAGCGGAAAACAGTGCCGAGCGTGATGCATTGTTGGCAGCACTGACCGAAGGTATGGAAGTGAAAGGTATCGTCAAGAATCTGACTGACTACGGTGCCTTTGTCGATTTGGGTGGCGTTGACGGATTGCTCCACATTACGGATATGGCTTGGAAGCGCATTAAGCATCCCAGTGAAATTGTCAGCGTGGGTGACGAAATCAACGTGAAAGTGCTCAAGTTTGACCGTGAAAGAAATCGTGTTTCTTTAGGTCTGAAGCAGTTGGGCGAAGATCCATGGGTACAAATCAAGATTCGCTACCCGGAAAACACGCGAGTGACCGCACGCGTCACTAACTTGACTGATTACGGTTGTTTTGCTGAGTTGGAAGAGGGTGTCGAAGGCTTGGTTCACGTGTCCGAAATGGATTGGACCAACAAGAATATTCATCCATCCAAGGTAGTGCAAGTTGGCGATGAAATAGAAGTCATGGTGTTGGACATCGATGAAGAGAGAAGAAGAATTTCTCTGGGTATCAAGCAGTGTCAGGTTAACCCGTGGGAAGAATTCTCGTCACGATTCAACAAGAGCGACCGAATTTCCGGCAAGATCAAGTCTATTACTGACTTTGGTATCTTCATTGGTCTGGATGGTGGTATCGATGGGTTGGTTCATTTGTCTGATATCTCCTGGAATGAAGCTGGTGAAGAAGCGGTCAGAAAGTATAAGAAGGGTGACGAGATTGATACCGTTATTCTTTCGGTAGACCCTGAAAGAGAACGTATTTCTCTCGGTATCAAGCAGTTGGATCGTGACCCATTCGCCGAGTTTGTGCAAGAGAATGACAAGGGCGCGGTTGTGACTGGTAAGGTGACTTCGGTAGACGCGAAATCTGCTACTGTCAGGTTGGCTGACGATGTCGAGGCTATGCTCAAGGCATCTGAGATCAGCCGTGATCGTGTCGAGGATGCGCGCAACGTGTTGAGGGAAGGCGATGACGTTGAAGCAAAAATTATCAGTATCGATCGTAAGAACCGTATTATCAGCTTGTCTGTGAAGTCTAAAGACGTTGATGACGAGAAGCAGGCGATGAAAGATGTCAAGGAGAAACAGGTTGAGTCTGCCGGACCGACTACCATCGGTGATCTGATCAAAGAGCAAATGCAAAACCGGTAAAACGGTTAGTGTATACTTCAGGCCGATATGACCGATTAGAAAGTCTGCTGGTCAATAAATAAACGGGTGATTTGCGCCCGTTTTTTTTGTATTTTTATAATAACTTGTCTAAACTCCTGATAATAAAAACGAAATAGGACTTTTACATGACTAAGTCAGAGTTGGTTGAGATTATCGCAGCGAAGCAGTCTCAATTAAATATCAAAGATATCGAACTCGCAGTAAAAACGGTTATCGAGCAAATGTCTCAGGCGCTTTCTCAAGGGCACCGTATCGAAATTAGGGGGTTTGGTAGTTTCTCCCTGCATTATCGTGCTCCCAGAACGGGCAGAAATCCAAAGACAGGCGATGCCGTTCAGTTAGGCGCCAAATATGTGCCGCACTTCAAGCCTGGTAAGGAATTACGAGAACAAGTCAACGATAGCCTGAAAAAAGGCTACTAACCGCTTTACGCTGAGCTCACTCCCTGCGATAAAAACCGATCGAGCCCAGCACCAGGTATTCATTTATTTTGTCTGTCAATGTATCATGTCGAGACATTACGAAATCCTAGTTTATTCGGAAACGTTTATTTCTTGAGAAGGTGGTCTACATGGTACTGTTGAAACGGCTTATACTCGCAGCCTTGGTTCTTGTTGTTCTTGTTTATGGTGTGATGTTTTCGGTCAATAACAATCAAGCCGTTGTCCTGGATTTATGGTTGATAAAACTGCCTCCTATCTGGATTTCCTTTCTGATTATCGGTTCCTTTGTAGCAGGTGGTGTGCTTGGTGTCTTTATTTCTTTATTCAGTATCGTCAAGTCTGACACTCAAAAGCGAATTCTCAAAAGAAAAATCACTAAAATCGAGAAAGATCTACAGGGCTCGAAAGAACTTACTTCCGGCGTGTGACAGAATTTCTGTTTGTCTTGTTTCTTTGTATCATTTCCTTTTTTGCAGCTGCTTGTGCAGCTGCCGTTTCCGAGAGCAGCAACCGAGTTGCCGTTTTTTTTTGAAATATAGAGCGGTTGACAATGTCAGGTAATAAAATGCAACAAAAGGATATCAAACGTGTCATAGTGGCGCTCGATTATAACGATATCGAAAAAGCCTGTGCTATTGCGGACAGGTTGGACCCATCCGCTTGTCGGCTAAAAGTCGGCAAAGAATTGTATACGCGCTGTGGCCCCGTGATTTTGGACCGACTGCATAAAAAAGGATTTGAGGTTTTTTTGGATTTGAAATTTCATGATATCCCCAATACAACAGCATCGGCGGTAATAGCGGCTGCCGAGCTGGGTGTCTGGATGGTGAATGTTCATGCCAGCGGTGGTAGAGAAATGATGCAAGAGTGCACGTGCAGATTGTCGGAAAGGTGCTCTGCTGGCTTGACTGTACCTTTGCTTATTGGTGTGACAGTGTTAACCAGTATGGATGAGCGAGAATTGGAGCAGGTTGGCGTGACGACTGGCATTGATCAGCAGGTGTCGAGGCTCGCCAATCTGGCCAACGACACTGGTCTGGATGGTGTGGTATGTTCAGCCCGAGAAGCGGCTTCCCTCAGGCAGCAATTAGGCGATGAGTTTAAATTGGTCACTCCGGGTATAAGGCCAAGCTTTGCTGCGGCCAATGATCAAAAGCGTATTGTCACTCCCGCTGATGCGATTGGAGCTGGCAGTGACTATTTGGTGATAGGTCGACCCATTACGGCGGCAGACGACCCGCTCGAGGCATTGAGTCTTATTGAGCAGGAGATTCAGCAAATATAAAATTCGAGATTGTGCTGTGCATCCAGCGTAAATCTTGTATAATCCCGCACTTTCGATTCTGCCTATTCAGGCTCATTAATAGCAAACGCCGAGAGTATTATGAAAAAGAAGTTAATCACTGCCAGTTTACTTTTTAGTTTTGCCTCATTCTCGCATGCAGGCTTTTTCGATTCCTTGTTTGGAGGCGATGAAGAAAAAACAGCAGCGCAAGAGGAAACCAAGAAAGTGGCGGCTGGAAAGGTTCAGCAAAAACAGCCTGAAGCCACCGGTAACATGATGAATTCGGTTGGCGATGTTGCGATGGGGTTGCTACCGACTCTGACAAGCCAGCTGGGAGTGACGGATACTCAAGCCAAGGGTGGCATGGGCTCGCTTATGCAGTTGGCGAAAAGTACCTTGTCTGCCTCTGAATTCGGACAACTGAGCCAGGGTGTTCCGGGTATGGATACATTATTGGCTGCCGCTCCGGCGCTTTCCGGAGGTGCGCTGGGAGGTGCGCTGTCCAGCGCCGGTAGTATAGCGTCCGGTCTGGGGGGGCTAGGCCAGATTACCAAGCAGTTTGAAGCCTTAGGATTGAGCCCCGATATGATGGTGAAGTTCGCTACTATTGCTGTTGGCTACTTTTCAGGCAATGCCGCTTCTGGCGACAGCTCAGGGTCAAGTACAGCCAGTTTACTTGAAAAAGGATTGTCAGCCGTATTGGGGAAATAATAGTCTCCAAAAAAACAGGAAACGGTGTTCTAGTCTTGCAGTTCTTCGGGTAGAAGACTTTTGACGAATTAAACGTCAATCGGGATTTTTTCCAAATTGCCCGGTATTCAACGATAAACCAAACGCTGCACCAACAGTCTGGATCGATGGTCTGCTAATGCGTCGCGAAGCAGGATGCGATCCAATCTTCAAACTATTGATCATGACGCAGACAATGTCTGGTACTCCGAGAATACCTTTACACAAGAGCTATTATTTGATGGTGATCGCCAACTCGTTACGTCTAGTTGGTCTGTTCAGGTTTGATCTCCTGAGTGAATCATACAGGTCAAATACATCTGTCATTAAATATTGCCATTACTAATATTGCCATTAAAAGGTTCTATATCTTATGTTTTCTCAGTTACAGCGGCCACCCGCTGATCCTATTTTAGGACTATCGATCAAGTTTAAAGCGGATGCGAACCCTAATAAGGTCGATCTCGGTCCTGGTGTTTACAAAGATGAAACGGGTCTGACACCTGTTTTGGCTTGTGTGAAAACAGCGGAGGCCTTTCGTCTTGAAAACGAGACAACCAAGGCCTATCTGGGTACGGCAGGCTCGCCACTATTTAACGAAAAAATAACCCAACTTATTTTTGGTGATCATAAAGTCATTAGCGAAAACCGTGTGCGCACGATTTCGGCACCTGGTGGCACGGGAGCGCTGCGCATCGCGGGGGAACTGATTAATCGCGGTAAGCCGGGCGCGACGATATGGGTCAGCGATCCTACCTGGGCCAACCATCAAGGTGTGTTTAAAGCGGCTGGCCTGACAATTAAGACCTACCCCTACTATGACGCGGAAAACAAGTGCCTGAATTTTGACGGTATGTTTGAAGCGTTAAAGCATGTATCAAAGGACGACGCGGTTCTGTTCCATGCGTGCTGTCATAACCCTTCAGGTAAGGATCTGAATCAGGAGCAATGGAAACAAATTGCTGAATTGGCCAAAGAGACGAGTTTTTTGCCACTGATCGATATGGCTTATCTGGGCTTTGGTCAGGGTTTGGACGTTGATGGCTATGGCGTGAAATTGCTCGCTGATACGGTCGATCAGATGATAGTGTGTAGCTCTTGTTCCAAGAACTTCGGGCTTTATCGTGAGCGTATCGGTGCCTGTTCGATTATTGGCGCAAGCGCGGCAGCGGCGGATATTATTCATTCTGTATTGATCAACGTGGCTCGCGTGAACTATTCTATGCCGCCCGCCCATGGCGCTGCCATTGTGGAAACGGTGCTAAGTTCCGTCGAGTTGACCAGTCAGTGGCACCTCGAGTTAGCCGGTATGCGTGATCGCATCAGTGACGTGCGCCAATTGCTGGTGGACAAACTGGCTGAAAACGGTGTCACACGCGATTTTAGCTTTATTACTAAGCAAAACGGTATGTTTTCGTTTCTGGGTATTAACAAGAACCAAATCCAGCGCTTACAAGATGAGTTTGGTATCTATATCGTTAATTCCAGCCGCATCAATGTGGCGAGTATCACACATGACAATGTGGATTACTTGGCCCGGTCGATTGCTAGGGTTCTTTAGTTTGTTGTCAGAGTCAGACCATTAGCGAATCGCTGAATTGGGTATCTGAGCCGCGACCGGTGGAAAAATTCAAGGTCAAGGCACAGATCCATTTTTGTCAAATCCTTTGGGCACCTTGCCTTGTAAATGAAAAGCAAATGCGATGACTTCCGCAACGATGCGGTACAAGGTGTCTGGTATTTCTTCTCCCAAATCCAGCGTAGATAATGCACTTACCAGTTCGGCATTTTCGTATAGCGGCACATTATGCTCCCGGGCTATACGAATAATTTCTTCGGCTATTTCATTGTCGCCTTTGGCACTGATTTTGGGGGCTGATGTCTCATCGTATACCAAGGCAACGGCGGCTCTGGCCGGGGTGCCTCGCTGGTTAGTGTGGTCAGTCATAGTGGTTTAAGTCCTTATATCAACCAAACGATGTTCTATCGGGGCGGATTTTCGCTTGGGGATACCGTGCCTGCATTCAATATCATTGACTTCAATGCCCAGTCCCGAGAGTTGCTCTCTGAAGTGCTTGAGCTCCTGGTTGATCAGTTTTAGAGTGGTGGATGAGTGTGCCCAGATCATCGAGTCCAGTCCGTTTTGTCGATAACGGAGTTCAATCTGGATGGCCCCCAGGCTCTCAAAATCAAAGCCTAACGTGATTTTCCATTGGCTCCCCAGTTTTTTTCGGATTGATTCATTCTGAGGGGTTTCTTTGTCCAGTCTCAGTTGCAGTAAATCGGTTTTCTGCGAATCGGATATAACGGGCAGATCGAACAGCCAGGTTTGCACCTGTTGGGTGTCGGTGGTTTGGGTTTGGCTTTGGTAGAGGCTGTTAAGCTGGTTGAACTGGATACGATTCAATGCTCCCGCCAATTGTCGCAAGGCTTCGGCTACAGTCAAGTCCACTTTGTAGTGTTGTTGTTTTTTGCCGGCTTGAGTTTGTGCAAACCGAGGAAAGTCAAACGGATTGATAAGCAGTTCTTCTGATACTCCGGCGTTGAGTAGTGAGTTCCCTGGATTGCCGGGTGGGCGAAGTGGCTCAGTATGCTGGGTAAGTGTGTTGAGCAAACGGAGTAAGTTGGCTTTGATATCCTGATTGGCTAAGGTATTGAGCAGTGGTCCAGTCGGGATTTTGCTGAAATGGGAGATTTGTGCCAGTTTGCCTATGGTCGATTCTAAAGCCGCTCCTGAGCGGGTCAGTAGTGACTTGGTCGCTTCGCTGGCAATCACCTTTTCAAGCAGGCCGGTGACTTGCTGGCTGCATGCTTCCACTTTTGCGACTTGAGCCAAGATATTTGCTGGAATAGCGGTTGTGGCCAGGGGGTTCCTTGACGTACTTGCGGTTGTTGAGGTGGCAATGGTTTTTATCAGGCTGTCCAGGAGTTTTGCCGTTGCTGCCGATACCGGAGCGCCGGGACGGCTGGTGGCGGATTGTGTCATCTCGGTCAGGGTTTTTACCGCTTTCTCAAGTTGTCCTAATTGCCGTGTCAATTCTGGCCATCGCGACAGCGTGTCGCCAGATTGCGGCGAGATCGATCCGGAAATACCGTTGGCGGTGCTTTTTGCCGCAGCTGTCATGGTAGCTGTGACTGGTGGTGTTGCAGTCGGTTTTCCTATTGAGGTCAGTGCATTGCGTATATCGGCGGTCAATCCAACGACTTTTCCTTGAGATTCTGAAGCATTGACACGGTTGATGACACGGTTGATTGCCGATCTCAGGCTTTTATGCAATTGATCGATATTGGCTTCCGGTAATCTGCCAGAGGCGCCTTGGCTGATAGACTGACCAGTCTGATTGGCTTGGCTTGCAGGTATCTGTAGCGGGCTTGGTTGCTGCTGGTTAGATTGCTTCAAGGCCAGCGGCACCAGAGAACCTTTTAACAAAGTGCTGACAACCAGGCTGGATGCGTCAGCCGCTTGCTGCACGCCTAACTTAGGGTTCGGAATGGATAAAACCAGTTGTAGTGCCTGGTTTAGACTGTTTGGGCTGATCCCGGGCGTTTCTTTCGTTGATACACTGCCAATTAACGAGTTTATCGCTTGGGTGACCAGTTGTTGTCTGGGCATATGCTGACTGAGTAGAGCCGCCAATGTCGCGCGACTTGCGGCAGGTTGAATATTGGCAGCCGAGACGGCGAGTTGGTTGTCTTTTACTGCCTTTACCCATAACGCATCACCGGCAGAGAGTTTGATGTTTGTCTCGATAAGCAACCGGGCGGCGTCGATCCGTACAATCGCCTGTAGCACTTCATTCCTTGCAGCCGCTTTCGCCTGACCTGCTGCCTCGGCGTCAATTACTTTTTCTACTTGAGCGAGGTAAGACTTGCCTACTTCCAGGTTGGCCTGCTCGATGGTTTTTGCCAATGTATCCAGCTTGGTGTGCGATGGCGGTGCGGTTTGTGTTGCGTCGTTCGACCTGGTTGACGGATTGGTGGCGGCTTTGGCCTCAATCAGTGAGGTGTTGTGTGTTTGGTTGGATGATGATGCGGTAAGGGTGTGCGGTAAGCTGGTAGATTGTGAGTTTGGAAGGCGGCCAGCGCCAGGTTGAGGCGTCGCTCTAGTTGTGTTGGAATCAACTCCGCCAGCCATATTGTTAAGGATCACTCTCCGCGGTTGAACTATATCAACTGGTGTTAGCAGAACCAATCGACGATGACTTCGGATAACGATTGTCTGCTGTCCCATCTTTAAAGATAGCACTTGTCCCAGCTGAAATGTCTTTATCCAGCTTAACACTGGAACTGTTTAGAATGGAAGGTGTCACTCCATTTGCTATTGCCGCTACTATCAATGTGTTGCCCCGCTTACCCGTCGATTCGTCGCGCGTTTGTCTATTCTCTCCTGAACAATTACAAATTTAATCTAAATTCTTTGGTAAATTTGAGTATAATGGCGCACTTTATGTGTGGTGATGCCGAGGAAAATGTGTTTGGGGAATACTGAATTACTTCTGGTGAGGGATCTTTTTTGTGAACGAGGTGACCGAATTCTGTTTGAGAATCTGAATTTTTCGGTCAGTAAAGGGGATATCTTGCAAGTTGAAGGCCCAAACGGTGCAGGTAAAACTACCTTGTTGCGGATTATTAGTGGTATTTCAGCCGCATTTGAGGGTGAAATACAATGGCTGGGTAATGAAATAAACCGTTGTCGGCCCGACTTTCTGTGCAATTTGCTTTATCTTGGCCACAAAGCGGCGGTTAAGGTTACGCTCAATCCGCTGGAGAACTTACGAATTCTGGTGGGTATGCATCGGGCACCGGTAGACCGGGAGATTTTCGATGCGTTGCAGAAAGTCGGGCTGGAAGGCTACGAAGATGTGCCGTGCCATAGTTTATCTGCGGGGCAACAACGACGAGTCGGGTTGGCCAAATTATACCTGTCTTATGAGCCATTGTGGATACTGGATGAGGCTTTTACCGCCATTGATAAAAAAGGCGTGGCTGATTTGGAGTTTTTGATAGTCGAGCGAGCGCGGGCGGGTGGCGCAATTGTGTTGACAACACATCATGAGTTTAATCTGCGGCAAAACGCACATGATGCGGCTCCGGTAACCTTTCGTAAGCTTCAGTTATCAGGGGGTGAACGTGGCTGAAACCCTGACGGTTCGAACCGAGCCGGATAACACTGTGCTCGGTGTTTGCTGGCTCGTGCTAAGGCGTGATCTGTTGTTGGCATTTCGGCGCCGGCAGGATTTCGTTAATCCGCTACTGTTTTTTGTGATTGTCGTCAGCTTGTTTCCGCTTGGTGTCAGCTCGGATAAAAGCTTTTTGCAAGAAGCTGGAGGAGGTGTGGTGTGGGTTGCAGCATTGCTCTCCACCTTGTTGTCTCTGAGTGCGTTATTTGGTGCCGACTATGAGGATGGTTCACTCGAGCAGATCGTTCTTTGCCCGCAGCCTCTGTTTCTGATTGTATTGGCTAAAGTGCTGGCTCACTGGCTGGTTTCCGGTTTGCCTTTGATATTGCTGACACCTATGCTCGGAATCATGCTGCATCTTGATGGTGATCAAATCGGCATTTTGTGTTTGACGTTATTAATAGGCACGCCGGTTATGAGCTTTATTGGGGCAATTGGTGCCGCTTTGACCGTTGGCCTGCGAGTCGGCGGCGTGCTGATATCTCTGCTTGTATTGCCGTTGTATATCCCGGTGTTGATATTTGGTACAGGTGCGGTTCAAGCTGTGGCCAACGATTTGTCGATTGCCAGTTATCTGGCGATGATGGGAGCCATGTTTATGTTAGCGTTCACTCTGTCTCCAATCGCCGCTGCGGCTGGGTTAAAAATTAGTTTAAGTAGCTAGTTTAAGCATTTGGATTAAATTCATAGGATAGATGAATGGTGGATTACAAATGGATAGTGGGTTACAAGTGGACCTTTTTTCATAAGCTCGGTTCACCCAAGTGGTTTTACGAAATCAGCGGTAGGTGGTTACCCTGGCTAGTGGTTATTTCCGCCGTATTGCTGGTTTCTGGCACCATTTGGGGGCTGCTGTATGCGCCCGTTGATTTTCGGCAAGGTAACAGCTATCGCATTGTCTTTGTTCACGTTCCTTCGGCATTTCTGGCGCAGTCGGTGTTTTTCTCCATGGCAATGGCGGGTGCCATTAGCCTGGTGTGGAAAATGAAACTGGCGGATATGTTTCTGAAAGCGGCTGCGCCTATTGGTGCGACCTTTACTTTTCTGGCTCTGGTGACGGGGGCCGCATGGGGCAAACCAACCTGGGGAACCTGGTGGATATGGGACGCCCGGTTGACCTCTATGCTAATTCTATTATTTCTTTATTTTGGTGTGCTTGCGCTTCAGGCTGCAATCGATGATGCCAATGTGGCAGCAAAGGCCTGTGCCGTTCTGAGTTTGGTGGGTGTGGTAAATATTCCCATTATTAAATACTCGGTTGAGTGGTGGAATACGCTGCATCAACCCGCTTCGCTGAAATTGACCGAAAAATCGAATATGCATCCTGATATGCTGATACCATTATTGATCATGATTGCTGGTTTTTACGTGTTTTTCGGTGTGGTGGCGATATTGCGCACCCGTAACGAAATTCTGGAAAGAGAACGTCGAACTCATTGGGTGAAAGCCTTGTTTGACGAGTAGTAACCTATTTATCAGGAGATGTACCTTGCAGTTTGCGAGTTTATCAGAGTTTATTGACATGGGCGGGCACGGCATGTACGTGTGGCTCTCTTATGTGCTTACTTTCGTGATTATTGCTTACAATATTTGGGTGCCAATTTTTAAAAAGGGCGAAATTGGTAAAAAGATTATCCGGCAGTCAAGACGGGACAATGCAGGTGTTCAATGAATCCGAGAAGAAAGCAGCGTTTAATTCTGGTTCTATTCCTGGTCGTTGGGGTATCGATCTCCCTTGGTTTAGTGTTGTTTGCTCTGCAAAACAATATCAATCTGTTTTATAGTCCGACCCAAATCGCTAACGGTGAAGTTCCGCAGGGTGGGCGAATTCGTGCCGGCGGCATGGTAGTTAAGGGCAGTATTCAGCGAGATCCCGGTTCACTTAGGGTGGACTTTGCAATAACAGATTACGAAAACACCGTGAAAATGACCTACTCAGGAATACTGCCTGACCTGTTTGGCGAAGAGCAGGGCGTGGTCGCGACCGGTCGCTTGAATGCCGATGGCGTATTCGAAGCTGAAGAGGTGTTGGCTAAGCACGACGAAAACTATATGCCCCCCGAGGTGGCGGACGCCCTTGAACAAACCGGGCATGGAGCCAAAGTCGGCGATCGGGGACAGCGCTACCAAGGCGGCGAGAAATAGAATCTGGCTCACAATGATAACGACTAACAAGAGTAATGATTGATGCTTCCTGAACTGGGTCATTTCGCTTTGGCAATTGCGCTGGTGATCGCGATGGTGCAGGCAGTTGTCCCGTTGTGGGGAACTTTTAACAACAATGTGACACTGATGTCGTATGCACGGCCTATGGCGGCCGGCCAGTTTGTGTTTCTGTTATTGAGCTTTATCTGTCTGTGTCTGGCCTTTGCCACCGACGATTTTAGTGTTCAGTATGTTGCCAATCACTCCAATAGCTTGCTCCCCAGCTATTATAAATTGAGTGCCGTGTGGGGGGGCCATGAAGGCTCGCTTTTGCTGTGGGCCTTTTTGTTGTCTATTTGGACGGTCGCCGTTGCCGTATTCAGCCGCTCATTACCCTTGGATATGCTGGCTCGCGTGCTTTCAGTGATGGGTATGATCAGTATTGGTTTTTTATTGTTTATTATCGTTACGTCAAATCCATTTGACCGTTACCTTCCGCAATTTCCCCAGGATGGTGCGGACTTGAACCCGCTCTTGCAAGATATCGGCTTGATTTTACACCCACCCATTCTCTACATGGGCTACGTTGGTTTTTCGGTGGCTTTTGCCTTCGCTGTCGCCGCCTTGATTGGTGGTAAGCTGGACGCTCTGTGGGCACGCTGGTCCCGGCCCTGGACAACGATTGCTTGGGCATTTTTGACGCTCGGTATCGCATTGGGTAGCTGGTGGGCCTATTACGAGCTGGGCTGGGGCGGCTGGTGGTTTTGGGATCCGGTCGAAAACGCCTCGTTAATGCCCTGGTTGGTCGGAACTGCGCTGATGCATTCACTGGCTGTAACGGAAAAACGCGGAATGTTCAAAAGCTGGACAGTACTGTTAGCCATATTTGCTTTTTCACTCAGTCTGTTGGGAACCTTTCTGGTTCGATCCGGCGTGCTGACTTCGGTTCACGCATTTGCGACCGACCCGGCGAGAGGATCATTTATTTTGATGTTGTTGGCGATTACCGTTCTGGGTGCATTGCTGTTGTACGCGTGTCGTGTGCCAACGGTACGCTCCCGAGCTCGTCATGGTTTGTGGTCGCGTGAGACCTTCCTGCTATTGAATAACGTGATGCTGATGGTCGCCATGGCCACGGTGTTTTTGGGTACCTTGTATCCTCTGGTACTCGACTTCCTGGGAATGGGACGAATTTCGGTGGGTGCGCCATATTTCAACACCATCTTCGTTCCGATTGTGACTGTGCTTGTTTTGGTTATGGGCGCAGGCCAGTTCGCCAATTGGAAAGATACCCAGGTGGCTCGATTCAAGGCAGAGCTTGGGTTGCTCGGGGTGATCAGCCTGGTGGTCGCCCTGGTCACACCCTATTTGGTCAATGATAAGTTCAATGGCTATGTGGTGGTTGGTATCTTCAGTGCCCTGTGGTTGACCCTTGCCATGTTCAAGGATTTGCTCAATAAAACCAGAAATCAATCCAATAAAGTGTCTGCTGTTGCGAAATTGTCATTAAGCTATAAAGGTATGTTTTTTGGTCATATCGGTTTGGCTGTGACCATTGTCGGAGCGACTATGGTAAGTAACTATACCATTGAAAGGGATATCAGGATGTCCGCCGGTGATAATATCGAGATGGCTGGATATCGTTTTGTACTGGAGCGGTTTGAGCCCGTTGTCGGGCCGAACTACCGTGGTGAAAGGGCTATTGTACTGGTTTTTTCCGGTGCTGAAATGATAACCCGGTTGATGCCTGAAAAGCGGTCTTACAGTGTATCTCGTGCGGTAATGACAGAAGCGGGTATCGATCCCGGTTTGTTTAGAGATTTGTATGTGGCCATGGGAGAGCCGTTGGCTGATGCCTGGTCGATGCGTGTGCAAGTGAAGCCCTTTGTCAGATGGCTGTGGCTCGGAGCGATATTTATGGCTTTGGGTGGGCTTTTGGCGGTTGCAGACAAGCGTTACCGAGTGTTGTCGGGTCGGGCAAGCCGCGATAAGGCAGCTGCTGTCGCCGGGGTTGCAGACAGAGCAGGAAACGGTGCCGGTTCAAAAGCATAACGAATGGTATTTCAAACGATGAAGCAGGTTGGCGAATGAAACGAACGGTTTATTTTATCCCTCTACTGCTTGCCCTTGTGGGTATCGTGATTTTTGCTTTGCAGTTGAAAGATATCGATGCTGGTAAGGATATCAATGCGCTGGAAACCGCGATGGCCGGTAAACCCTTGCCGAAGTTCCAGTTACCCCTGGTGTTGGATGCCACCCGGGTGGCTACAATTGCCGATTTGCCCGAAGGTATATTTTTGCTGAATGTCTGGGCTACCTGGTGTCCATCTTGTGAGGCCGAGCACGCTTATTTAAACGAACTGGCGCAAACGCATAATGTGACCATCGTAGGTCTTAATTACAAAGATCATCGACCGGCAGCCCAAGCCTGGTTAACCAGACTGGGCAATCCGTATCGGTTCAATCTGTTTGATGAGGAAGGGGTGCTCGGGTTCGATCTGGGTGTTTATGGTGCCCCCGAAACATTTGTTGTCAGTGCTGATCGCAAGGTGTTGTATCGTCATGTCGGTGTGGTGAACCAGGAGGTCTGGCAACAGACATTGAAGTCTCTGATGAATACATCTCGCTCCGGTCGCTTGCAATGAGGTTTCGTATGTTTGTTTTTGAGGTTTTGTTCGAGAACGTCCATCGTGTCGCGTTTTGGTTTTTTTTTGCGTTGACTGGTATAGTCTGTGCGTCGAGTGGCATCGCTTTTGCCGTCGTCGATATCTACGAATTTGATAACGATGCACAGCGTTCCCAGTATTCCGAGTTGGTGGAGACCCTGCGTTGCCCCAAGTGTCAAAATCAAAATATCGCTGATTCCAACTCGCCTATTGCTTCAGATATGCGAGACGCGGTGCATAGGTTGATTGTCCAAGGCAAGCAGTCCGATGAAGTGGTGCAATATATGGTAGACCGATTTGGCGAGTTCGTTGTCTATAAACCAAAACTCGATCCAAGCACTTGGTTACTTTGGTTTGGTCCGTTTCTGGTTGGGCTGGCCGGGTTTGTTTTTGTTGTTGTTATGGCTTGGAAATCCCGAGACAAGAATCGTGACGCGACCACGTTGAGCGCGTCAGACAAGAGCAAGTTAAGTCATCTATTGGATAAAGAGAAGTAAATGGTTGATTTTTGGGTAGGTGCCACATTGTTATTGATGCTGGCTATTGTGTTGCTGATCTATCCTCTGGTTCGACGCTATCCGAATCATTGCCCATCTGCCTCGGAAAAAACACAAACTGTCCGCGTATTCAAAGATCGTCTCATTGAGTTGCAAGCGGAAAAAGCCTCAGGATTGATAACTGACGAAAAGTTCCGTGCCCTCAAAATCGAGCTCGAGGCATCGCTGGTTTATGATGTGGCAGATCAGACGGGTAAGGCCAGTAGTGAAAAGGTCGTCGTTTACGGCCGTTCTCAGAAACTGATGATGGCGAGCGTCCTTGCGCTGTTTGCGATTTCGTCGAGCATTTTTTTCTATGGTCAGTTTGGCGCTTACTCAGCGTTGCAAGAGGCGCGGGAGTTTGCGTTGCTTGAATCCACCGATTACGACAATAGCAAACAACTTGCTGATATGATTGCCATACTGGAGGCAAAGCTGAAGGCGAATCCAGATAATCTGCATGGCTGGCTGTTACTCGGCAAAGCTTACATGAACTTGAATCGGTTTCAGCAAGCGGCCACGGTGTTTGGTAAGGCAATACCATTGCTGGAAGAGCAGGGTGAAAATCCGGCGTCGGTCTATGGGCTGCAGGCGCAAGCATTGTATTTTGCCAACCAGGGTGCGTTTACTGACGCTGTGAAAACGGCGGTGACAAATGCTTACCGTTTGAATCCGGATGAACCCAATATCCTGGGTTTGCTTGGAATGATGTCGATGCAGGTGGGTCAGTATGAATCAGCTATTGGCTATTGGAGCAGAATTTTGCAGGTGAATCCGGAGTACCCTGGCCGGGCATCGATCCAGTTTGGTATCGATGAGGCGCGCAAAAAAATGGCTGACACTGGAGTAGCAGAAACTCCGCTGGCGGCGCAGGCCGCTGGTGGCTCTGAGGCTGCCGGCCCCAAAAATCAGTGAGTTTGAGCAAATAAACTGAGCTGCACAGTCCTTTGATGACCCATGTCACCCTCTTTGCTCCGCTTTTCGTTTATGTCAGCTCAGTGAGTGGCCCCAAAAGGCGGCACTGGAAGCGTAGAAACGAATCTGCCACCGCACCGTTACCGCCTTTTTGTGTTTGTCGCACTAGAATTTCAAATAAGGTTTCATTTCATTCAGAGTTTTTGGGCCTATGCCGGGGATTTGCAGAAGATCGTCGGTTTTTTTAAATTTACCATTCTTATTCCGGTAACTGATAATCGCTTTGGCTTTTTGTTCTCCGATTCTGGGTAATGATTGAGCCAGTTCTTGCCAGTTTGCCTGGTTTATTTTTACAGGTTTAAGTGTTTTTCTCGTGGCCGATTTTGTTGTTTTGTCTTTTTTGGAACTGGAACTGGAACTGGAACTGGAACTGCGTTCTTTAGTGCTTGAAGCTTTCTGAGAAGCGGCTTTTTGCTTCGCTCTACCTGGTTTTTTCAATTTGGCCGTACATTTTTTGAGTGCATTTTTATCGGATTTATATTTCGTCTGACAGTTTTTTAGTCCTTTCTTATAGGCGGTTGTGGCCCGGTCGACGGGTTTGTTTTTTGTCGAAGTTTTTTTCTTGGGTTTGCTAATTTTCTTTTTGCAATTTTTAATTGCGGTTGCATTGCCTTTATATTTTACCTCACACTTTTTAGCCGCTTTATCGTACGTAGCAGTCGTGCTTGCGGCCATGGTCGTGCCAGGAAGAAAAATCATCAGTATCACTAACAGTCTAAGAATCATTTTTTTATAGCCTCATTGGTTTGTATCTATGTTTCGGGTTGATATGCGTTCAGGTAGGGAATGTTAAAGCAGTCCTATGGAATAAAGCAACGGGTGGAGAAGTGTTGGCAAAAGCCAGCCCGTGCTCTCAATTGCCGTGTCTAGTGTGCTGAATATGTTGAAATTTTGTAAATTCTGCGTGATGATTTGACCATCAAGCAATTAAATTGAATAGGGGAAGATGGGCTGATTTCATCCTGCATAATCGAAACCAGTCCATTAAACTGCCTCGCTCCCTTGTCTGTTGTCAGCTTCCCTGTTCTTTCTCTTTCTCGCCAGAAAAAATGACTTCCTGATTTGGCTCGTGTTCACCCAACAGTTTGGGACGCTCGATCAAGATGTACAGCACCAGGCCAATTATGATCGCATAGACTGTCGATTTAGGGTCCGGCATGGCCAGCGTGACCGCTACAATACCGGCAACACCCCGTTCGGTCGGATTGTTTAGTTGCTCCATTCCGACCATAATACAAATATAAGCAGTCAGTATGAGCGTTAGCGACAGTGCGATGGGGAGTACCGGCTTAAACATAGTGACCAGGGGCAAGCAGAGTAATGCCAGTAGACCGGCAATCCAGAAAGTGCCAGCACCGCTGTAGATAGAATCCATTGCTTTGCGACCCATGGCATATCGCTCTGTTACTGTGCCGTGTACTGCGGTAAACAGTGGTCCGGACAAGCCAGGCCAGGGTGCCAGGAAAGCATGCAGGGCGTTACGCATCGACGTTACAATATGAACACGGTCAACATTGATTTCTATTTTTTCATCCTGCCGTTCACGATCGACACGTTCCAGTAGAGTACGACCCACCAGTATGTCACCGAACGCAATTACGTATGCAATCAAAGCGGTGGGGATGGCCAGCAGGAACATGTCCACGTCGGGTAATCCTGTGGCGAAAATCAGATAGTCTGCCATTAAGCCGAAATCGGGGTTGGTAATTCCCCATTCGATGTCGGGCAGGGGGTATTCGGCAAATACCCAGCCAATAATCATCGCGACCGCCATGCCCGGTACCATACCGAAGTTGGCTATTTTTCGGGCGAAGAAATTCTGTTCCATCACGTTCTTGAAGGACAACGAAAATAAAATATAGGCGGCGACAATAGAACCCACAATCAGAGAAATCGGAGTCGAATCCACTCGGCCACCAGATTTCAATTCACCCATCAGTGCGGCAATACCAGCACCGATAATGATTCCTGATTTCAATGAGTTCGGGATAATGTTAACCAGTTTCGACCCCCAACCAGTTAACCCTAAAACAAGAAAGATAAGAGTGACTTCAATTTGCAGTGCGAACATTGCTTTGATCGCTTCGGGACCAGGTTCATAGCCGCCCAAAAATAACAACACTACCGGAATTGCCGGTGTTATCCAGCCCGGAACCATGGGAACGCCTAACAATGCAGGTAAGACATAACCCAGTCCGGCAACAAAGGTAAAAGCCAGAGCGGCTTCATACGGCATTCCGAGATACTTTTGTAGCAATGGAATCATCGCCAGTCCAACGACAAACATGACAAATCCCTGAATCATTTCAGGAAATTCCCACCGATAGTGAATAAACGGCAGGCGAATTTTGAACGGGCCGGCCGGCCAATAGGGGTGTTCTGCACCGTGTTGACGTTCGAGTGCCATATTAGGCTCCTTATTTTTATAGTAATTACAATCGCGAAAAGATGGCCAAGGTACTGCCGAATTTCCATATTCGCTATTAATTGACAGGTTCACGCGAATACCGAAATACTCAATGGCCCTCTAAAACCTAACCAACTGTACGAGTAAAGTCACCCATACGATAGTCGTAAATTGATCAGTGTGATCTTAAATTAATCAAATTGGTTGTAGATCGATCTGGTTTGCGGTGAGATTTGCGAGTCATTAAAGCCTGGGGATAGTTCTTCGGATGAGGCATTTTTTGGGTATAGAAAACAAGGTATGCGAAATTGAAACAAGGATCTGGAGTGACAGATACGGGTTAGGACCGCCAGTTTCGGAAAAACCATCTATGATGGTCGGGAAATCAAGGGAATGCACCATCGCCTGGTCTATAGGTGTTTGAACGCAACGGCTTCTCGTTTCATTGGGGGGCTTTTCGGATCGGTGTCGCAAAAACCGACTGACCATCATAAACTGTAAATTTTTTTGACAGTCGGGGTTGATTGAATGAAAGACAGGTGTATTTTAAACGCTGCTAAGTCGCTGTTTGCTTGCAAACGGCCGTAAATGTTTCTCATCTTTTCCATATTGTCAGTTAGTTTTACAGTCACAGGCTGTTCATTTTTTAACTTACTGATAACCAAGAATAATATTTGTTGGCCCGATAATTGCTTTAGCTGGGTAGCGGGTACTCTTATGACCTTTGCTTATTTTCTTAACTTGATGTAACAGGAACACAATATGAAAAAAACGGTTATCGCCGCTGGCTTGCTGGCAGCTTCAATTGGCACTGCACAGGCAGCGGTTATCACCCAGAGCTTTGATTTGGGTTGGGTGACAACTGATCTGACTTCTACCACGAGCCCCGGTTCTACTACGATAGGCATAATCGATCAGTTCGATACTTCTTTAGGTACGCTCAACAGCGTAACACTGACCTTGACCGGTAACACGGAGAGCGAGACAGTTATTGAAAACACCTCAGCCGCTAATGCATTTTTCCGTTATGACTCCGCTATCCAGTGGCTGTTTGAAGTGGTAGACGGAGACGATGTATTGACCAATGGGTTCAGCTCGATTTTGGCGACGACAAATATGTTTGTTAGTTTGAACTCTGGCGAACAGCTGGATTTGGGTATGACTACCTCTACTGGCTCCGCTACTTTTAACCTCAGTTCGGCGGCTGATCTGGCCGACTTTTTAGGTACAGGTACTGTGGGTATTGGTTGTAACACGTTCAGTTCTTCCAGCTTCACTGGCGGCGGCGGTAACCTGGATTCCACTCAGATAACCACTGCCCAGTGTTTGGGTGATATCAGCTATGACTACACCGCATCGACGCCACCTGCAGGTAATGTACCTGCGCCGGCAACTGTGGCTTTACTGGGTCTTGGGCTGGCGGGTCTGGGCTTGAGTCGGCGTCGTAAAAACGGCTAAGCAATGCTATCGCCAGTACCCAGGCATGGGTGTGCTCAATTGACCGAGTTACCGAGAGTAGGCTGATTCTGGTATGCAAATATCTGATTCGGCGCTGGCAAGCGTAAGGCCAAGCTAAAAAAACCGATGGCATCGAGTCATCGGTTTTTTTTGTCTTTGAAGACGAACCGGCAGAACCGGGTTCGGCTTATCGCTGTTCTCTAGCCACAGAATAGCCATAGGATGCCTGAAATAGAAACCAATCAGCCGCCACAAAGTGTCAGTTTTTTGATAGAAGGCATAGTTCAACGAAAAAGAGGCGTATTTTACGCGCCGATAAATCGCTTTTTGGTTGAAAAGGGATTTAATGCTTCTTATCCTTGGAAGGGTTTTTCTTGGGTACCAATGAGGCCCTTATGACAACGTCATAAAAATAACGCGCCCGATGCCCGATGATGATCAGGGGGGATGCAGACATCTTTGTCCGTGTGTTTGACACATTCTAACGTAACTTGATAAATAAGGAGTCATATCATGACGGAAAAAGCATTTCAGGATTTTTACCCTGACGAATTCAACCATTGTTATGGCTGCGGTAAGCTCAACTCGCATGGCTACCAGATCAAAAGCCGATGGGATGGCGATGAAACAGTGGCTTATTTTACGCCGAAGCCTTACCACACGGCGGTTCCGGGTTTTGTCTACGGTGGCCTTATCGCTTCATTGGTAGATTGTCACGGCACAGGCACCGCATCAGCCGCCGCTTACCGTGAAGAAGGCCGGCCCATGGGATCGGCACCAGAACTTCGATTTGTTACCGCGTCCTTGCAAGTGGATTATAAAGCACCGACTCCGCTGGGGCCTGAGTTGGAAATCCGGGCGAAAATAGATGAAATCACCGGCAAAAAAGTGGTTATGTCCATTGATGTAAAGGCAGAAGGTAATGTGTGTGCTACTGGCAGGGTTGTCGCAGTGCGTATCCCGGACACTATGTTTAAATAATGACTCAATCTCCTCGAAGAGGAGGTAAAATCGCTGTTGTTAGGCGATGAACGCGGTATTTTGTAGTGGTCTAATGACACCGGACATATTAATAAGAGAGAATACCCGCTGACTATTAAGGTGTCCCTATGAGTACCAAACAAACGAGAAAAAGCTACCC
>PDWJ01000816.1_pt1 | contig 43057 bp, 24 predicted proteins | sample 1430881 | NCBI WGS metagenome assembly PDWJ01 (sample SAMN01162460, study PRJNA174530) | Oral metagenome, whole genome shotgun sequencing project. | biome: Marine environment; feature: Marine mammal; material: Swab sample of the gingival sulcus; isolation source: swab sample of gingival sulcus...
CCGGTTTCCGGTAATGTCCTGTTGCGACGGGAGCAATATCGAAAGGCTGATGATGATTTTTGGTCGGCTGAAATTGGTCGGGCATGTATCATAGGAAAGATTGCAAATTGTCGTAGCGTCTTACGCCGGGCTTTGCGAGATCATGGCGAGAAACTGGATAATGCAGCATTAAAAGAAGCGGTAAATCACTTATCCGCGGCCCTGAAATCCCTGCAAACAAAAGAGAGTGATCTTGACCAAATTCGAGGAATTGAAGGAGATGCTGCCCATAGCTACTTTTCCGTATTTAATCATCTTCTTGTTCGTAACAAGAGTGATTTTATCTTTCGGGAACGAAATAGACGCCCGCCCCAGGATAGAGTCAATTGTCTGCTTTCTTTTCTTTATACCCTACTTATGCATGATATTCGTTCGGCATTGGAATGTACTGGTCTTGATCCGGCGGTGGGTTTTTTGCATCGGGATAGGCCTGGGCGATTAAGTCTTGCTCTTGATTTGATGGAAGAATTTCGTCCTTTAGCCGATAGACTTGTCCTCTCTCTTGTTAATCTCGGTCAATTACAGGGACGAGATTTTAATATCAGTGAATCTGGAGCAGTACGTATGAAAGATGAATCAAGAAAAAAATTGCTCAATGCCTGGCAGAGCCGTAAGCAGAATGTACTGGAGCATCCATATATAAAGAAAAAAATGCCGATAGGGTTACTTTTCCATACCCAGGCTCTTCTGCTTGCCCGTTTTCTTCGCGGAGATCTGGATGGGTATCCTCCGATGATATGGAGGTAAGTCATGATGGTTTTGGTGAGTTATGATGTGAAAACCAGTGATCCAGGAGGTGCCAGACGACTTCGTCGTGTTGCCAGAATTTGTACCAATTACGGCCAGAGAGTGCAGTTCTCTGTATTTGAATGTATCGTGAATCCTGCGCAATGGATTGTGCTGAAAGAAAAACTAACTGAAGAAATTGATCTCTCTGCAGACAGCCTGCGGTTTTATTTTCTGGGAGCAAATTGGCGAAAACGAGTTGAGCATATCGGTGCCAAGGAAGGTATTGACCAAGAGGGAACACTCATTATTTGATCTTTACGAGAAAAGGAGTGTGCGAACCTTTCGTAAACATAAAAAACGTGCTGGTTCGCAGACGTTGTTTTTACACTATTTTTCATCTTTTTATTGGCTGTAGTATTCAACGTGATTGCCGTTTTTTTGACAATCGCAAAATCGGTAATATTAACTCAATCCTTTCAGAATATTATGGATTGACAGTCGCCCCTTCACAGGGGCGTGGATTGAAACTTTGATCGCGTGTGGGGCGTAGAGATCGGAGATCGTCGCCCCTTCACAGGGGCGTGGATTGAAACTTATCCATCCGTTATGCCCTTTACCTCCCTCCCAGGTCGCCCCTTCACAGGGGCGTGGATTGAAACTTTTTAGTGTCGAAAACGTAAATAATGTGAGCGGTCGCCCCTTCACAGGGGCGTGGATTGAAACTGCAAGTAAGGTAGCCAGTGGAGTCGCCGAGAATGTCGCCCCTTCACAGGGGCGTGGATTGAAACCGTCAATTACCGATCTGTTTGCCGTTGCCTCTCGTCGCCCCTTCACAGGGGCGTGGATTGAAACGTAAGGGCATTGAAAACGAACTCCCCCATATCCTGTCGCCCCTTCACAGGGGCGTGGATTGAAACTAGGTACATGACGAAACAGGTGAATCTCGAAAACCGTCGCCCCTTCACAGGGGCGTGGATTGAAACGTTTTAATTACACAATAAAATCCGGTATCCTTTTGTCGCCCCTTCACAGGGGCGTGGATTGAAACTTTTTTCTCCGGGTCCATTAAAGCGGATAATTGGGTCGCCCCTTCACAGGGGCGTGGATTGAAACCGCTCTTACTAATGGCGTTCCTGCTCCCTCGTAAGTCGCCCCTTCACAGGGGCGTGGATTGAAACAGAATCGCCCGTGGTATTCCCGCCGTTGAACCAGGTCGCCCCTTCACAGGGGCGTGGATTGAAACAAAAAAGGTATTGACAGGTACGCAGGATTGGTTGTCGCCCCTTCACAGGGGCGTGGATTGAAACTTTCAACTGTGCATGGAGAACAACCCTAACATGGTCGCCCCTTCACAGGGGCGTGGATTGAAACGCGTTATGGAAGTTACCGTATAAGGAGGGGCTAGTCGCCCCTTCACAGGGGCGTGGATTGAAACAAAGCGGTAGCCCATCCGATCCTTGAGTCTCTTACGTCGCCCCTTCACAGGGGCGTGGATTGAAACTCTGGTACTGGCTCTGGTGGTCAACATAGAAACAGTCGCCCCTTCACAGGGGCGTGGATTGAAACGGTAATGAAACTCCCGAATCTGCTCGTGCTCCCGGTCGCCCCTTCACAGGGGCGTGGATTGAAACCTGCCAGTGCTTACGATTCAGATAAGGGCACCAGGTCGCCCCTTCACAGGGGCGTGGATTGAAACACTGACGGTATGCTCATGGAGATAGTACCGGAAGGTCGCCCCTTCACAGGGGCGTGGATTGAAACATGTTTCCCCTTTCTTACGGTTTAATCTTTAGCGGTCGCCCCTTCACAGGGGCGTGGATTGAAACTTATCTTTCCCTCTACCGTCAACATCACTATCTCGTCGCCCCTTCACAGGGGCGTGGATTGAAACATGGGTATTATCAGTGACGAAGAGAACCCTATGATGTCGCCCCTTCACAGGGGCGTGGATTGAAACCTCTTATCCACCCGACAGAAAAGGAGCAAGAGCCGTCGCCCCTTCACAGGGGCGTGGATTGAAACAGGAAAGAGCTTAATCCTGTATATACTCTCCAGGTCGCCCCTTCACAGGGGCGTGGATTGAAACGCTGATGATGCCGGGCTGATCGTTCCTACTACTGCGTCGCCCCTTCACAGGGGCGTGGATTGAAACGCGCTCGATCTGGAACATAAGACCTTTGAAGCGTGTCGCCCCTTCACAGGGGCGTGGATTGAAACTTTAGGTATCTTTTTTACTGGTATCCTTATCGAAGTCGCCCCTTCACAGGGGCGTGGATTGAAACTTCTGATAATGAACTTGAAATTCGCTCCGTTAGGTCGCCCCTTCACAGGGGCGTGGATTGAAACAAACCTGTACGTCTTCCGGGTAAACGAGGGGAGTCGCCCCTTCACAGGGGCGTGGATTGAAACACTATAGTGCGATCTCAGTACAATAGCCTTACGTGGTCGCCCCTTCACAGGGGCGTGGATTGAAACTTTATAGGATAGGATTTCCCCCTCCAACCCGAGGTCGCCCCTTCACAGGGGCGTGGATTGAAACTTTAGTGCAGCCCCTTCTCAACAAGTCGATAAAAGGTCGCCCCTTCACAGGGGCGTGGATTGAAACGTTGAGGTATATGACTCCGGGGTAATGGATTCAGGTCGCCCCTTCACAGGGGCGTGGATTGAAACGTTATTTGCGATCCCTATAGCGTACGAGGTTGCATGTCGCCCCTTCACAGGGGCGTGGATTGAAACTTCAATTCTATATGCTACAAGAAAAATATTGAAGTCGCCCCTTCACAGGGGCGTGGATTGAAACGGTGGAAGATAGTGTAAGTTCAACCCCTGCCATCGTCGCCCCTTCACAGGGGCGTGGATTGAAACGAGTGGGGGTCAAAGAGGGTATGGGTCTCGGAAAGTCGCCCCTTCACAGGGGCGTGGATTGAAACACGATTACGCCCATGAAGTAAACGAAAAATACGCGTCGCCCCTTCACAGGGGCGTGGATTGAAACTTTTATCTTTAGTATAGAGGACGCCGAAAGGTAGTCGCCCCTTCACAGGGGCGTGGATTGAAACCTTTGAGCATAATCTGGCGGTTAGAAAATTCCTGAGTCGCCCCTTCACAGGGGCGTGGATTGAAACATTGTTTTGCAGTACATCAAGGAAGGTCGGATAGTCGCCCCTTCACAGGGGCGTGGATTGAAACGACGGAGAGAAAACTAACCACCCGGAAGAATGGAGTCGCCCCTTCACAGGGGCGTGGATTGAAACATATTTGTCAACGCTGATGGTGATTACGAAGAAAGTCGCCCCTTCACAGGGGCGTGGATTGAAACATCTAACCGTACCCGCAGTAAATCCTTGGCTATGTCGCCCCTTCACAGGGGCGTGGATTGAAACTTACCATCTATATATCGTTCTACCATCAAGACAAGTCGCCCCTTCACAGGGGCGTGGATTGAAACAATTTCCATCATGGGTTTATGTAGATTCGCCCAAAGTCGCCCCTTCACAGGGGCGTGGATTGAAACTCATAAAAGAACTGGAAAAGCTGGATGACGGCAAGTCGCCCCTTCACAGGGGCGTGGATTGAAACCTTGATTGCGCTCAGAACGTTAAAGCAGGTGGTAGTCGCCCCTTCACAGGGGCGTGGATTGAAACTTTTAGTGTAGGAGATATACTGGCGTTCGAGGTGGTCGCCCCTTCACAGGGGCGTGGATTGAAACTCGTGCGTATGACCGAATATCCAAAAGTCCGGCGTCGCCCCTTCACAGGGGCGTGGATTGAAACAGTTTTTATGACCGTAGTACCCGCATGTGAGCCGGGTCGCCCCTTCACAGGGGCGTGGATTGAAACAACACTAAAACGGTATATCAGAACTACGCTACACTCGGTCGCCCCTTCACAGGGGCGTGGATTGAAACTTATGGAATGTCTTGAGATGTACTACGGGAGCCAAGTCGCCCCTTCACAGGGGCGTGGATTGAAACACGATAACACTGTACTGCAAATCGAGAAAAAGTAGTCGCCCCTTCACAGGGGCGTGGATTGAAACACCGTCCCGTCCAAGCTGGGTTACATGTGCATCGGGTCGCCCCTTCACAGGGGCGTGGATTGAAACAACAATATTACTATAACCAGACGGGACAATAAGCGTCGCCCCTTCACAGGGGCGTGGATTGAAACAGAAATATAGGCAGCCTTGAGGTGCTCCGAACTACGTCGCCCCTTCACAGGGGCGTGGATTGAAACGAGGGGAGTAACAGGCAGCTAGTATCCAGTGGCGAGTCGCCCCTTCACAGGGGCGTGGATTGAAACGGTTACGGTGTAGGGATGGATACTAACTTGGCTGGTCGCCCCTTCACAGGGGCGTGGATTGAAACATTGCTACAAATCAAAATGGATCCTCAAAGTTGGAGTCGCCCCTTCACAGGGGCGTGGATTGAAACAGGTGCGTACTTGACTTTTCGGAACATAAGAAGTAGTCGCCCCTTCACAGGGGCGTGGATTGAAACCAATCTTGCATGACGGGAGATATTACCCTGTTAGGTCGCCCCTTCACAGGGGCGTGGATTGAAACCAGTTCTCGGTATGATAGAAGCGCATCTTAGGACGTCGCCCCTTCACAGGGGCGTGGATTGAAACTTATGCAGCCTTCTTGTACTGGAAGACCTTGAATGTCGCCCCTTCACAGGGGCGTGGATTGAAACTGAAAGTATCCTTGCCGATATGGGGGGGATCGGAAGTCGCCCCTTCACAGGGGCGTGGATTGAAACTGTATCAGACGTTTCATCTAAGGCATTGGAAGCTGGTCGCCCCTTCACAGGGGCGTGGATTGAAACATCTGTAACAGGTATCTCAACTCCAAAGATCTTGGTCGCCCCTTCACAGGGGCGTGGATTGAAACGTTAGGTTCCCGTTCCTGCCGAGCTGACCAATAGTCTTGATCTGCTTTTTAATCTGTGACAAAAAAAGAAAAACGACCTGACCGCTCTCAGGCTTCCGTTGTGGTCGTCCAGGACAAACCCAAAGAAAGCAATATCGAGATCTATAGGCTGGGGGATTATTAAAAGACCGGTCTTGTGTTTAATGATTGGATTGGTAGAATGGTAGAATGAAGCATGAGAAGTTCCTCCTATGGTTTGGGTTTTGTTGTTCGTACAACTATCAAAACCGGGAACCCTCTCTTTTACAAGTAAAGTGTACCATCTAATCTGAACTAATTCAATTTAATCAACAGAATAAAAAAGGGCTGACACCAAATATCTCTGTTTAAGCTTTTTTGAGCACCTCAACAAGTTGTTCTGGATTCACTCTGTTAAACCATCGATCACACTTTGGAGAAAAGCTGATACTCCAGACAGGCGTTCCTTGAGTGAAAGCAACTCTTATAGCGGCTCATCATCGTTTATGGAAACAACTCTCCTTCACTGCGAAAGACCCTGTCAAGACCTTGTTTGGAAAACACAATCTGCCACAGCTGATTTTTCCGGGCCCTGAAACTGGCTGCGGAGACAAGCAGATAATATGTCCACATACGAAAAAAGCGCAGATCATACCTCTCTTTTATCTTATTATAATTGTTCACAAAATTTTTATACCACACCATGAGCGTAGAATCGTAGTAGAGCCCGAAGTTATGCCAGTCTTCAACGATAAAACGCCGTTCGGCCGCTCTGCAGATCTGAGCGACGGAAGGTATCATCGAATGGGGAAAGATATAGGTGCCGATCCAGGGGTCAGAAGCTGTGAGCGAGTCATTACTGCCGATGGTATGCAATAAAAACAGGCCGCTGTTGTCGAGTACTTGATGCACCTTATCCATAAATCTCCGATAGTTTCTCCAGCCGACATGTTCGAACATTCCGACAGAGACCACCCGGTCATACTTTCCCTGTACTTGTCGATAATCGACAAGCTCTACCGTGACATCAAGTTCCTTGCACACATTCCTGGCATAATCTGCCTGCTCTTTTGATACGGTGACCCCGGTTACCTTTACACCATAATTTTGGGCGGCGTGTCTGGCAAATCCTCCCCATCCACAGCCGATATCGAGAACCTCCATCCCTGGCTTCAGGCCTATCTTGCGGCAGATCAGATCCAGTTTTTCTGTCTGGGCCTGTTGCAGATTTTCTGCCTTATGCCAATAGGCGCAGGAATAATTGAGTCCCTTATCGAGCATAATCGAAAACAACTCGTTTCCCAGATCATAATGGTGCTGACCAATAATAAATGCTCTGGTTTTTCTCTGTATCTGATTCTGAACACTGACCAGATAATTTTTTATACTCTTGTAAATCTTTCTCAAACCTGTATCTGCTGTTTTCTCATCGGCTTTGTTCCTCAGCAGGCGATAAAACAGCTCATCGAGGGCATCGCAATCCCACCAGCCGTCCATATACGCCTCCCCCAGACCCAGGGATCCTTGAGTTGCCACGCGTTTATAAAATAATGGGTTGTGTATCCGAACATCCCAGGGTCTCTCTCCATCAACCTGGATATCGAGAGATTGCATTATCTCACGAATGAATCTTTCTGATTTTGTATTGAGCATTGTCGTTCTCCCAAGCAAAATATTCCGCTGAATTGCAAGAACTCTTCAACGGCCCTTGAGAAACGAATGGGGCAACGATAAATGAGAATCAAAATGACCTGCGGATCAAGACGGGACTTACCATAACTGAAGAGTTCCCACATACCATCTTTTTTACCGGCAAACCTCGCCTGTCTTTACTATTATACCCGATCCACACAACCCATCAACTGTTTCCGGCCTCGCATTCGACACCCCCTTTTTGCTTATCCAAGAATAATCAGAATCAGCCCGAAGAAGAGCATCCCTACTCCAATATAGCGGGGAAGTGAGCCTTTCTCCTTGAGGACAAAAATCCCCAGCAGGGCCCCAATCGGGATGGAGAGTTGCCGGAGCCCTACAACATAGCTCACATTTACCGCCTGGGTCATGGCAAGCAAAACAAGACCGTATGTTGCCCCTATCGCCAGCCCGGCCTGCAATGCCGGTTTCAACAGTATCTTATACTCTTTTTTGAATGCGGCGCGGGATCGTTTGAAAAACAACAGCAGAAAATGCAGCCATAATGCGGTACTGGTACTTTCAAGGACCAGATACAGCATGGCGCGGGCCCAGTCGGGAGAGGCGTCATCGAGGCCTTTTATCGTATTCATCGCGATATCATCGACGAACGAATACCCGGCCGTACCCAATGCCGCGACGAGGGCAAAGGCACAGGAAGGGTTGAGGTAATTGGCGAGTCTGAAATCCCGAAAGGCGTTCATTGGCAGAATGATCGCACCGCCAACGATAGCCCCTAATCCTGCAAGGCCAGCCGCCGAAAAATCACGCCCCTGACCAGTTATATAGGCCAAGGTCACCAGAATGAAAAGAGGAAAAGAACGGGCAAGAGGATAGGCAATAGAGAGGGCTCCTCGCCTGTAGGCACTGGCAAGCCCCAGGTAGTAGATCGACTGAAACAGACCGGCAATCAGTAATTTCCCCCAGATGGCTGCAGAGAAGAGAGGAAGGATATCTATGGTCAAAAAAAATACCGGAGCAAAACAGAGAACCGTCCCCCAGCTTGCCAATAAAAAGAAGCCCGCCGTTGGAGAGAGGCTCTTTGAAAACATATTCCAGCCCGCATGCATAAATGCAGAAAAGATAACGAGCAGGGCTGCGGTGGCAGTCATTTTTACATTCTCTCCCGAATATCGTCCAACTATTTGGAATACCTGAAGAACAGGTCGCATTTGTCAGAGGGAAACCCCTCCCAGCAGAACACGCCCTGCCCTCACAACGCAAATATATCGTATATTTTTCTGCAGTTATACCAGATACCTACCGACAAAGACCTTTTCAAAAGCCCGCTGCATTTTGCAGAATTAACCGTTAACAGCCCTTGAAAATGGGAGCATCTCTCCCCTCTGAACTGGGTGAATGCGCCACAAAATGGCGGCAAGAACCACACTCTTTCGCAAGGCTCGCAACAAAATTGATTTGACTTTGGAAGTGATCGTTCCTGCGAGAAGGAACCTTTGTTTCAACTCTCTCAAGAGGAGATACAAGAAATCTTCGCCGTCGGAGACTGTAGCATACATCAGAGCAACTTTTCAAGTTTTAACCATTTGTAATAACGATCTTTACAACAGGTTATATTGCACTCAAAAAGGGCTGGAAAGGCCTCTTTAAAAACAGGACATGGCAGGTTTGATCTTCAAAAAGAGCTTTTCCTACGCTGCAGGTAAAAACTGTTGACACGAAAATGCAGCGGCTATAAAAGGATGAAAGTGTAGGTATTGTTTTTTTGGGAGTTGGGGACTGCAATAAACAATATTTTCAAAACACAAAAAAGGCACGATATCTTGTCGTCGTTGCCGCTATGCGGTGTTGCGAAAAAAGGAGGATGGCATGGACAGGTTGGGCTACAACAGCGGGCCGGTGGCTCATGGCGCCGATATCATTAACAAGGCAGAGAATGTCGGGCTGGATCCGAGATTATTGTATGGCGCTGTTATTGATCTTTCCGGCGAAGGGCTGCTCACCGCCAACGCGATAAACATCGCTGCCGGGATCCTGCTCGAAGACCTTGGGCTGCCTCGATATTTCTTCACCCATATCCAGCGGGATTCTCTGGTACATCTGCTCGAGTCGATTGCGGCCAGTATCAAGATCGTCGATGGCTCGGTAACCCTCTACGAGAGCGTGGCCAGTATCGACTTCAATCTTTCCCACGGCAGTGAAGTCCAACGGGTTCGCATTGCCACCGAAGAGACCCGGGATTCGATGGAGGCCCTGCTCGAAGACCAGATCTCGGGGCATCGCCGGGAATATTATTTCAGCCCCGCCTCCCGCTACCATACCTATATCATCCGACCGGAAACCATTCCTGACTATGGCCCCGAGCAATTTGAAAAATCACGCTTTCTTTTTTCTCTTGCCGGGGATTACGTCGTCACCCCGGAGCCGACCCGGAAAAGATACGAAAGATTTCTGAAAAAATGTGAGACATCGGTGCTTCCGTTGATCGAGGTCTTCAACCTGCCCGAGACCGGCGAGACGCGGCTGCTGTTTCGCTCGGATTTTGAAAAACCCCAGTTACCGGCCCTACGGCAGATCTTTGAAGAACATGGCCTGACCATCACCCGTGCCTATTGGGAGCCCTACCTCACCAGCGAAGGCCATTCGTCATCGATTTGTGCCATTTATATCGTGGGAGAACTCACCCGAAGCCAGGAGATGGCCCTGCTCGGTGATCTCCGCTCGTTTCTCTCCTTTTCGCTGAATGGCGCAAAAGAGCTGTTTGTCGCCGGAAGCTTGAATTTCCAGGAGATGCTCTTTGCCGGCAACGCCATCGATTTTACCCATCTCTTTATCTTTCAGGAAGGAGAAAACGAGACAGACCGGGAGATCCTTGAGAGTCTTGGCAGTAAAGACTTCCAGGACGCCTTTGCCAAGAGATTACAGAGTTCGACCAAGGCGATCTATGAGGCGCAGCTGATAGAGCGATGCGCGATGAACAACGTCGATCTGCTCAAATATCTGTTCACCCTGTTTGAGCAGCGCTTCTCTCCGAAGATCCAAAAACGGCCCACCGACGACGAGCTTGAGGCAAGGTGGCAGGAATTCGACAAGATCATTGCCTCGAGATTCATTGATCATCCTCTTGAGTACGACATCTTCAAATTTATGTTCAAATTTGTCAGTTGTACCCTGAAGACCAACTTCTATAAGGAGGAAAAGCGTTCTTTTTCTTTCCGCTTCGATGCGTCGATTCTTGATCCGCTGATCTTCAGCCAGTTTGTCTATGGAATTTTCTACGTCAATGGGCATTATGCCTGCGGAACCCACCTGCGGGCCGCCGATATTTCCCGGGGTGGGCTGCGACTGATTCGGGTCTCAAAGGCCAATCACGCAACCGAGCTCGATAACGCCGTGCTGCTCAACTATGCCCTTGGGCCCAAGGCCCAGCGTCTCAAACATAAGGATATCTGTGAAAGCGGCTCCAAGGGCGTTGTTATTCCTCATCCGCAATACGCCAAGCTTGGGATGGATGCCCTGTTTGATTATACCGAAGGGATCATGGATCTGATGCTGCCTGACTCTTCTGTTGTCGATTATTATGGGGCCTCGGAGTTGATCTTTTTCGGGCCCGATGAAGGGACCGCACCGATGATGGATGCCGTTGCCTTTCGAGCCAAAGAGCGCGGCTATGAGTACTGGAGAACGATGACCACAGGGAAGTCGTTTGGTATCCCCCATGATACGTATGGGGTTCTGGAGAGTGATGAGCTCTTTGGCCTGTTCAACCGTGAAAAAGATGGTGTAGAGTTGAAGATTGCCGGAAAATCGATCTGTACAACCAACGATATGCGGGAAATCTACGCTAAGATCGGCGGCAAAATACGGCTCAGCGGTATGACCACCACCAGCATTATGAGTGCGTATAGAACCCTTATCGCCTCCTGTGGCGCGCGGGAAGAAGCGCTTAACCTGATGATGACCGGCGGCCCGGATGGAGATCTTGGTGCCAACGAAATCCAGTGTTATAAAGGCAAGATCTGTCTTATCATCGACGGCGGCTCGGTTCTGTTTGATCCTGAAGGGCTGGACAGGCAAGAGTTGATGCAGATCGCCTTCCAGCGCAACTCCTCACCCCGGGCCAATTCTCTGGCCTTTTCGCCGGAGAAACTCAGTCGCCGAGGTTTTATGGTACCTCTTGCCGGCAAAAATATTCCGCTGCCGGATGGCTCGATCGTCGAAGACGGGGCCTTGTTCCACAAGACATTTTTATCGAATCCTGCCAATCGTAAATACATTGAACAGGCAAATATCCAGGCCTTTATTCCCTGCGGCGGCTTTAAGGATACGATCAACCAGGGTAACGTAAAGGGCTTTCTCGCCCTTTTTCAGGAGCTGCGTTTCATCGTTGAAGGCGCCAATGTCTTCTTTGACGATGTGGCAAGAAGACATATCGCAACCGCCTCCGAGATCCTGCATATCAAGGATTCCACAGCCAATAAGGGCGGGGTTTTCAGCAGCTCGGTGGCAGAGGTCCTCACCGCCTTTCTCTTTGGCGATGCGTATGAAGAGGCCCTGCTCAATGACCAGGCAACCCGCTGGGAGCTGATTCGCAACATCGTTGATCTGGTAGAAAAATACTCCAGAATCGAGGTCGAGACCCTGCTCAAACTCTATGCGAAAGATCGCCAGACCCCGCTTTTTGACCTTTCCGAGAGGACCAGTGAGCAGATCTTTGCCCTGCAGGAACTGTTTATGGAGCGTCTTGACGAGATACTTGCCGATGAAACTCTGGTCTGGTCCGTGCTCGAGCAATATATCCCGGCGGTTCTTGTACAACGCCTCGGCAAAGATGCCATTATGCAAATCCTGGCAGCCCAGGAGCTTGCCGGCTACAGGGCTGCCATTATCACCAAAAAACTCGCCTCATTGGCCCTGTACAAACAGGGCCATGACTGGGAGAAGTTTGTAAAAGAGGTCAAAAAAGATATGTCTGCCATGCTCCGTAAGGTAGCTGCGGATTGACCTTTTTTCCCTGAGTTTCATAAGCCTATTTCTGTCGCCTGGGGACCTCTTTTTTATAAGAAAAAGAGGTCACAGGCTCAGGTCATTGAGCCACCCACTATTTGACTTGAAATAATCAAGTTCAGTGCCAATGCCTCTTGCTTGTGCCACCTGATACACGCGGTGGGCCTCAGAGAGGTCATGAATGCCCATGCCAATCGGGTTAAAGAAAATCCGCTCATCCTCGGAGTTGCGTCCTCTTTTAATTTTTGCAACAACCTCGCCAAGATTTCCGGTGATTGCAGATTCCGGAACAAGACCTCTTTCCACAGCCCGCCAACTGACATCGACTCCATGATGTTTTACCTGCCACCAATCATCGACAAAGATGCGGTCAAACACGGTAAGGGCCTCAGGTGGCGTATCCCAAAAAGAGATCTCGACATGAAAGGCGCCTTTTTTGTACCAGTCCTTATCAACATAGGGTTCACGGGCCATGGTCGCCGTTGAAATAATATCCATGTCGACAAAGGCTTCCTTCGCTGTTTGTACCGGAACAATATCCATCTGAAGGCGATCTGCCATATCAGCGGCAAATGCCCTGGCCGTCTCAAAATGCAGGTCATACACGTGGAGGCGCTGTAGTCCCGGGACGGCGGCTTTTATCCCCATGGCCTGCGTTTTACCTTGAACGCTGGCCCCAACCAGACCAAATTTTCTGGAATCCGGATTGGCGAGATATTTTGCGCCAACACCAGATGCGGCTCCAGTTCTCATGGCACTGATAACAGCCCCATCCATAACACAGACAGGAATCAAGGTCTCTGGATCGAGAATGACGATAATCGCTGTAGCTCTGGGCAATCCACGCGATGGATTTGCAGGACAGCTGGGTATAAGCTTCATGCCGGAAGTGTTCACCGGCCCAAGCAGATCCCGTGCGTTCAACTCATCTGCATATTGCGCTCCACCCAGATAACAGGGCATGGACATAATACGTCCGGTGGTTTCTTCTGTCTCTGGCCCTCCCCAGCGAATAACCGGTTTTCCCGGCTGAATAAAATCTCCTTTGCCATGCAGAAAAAAAGAACGCTCGACCGCTTTCAGCGTAAGCGACATTTTCCCACCGTCGGCTGCGATATTATCCTCCTGACTGAGATACCGCAATCTCCAACCTTGCCTCTTCATAATAGTCCTCAAACCACTGTAAAGATTAAAAAGTTTCACCCCAATCGACAGGAACGCCCAAGACAACAGAAGACAAGGTCCGTCTGCAAGCGGGGTTTCGGATAAAAAACAACAGGCCGTACGTTACAGAACTCAAAGAGAAAATACCATGCTTAAAAGACAGAAGACAAGAGAAGGCTTCGGGACACCACTTTCTGCTCACAAAACGGATTTCGGCGAAAATTCCAGATCTTCTAAAAATACCAACAGGATGTTTAGAAAAGACTCGCTTGAGACATAAAATTGTAGTATTCTTAATGTCTTATATTTTAACTTAACGGTATACAGCATAGAGAAACCTGAAAAGAGGCACGGGCTATGCAAGAAATCATCTCTTCAGTCGTACAGCGAGACCCGGATCAAAAAGAGTTCCACCAGGCCGTACATGAGGTTCTTGAGGCAGTGCGTCCAGTAGTGGACCGTCATCCTCAGTACAGGAAACAGGCGATACTCGAGAGAATCGTCGAGCCGGAACGTGTTATCTCTTTCCGGGTTCCCTGGACCGATGATCAAGGGAACATTCACGTTAACCGTGGTTTCAGGGTACAAATGAATTCAGCCATAGGGCCATACAAAGGCGGCCTGCGTTTTCACCCCTCTGTCACCCTTTCGGTTATGAAATTTCTGGCCTTTGAACAGGTTTTTAAAAACGCCCTGACGACGCTGAATATGGGAGGAGGTAAAGGCGGATCGGACTTTAACCCGAAAAACCGTTCCGATGCCGAGGTTATGCGTTTCTGCCAGGCCTTTATGAGCGAACTCTTTCGCCATATCGGCCCGGACACCGATGTACCGGCCGGAGACATAGGAGTCGGCGGGCGAGAGATAGGCTATCTCTTTGGAATGTATAAAAAACTCTGTAACAAATTTACCGGAACCTTGACAGGGAAAAGGCTTTCCTGGGGCGGCAGCCTGATTCGTCCGGAGTCAACCGGGTACGGCCTGGTCTATTTCGCCGAAGAGATGCTGGCGGCCAAAGGCAGCAGCCTGGAAGGCAAGACCTGTCTGGTATCCGGCTCTGGAAATGTCGCCCAGTACACCGTTGAAAAATTGCTTGATATGGGCGGCAAGGTGCTCACCCTTTCCGACTCTTCCGGCCACATCTACGACGAAGAAGGTATCGACCGAGAAAAACTGGACTTTGTGATGGAGCTGAAAAACGTCCGTCGCGGCCGCATCAAGGAGTACAGCGACAAATATCCTCAGGCCGTATATGTAGAGGCTGATCCAGCCCTGGATCATAATCCGCTGTGGACACACAAGGCCGATTGTGCATTGCCAGCTGCCACCCAAAACGAGATAAACGAAAAGGATGCACAACATCTGGTCAATAACGGTATCCAGCTGGTTGCCGAGGGTGCCAATATGCCCAGCTCCATGGAGGCGATTGATATCTTCATTGATAACAACATCCTATTCGCGCCGGGCAAAGCGGCCAATGCCGGTGGTGTGGCGGTATCCGGACTGGAGATGGCACAGAACTCTTCACGTCGCAAATGGTCCAGCCAAAAGGTCGACAAAAGACTGCGCAAAATTATGACAAGCATCCATACAACCTGTGTGGCAGCCGCCGATGAATACGGACTCCCAGGCAACTATGTAGCCGGCGCCAATATTGCCGGATTCACAACGGTTACAGATGCAATGCTCGACCAGGGTCTTATCTGATCACTCGAAAATCCTTTGTGGAAAACAGCCATCTGGCGCCAGCCGCATCTTCACAGTTGGGCACAGGCTCTCAAGAGCCAATACCTCGCAATCGAGGCAGATCCTGCAATTGCCAGGTGAAGAACCAGCCCGGAGGCTCAGAACAACAGGCCCTGATTATCGGCCTCTTTTCTTTCTGAAAAAGTCCTGGAGTACGCCTGCGCATTCCTCTTTCAACAGACCGCCAGAACACTCGAGCTGATGGTTCAGCCGGTGATCGTTGCCAAGAGCAAACAGAGAGACCGCCGCACCCGACTTCGGGTCGGGAGCAGCAAATACCAGGCGCCCGATCCGGGCCTGGAGTATTGCCCCCATACACATGATACAGGGCTCGAGGGTAACATAAAGCGTCGCTCCGGAAAGACGGTAGTTTTCTCTGAGGGCGCAGGCCTCACGAAGGGCAACGATCTCAGCGTGTGCCGTTGGGTCGTTTGCAGCAATACAACGATTACCCGCCTGCGCCAGGAGTCTGTCACCATCGACAATCACCGCCCCGACCGGAACCTCATCATGCTCGGACGCCTGTTTGGCCATATCCAGGGCAAGGCGCATCCAGCGATAATCCTCAACATCCTGTTCTCTCATACAAGAACCTGTTCAAGCATCTCTTCGATAACAAGCAGGCCCCTGTTCCAGAAGGCCGGATCGTCAAGATCGATGGCAAAAGGTTTCAGCAGCTCATAGGGGGAGGAAGAGCCTCCGGCGGCTAAAAGCTGTATATATTTGTCAACAAACGGCGCACCTTCTTTTTGATAGAGCCCGTACAGCGCCAAGACCAGCAGCTCGCCAAAGGCATAGGAGTAGACATAGCCAGGGGTTGCCAGAAAATGTGGGATATAGCTCCACCAGAGGCCATAATCTTCTCTGAGATGCACCGAATCGCCAAACATTGCCCGCTGGGTCTCAAGCCAGTAGCCGGAGAGCTGTTCGCAGCTCAACTCACCGTGCTGCCGCCGTCCGTTGTGCATTGCCTGTTCAAACTGATTCATCGCGGTCTGCCTGAAGACCGTGGCAAAGATGGATTCGAGTTTCTGGCAGATAAAGGCCCGCCTCTCTTCCGGCTGCTGCAAAAGGCTGAGCTGGCTTTTGAAAACAAGAAGCTCGGCAAACACCGAAGCGGTCTCTGCCAACGGCAGGGGTGTATCGCTGTTGTAGAGCCCCTGCCGTGCGGCAAGCACCTGATGAACGCCGTGGCCCAGCTCATGGGCGACGGTCGAGACATCGTTGAGGGTACCGTTATAGTTGACCAGGACATAGGGGTGGATCTCCGGCACGCAGGGGTGGGCAAAGGCGCCGCCCTGTTTGCCATGCAGTACCGGTGCGTGTATCCAGGATTTCTCAAAAAAGCCTTCGGCAATCTCGGCCATCTTTTCTGAAAAACCGGCAAAGGCCTCAAGAACGATCCTCCGACATTCGCTCCAGCTGATCCTGAGCTCAGGCAAGGATTCAAGGGGCGCATAACGATCATAATCCTCAAGCAGATCAAGCCCGAGCAGCCGCCTCTTTACGGCATAGTATCTGGCCACGATATCATAACGGGCAGTAACCGCCTGATTCAGGATCTCGACGGTGCGATCCTCAAGGCAATTTTCCAGGTTCATCGAACTTATCCAGCTGGCGTGGCCCCTGAGCCGATCGATGATCATCTTGTCCGCCGCCAGAACGTTGAAGATATGGGTCAGGATGATGCTGTTTTCCTGCAGACCCCCGGTCATATCGTCTGCGGCCCGCTTTCGCTTTGCCCGCTGACGGCTGTACAGATCAGTGAGTACGTCCTCTTCCGAGCGCCCATCTTCTCCGAATTTGTAGTTGGCAAAGATCTTATCAAAAAGTGTAACCCATGAGCTGCGCCCCACCGGTCCTTTTTCGATGAGTATCTTTTCTTCCGGTTCTGAGAGCAGATGCGGTCGATGTCGACGCAGGTTTGCAAGATAATATCGGTAGCCGGCAAGGATCTCATCGGCCAGCAGCAACGCGCAACGTTCGTCGGGAATCTGGTTCCATTCCAGAGCAAAAAAGACATATCCGGCCGCGCATTCGGCGCTCAACTCCCTGATGCGCTGCTCCAGTCTGCCGGCCTTTTCGTTACCGCGCTGGGTGCAGGCGTGCAGGAAGGCATAACTCTGCAGTTTTTGCAAACAGCTTTCCAGCCTTTCAATCCGGCCGACGAGATCATGGAGCCGGTCGGCTGTCAGCCCGGAAACACCACCGGCAAAAGAGGCTTCAAGGTCGGCAGCCTCGCTCCTGCACCATTCGATATCCGCGGCAAGTTGAGGATCATCTTCGCCGGTATAAAAATCGGAGAGATCCCATATCACCTCCGCCGCTCCATACTGCTTTTCTGCTGTTGTCATAGGTTTTCTTCCAATTTTCTGTTCATTGCTCAGGAACCCGGCAAACTTTTACCATAAATGGCGGCAAAACGAACAGTCAGAGGTCCTTAAATCTCTCAGCTTCATTGTTTGCTGTAACTGACAAGCTATTTGATCCAGCCATGTTGGTTTATTTGTATCACATCAGCAAAAACTGCAACAAAAAAAGCTCTCAGACAATCCAGCCCCTTTCCGGTTGACGAATCCTGTCTGATGAGGTTAATTTCTAGGGTTTGTATCCTCTCACAGCACAGGGTTCCTGACGGTGCCACCTCACCAGTACAAGAGAGGTCTTCTTGGGTAAAAGGTCCTTTTCGCAACCGGCGAGAAAAGACCCTTCGATGGGGACTGAGAAACCGATAGTCAACAGCTTGAGGCCAACAACAGAGGGAGAATATGCAGAAAAGAACACCGGCAGTTATCGCCCTAGAAGATGGCACGACCTTTGCGGGATGGTCATTCACCGGCCCGGGTGAGGCGGTTGGAGAGGTTGTATTCAATACCTCGATGACCGGCTATCAGGAGATTCTCACCGACCCCTCGTATACCGGTCAGATTCTGACCATGACCTATCCCCTCATCGGCAACTATGGCATCAACCCTGAGGATATGGAGTCCGCCGGCGTCCATCCACGCGCATTTCTGGTCAAGGAATACAACGCCTACCCGTCAAATTACCGCTCCAGCCAATCCCTTGCCGATTTTCTACAAGACCACGGAGTACTCGGGGTGGAAGGCTTTGATACCCGCAGTCTGGTCCGCCATATCCGCAGCAGAGGGGCGATGCGGGGCATCGTCTCTACCTCTGAGACCAAGACAGAGGCCCTCGTTGAAAAGGCCCGGGCCTGGCAAGGTCTTGTCGGCCGGGATATGGTAGCGAGGGTGACCTGCGCCGCACCCTACGGCTGGGCCGACAATCAGCCTCTGGCAGGCGTAAATTTTACCACCGCCCAGGCCACCGTCAAAAAACCCTGCCGCGTTGTCGCCTTTGATTTCGGGATAAAATACAATCAGCTGCGACTTTTGCAGGAGGCAGGCTGTCAGGTTCAGGTGGTGCCGGCCACGACCGGGGCCAACGAGGTCCTTGCCATGAAACCCGACGGGATATTTCTCTCGAACGGCCCGGGCGACCCGGACGGGGTGTCAGGGGTTGTCGACACCATACGTGAACTTCTCGGCAAAAAGCCTATTTTTGGGATCTGCCTTGGCCATCAACTGCTTGGACTTGCCTATGGGGCCTCAACCTATAAACTGCGATTTGGGCACAGGGGGGGCAATCAGCCGGTACAGGAGCTGTCAAGCGGACGGGTGGAAATCACCTCGCAAAACCACGGTTTCTGTGTTGACCAATCCACACTGCCGGCCGATGTGGAAGTAACCCATATCAACCTCAACGACAACACCCTTGCCGGTATGCGGCATAAAAAGCATCAGGCTTTTTCCGTACAGTATCATCCAGAATTTGCTGCCGGGCCCCATGACGCACGGCATCTCTTTGACCGATTCACCCACATGATGCAAGGCGCAGCAGGCCTGTAACAGAGTATCGTTTCCCGACACCGCTTTTGCCGAGCGAAACCCACGCCAATCAGCCAACAATGCCGAAAAGAACAGACATACACAAGATACTTATCATCGGTTCCGGACCAATTATCATAAGTCAGGCCTGTGAGTTCGATTATTCCGGAGCCCAGGCGGTGAAGGCCCTCAAAGAAGAGGGATACGAGGTGGTTCTGATCAACTCGAATCCGGCCACCATCATGACCGACCCGGAACTGGCAGACAGCACCTATATTGAGCCGATTACCCCTGAATTTGTGGCAAAGGTCATCGAAAAGGAACGGCCCGATGCACTGCTGCCGACCCTTGGCGGCCAGACCGCGCTGAATACGGCGATCAAGGTCGCCGAGATGGGAACACTGCAGAAATACAGTGTTGAACTGCTCGCTGCCGATATCGATGTTATCCAAAAGGCCGAAGGCCGTGAAGAGTTTCGCGATGCCATGCGCAAAATCGGCCTCAAGGTTCCCGCCTCACATATCGTCAAGGATATCGATAAGGCAATGGCCGCTGGAGAAGAGATCGGCTTTCCGATCATTGTACGTCCGAGTTTTACCCTGGGCGGAACCGGCGGCGGTGTTGCCTATAACCGTAAGGAGCTCAGGGAACTCTGCTCGGCCGGACTTGACCTGTCGATGACCACAGAGGTTATGCTGGAAAAGAGTCTGCTCGGCTGGAAGGAGTATGAACTCGAGGTGATGCGTGATAAAAACGATAACGTGGTCATCGTCTGTTCGATCGAAAACATTGATGCCATGGGTGTACATACCGGCGACAGTATTACCGTTGCCCCGGCACAGACCCTCACCGATGTTGAATACCAGGAGATGCGGGATGCCGCGATCGCCATCATCCGCGAGATCGGCGTTGAAACCGGAGGTTCCAATGTCCAGTTTGCGGTCAACCCGGCCGACGGTGAGCTGATGGTCATTGAAATGAATCCAAGGGTTTCCAGAAGCTCCGCCCTTGCCTCAAAGGCCACCGGCTTTCCGATCGCCAAGATCGCCGCCAAACTGGCGGTCGGCTATACACTCGACGAGCTTGCCAACGACATTACCCGGGAAACCTGCGCCGCCTTTGAACCCTCGATAGACTACTGTGTGGTAAAGATTCCGCGCTGGACCTTTGAAAAATTCCCCGAGACCGACGATCTGCTGACCACCTCGATGAAATCGGTCGGAGAGACCATGTCTATCGGCAGAACCTTCAAAGAGGCCTTTCAAAAGGCCATGCGCTCACTCGAAACCGGCAGGGCCGGCTTTGGAGGAGATGGCAAACAGGACTATTCCCACCTGGAAAACGACGATCTCGAACAGGGCCTCCGCACACCCAGCTCCCAGAGATTTGCCCAGATATACGAAGCGCTGAAAAGAAAAATGGGCATCGAAACCATTGCAGGGCTCACCCGGATAGATCCCTGGTTTATCTTTCATCTCCAGCAGATCGTGGAGATGGAAGGGCAGATTACCGCCCTCGGCTTCAAAGGGCTCGATCAGGATGCCCTCCGCCGGGCCAAGGAGTATGGTTTTTCCGACAGACAACTCTCGTATCTGACCGGAGCCAGTGAAGAAGAGATTCGACAGCTGCGCCTGCGCCTTAACATCACCCCGGTATTCAAGCTGGTCGACACCTGCGCTGCCGAATTTGAGTCGTATACCCCTTACTGCTATTCAACCTATGAACAGGAGAATGAGGCGGTTATCACCTCCGGCAAGAAGATCATCATACTGGGCGGCGGCCCGAACCGCATCGGCCAGGGTATTGAATTTGACTACTGCTGCGTGCATGCCGCTTTTGCCCTGCGCGAGATCGGGGTCGAATCGATCATGATCAACTCGAACCCGGAAACGGTCTCCACCGATTACGATACATCGGACAAGCTCTATTTTGAACCGCTGACCAGAGAGGACGTCCTCAGTATCGTTGACCAGGAAAAACCGGACGGCATCATCGTACAGTTCGGTGGACAAACCCCGCTGAATCTGGCCGTACCGCTGGCCGAGGCCGGGGTAAGCATCGTTGGCACCCAGCCCGATGCCATCGACAGGGCCGAAGACAGAAAACGGTTTCAGGAGTTTTTACAAAAGCTCAACCTCAAACAGCCGGAAAATGACACCGTCCACACCCTTGATGAGGCCCTTGCGGCCGCAAATCGGATTGGCTATCCGGTGGTGGTCAGGCCGTCCTACGTCTTAGGAGGCCGGGACATGCGCATTGTCTATAACGATGAAGGGATCAGAGACTTCATGCAGACCATCGGCGGGACCAGCCTTGAGCATCCGGTGCTTATTGACAAATTCCTCAAAGACACCATTGAGGTGGACGTGGACGCCATCTCCGACGGCAAACAGACGGTCATCGGCGGCATTATGGAACATGTCGAAGAAGCCGGTATCCACTCGGGTGACTCCTGCTGTGTCCTGCCGCCACATACCCTGAGCGAAGAGTTGATTGCTGAAATAGAAGAGGCAACCCGGGCCATGGCCGAAGAGCTTGGTGTCGTTGGTCTAATGAACGTACAATACGCGGTCAAGGATGACCAGGTCTACGTTCTCGAGGTCAACCCCCGGGCCTCGCGCACTGTTCCTTTTGTCAGTAAGGCCACCGGGATTCCGCTTGCCAAGTATGCCACCAAGGTCATGCTCGGCGCCTCCCTGGAAGAACTTGGACTGACAAAAGAGGTGACAATCAAACACTGGGCGGTCAAAGAGGCCGTATTTCCCTTTGACCGCTTTGAAAACGTCGATACGCTTCTCGGCCCAGAGATGAAGTCGACCGGAGAGGTCATGGGCATAGATGACAATCTGGGTCTTGCCATCGTTAAGGCGCAGGCCTCAGCAGGTGTGGTTGTTCCCCGTTCGGGCAATGTCTTCGTCAGTGTCCGGGATAGCGATAAGACGGCGATTATGCCGGCCGCCCAGGCCTTGACTGACCTTGGTTTCAAAATATACGCAACCCAGGGAACAGCGGCCTACCTGAAGTCCTTTGGCATAGACTGCATACTTGTCAACAAGATCTCCCAGGGAAGGCCCCATATCCTCGACAAGATCAGGGACAAGGAGATTGCCTGGATCATCAACACCTCGCTGGGGAAACGAACGACTGAGGATTCCTATATGATCCGCAGGGCGGCCCTTGACTATCATATTCCTTACACGACAACCACAAGCGGGGCTGCCATTCTGGTCAAGGGAATGCAGCAGCTCGAGGGAAACGAGCTGCATGTGCAACCCGTACAATACTTTACAGAGACAGCGTGATACGTTACATTATTTTCCAGATTTGCCCTCGACATTCTCTCATTACGATTTACCTTAACAGGACAAAACGGACGGGCAACAACTCTTTCTGCTAACCTGGAACCACTGGAGGGTTCGTTGAATACTTTTTACAAGAATTTGAGCATGTGGCTGGTGATTGGGCTTACCATGATCCTCCTCTTCAATCTTTTCAATAAGCCCCAGGGGGCCAATACCACCCTGAACTACAGCAACTTTATCTCAAGTGTTGAGAGTGGAGGTGTAACCGATGTTACGATGAGCGGTAACGTCATTGAGGGAAAGTTTAACAACGGACAAAAATTCCACACGGTGTACCCTGGCAACACCGAAGATCTGGTCAAGACCCTCAGAGACAACGGGGTTCAGATCACCGTACAGGAGCCCCAAAAAGAGTCCTGGTTGATGACCATCTTTGTTTCCTGGTTCCCGATGCTGCTGCTCATTGGTGTCTGGGTCTTTTTTATGCGCCAGATGCAGGGAGGCGGCAAGGGAGGAGCGCTCTCCTTCGGGAAAAACAGGGCGCGCCTGACCGAGCAGAATGAGAACCAGGTTAAATTTGCCGATGTGGCCGGCATAGACGAGGCCAAGGAAGAGCTTGCGGAGATTGTCGATTTTCTCAAGTCTCCGGAGAAATTCACGGAACTCGGAGGCCGCATTCCAACCGGTGTGCTTCTTGCCGGTTCACCGGGTACCGGGAAAACCCTGCTGGCCAAGGCCATTGCCGGAGAGGCGGAGGTTCCCTTCTTTTCGATTTCCGGTTCTGATTTCGTGGAAATGTTTGTCGGTGTTGGTGCCTCGCGGGTTCGGGATATGTTTGCCCAGGGCAAAAAAAATGCCCCGTGCATCATCTTCATCGACGAGATCGATGCCGTAGGCCGCCACCGGGGTGCCGGTCTCGGCGGTGGACACGACGAGCGGGAACAGACCCTGAATCAGCTGCTGGTGGAGATGGATGGTTTTGAAACCAATGACGGTGTGATCATTGTCGCTGCGACCAACCGTCCGGATGTTCTTGATCCGGCGCTGCTGCGTCCCGGTCGCTTTGACAGGCAGGTTGTTGTCCCTGTTCCCGATGTGGGCGGAAGGAAAAAGATCCTTGAGATCTATGCGAAAAAGACCAAGATGGCCCCCCAGGTGGACCTGGAAATTCTTGCCCGGGGAACACCCGGTTTTTCCGGTGCCGACCTTGAGAACCTGATTAACGAGGCCGCCTTGATGGCGGCCAGAAAGGGCAAAAAGCAGATCACCCTGGAGCTTCTCGAACAGGCAAAGGACAAGATTATGATGGGAGCGGAACGTCGCTCAATGATCATCAGTGACAAGGAGAAAAAGGTTACCGCCTACCATGAGGCCGGCCATGCCCTGGTGGCCTGGCTGCTGCCTGAGACGGATCCGATCCACAAGGTGACGATCATCCCCCGCGGCCGCGCCCTTGGCCTGACCATGCAACTGCCAACCGACGATAAATACACACATACCAGGACCTATCTTGAAAACCAGCTCTGTATTCTTTACGGAGGCCGTCTTGCCGAGGATCTGATCTTTGGCGAGATCACAACCGGTGCTGGCAACGATATAGAGCGGGCATCGGCACTTGCCCGAAAAATGGTCTGCGAATGGGGAATGAGCGATGAACTGGGGGCACTGACCTACGGGAAAAAAGAGGAACAGATCTTCCTGGGCAAGGAGATCGCCCAGCAGCGGGATTTCAGTGAGGAGACCGCAAAACGGATAGACCAGGCGGTGCGCGGCATTATCGACAGGGCGGTAAAGACAGCTACCGACCTGCTCGAAGAACACAGGGACATACTGGTTCGTATCTCTGAAGAGCTGCTTGACCGAGAAACCATTGTGCTTTCTGATATGGAGGCAATCATCGAGGAGCTGCGCCCGGGAAAATATACCGAGCGTATGTCAAAACAGGAAGATGCCTCCAGCACGCCCGAAACACCGAAGACACCCGAGACTCCTGGGCAACCGGATTCACCTGTTTCGGGAACTGACGAAAAATCGGCAGAGACAGAGATAGAGGGCGAACCAGAAACGGCTTCAACCGAGGATGCGGCCGCCAAGGAAACGCAGTCGGAAGAGCCGCAAAAAGAAAAACCCGAAGAAAAATAAAGACCGCCATCAGCTGCAAAAAGTGGCTGCCTGTAGAAGGGGGATATTTGCCTTCAAAAACAAGCTGTTTTTGAGCGAGATATTACAACAGATCAAATACAATATTTAAACACAAGACAACCTCCGCTTCACGCTCACTCACGAAAAATGGGGGACTCGTTATGCCGGTAAACAAGGTCAAGATAATGGGCATTGTCAACGTAACACCCGACTCCTTTTCCGACGGAGGCGAGTTTGTCACCCTTGGAGCCGCCGTTGCCCAGGCCAGGCGCCTGGTTGAACAGGGTGCGGACATTATTGACATCGGCGGTGAATCGACCCGGCCCTTTGCCGAACCGGTGGCAGAAGATGAGGAGCTTGCCCGGGTCATTCCGGTCATCAAAGCCGTCCGCGAACAGCTCACGGTTCCAATTTCCATAGACACCACCAAGGCAGCGGTTGCAGAACAGGCCTTGGAGGCTGGTGCCGATATCATCAACGATATCTCTGCCCTGCGTTATGACCCGGAGATGATCAAGCTCGTTGCGGTAACGACGGTGCCGGTTATCATTATGCATATGCAGAAAACCCCCGCCGATATGCAGGTCAATCCCAGCTACAATGATGTTATCGGAGAAATAGAGGCCTTCTTCAATGAGCGTATTGACTGGATCACCAGCCACGGTGTCGACAAACAACGACTGATTATCGACCCGGGTATCGGCTTTGGCAAGAGCCTTGAACACAACCTGACGATACTCAAGCATCTCGAAAGATTTCGTCAATTCGGAGTCCCGCTGCTGCTTGCCCATAGCCGCAAACGTTTCCTCGGGGAACTTACCGGAGAGGTGCAGGAAAACCAGCGAGACCTGGCAACATCGGTTGTCTCGGCCCTTTGTCTCTCCCAAGGCTTTGACATGGTCCGGGTGCACGATGTCAGGGCGACCCGACAGGCCCTGCTACTGGCCTCGGCCATCGAAGCCGCATCTTAGCCTGGATTTCATGAGCATTGTATCAAAATTGACAAATCTGCTCTCAATCGCGCTCAGCCAGCAAACAAAAGACCGCTGGTCGTCCAGTAATAGAGGATATATCCTCCGGCCAGGATAAGAAAGACAGCGGATATCTTCTGCACATAGGGGAGTATCCTGCGCAAGGCACTCACCACAATCCCTTCCTTGACCACTGCTATGCCAAGGGTGAGCAACAGCATAATCGAGCCCATCCCCAGGATGTAACTGACAAACTGCAAGAGCCCATCAACGAAGTTGCCCGCTGTAACGGAGCTTCCCACCACCAGCAGAAAGACAGGAAAGGTACAGCTCAGTGACGAGGCGCCAAAGGCAAGACCAAAGAGGAAAAACCCCCGGGTGGAAATACGCCTTGGATCGCCGATCTTCTCGGCAAATCCGGCGATAGAATGCAGGGTAAAGCCCTTGCCCAACAAAAGCCAGATACCAAGGCAGAACAGGAAAGCACCTATCAGCGCAGAGAGCACCGGCATATAGTCCATAATAAAGGAACCACCGGCGGAAACCAGCATCCCAAAGACACCAAACAGAAGACCAAAACCCGCCGTCATCGCCAGGGCAATCCAGATGGCTTTAAACAGTCTGATATACAAAGGCTTTTCCCGGAAGGCCCCATCCTCGGCGCCAAGATAGAGGGTAAGGTAGATCGGCAGCATCGCAAAACCGCAGGGATTTACCGCAGAGACCATACCCGCACCAAAGGCATAACCAAAGGGCAGGAGTTCCGCGAACTGCCCGAGCCACTGACTTATCTCAACCTGTGCATCCATACTCTGTCCTTTATCTTGACTGTTGTTCTTATGCCCAAAAACACGAGCTAAAGCTTCGCCCAAAAGGGGCAAAGTTTTTCGCAGGCCAACCGTTCATCTCTGGAAGAAGCCAGAAAAGCCCCACCTTCACAAACAGATTGCCTGCAGATATTAGACAATAATCATCGCCATAACAAAATCAAAAACATGAGGAAAAATGCCAGAGAACCTTTTCAATACAACAATATCTGATTATCATCTTTGCATTATCAACAATAGGGAGGATGATCTAATGCCCTGTCTTTGAACCTGCAATGTCCAGTGGCCTTCAAGGTGCAGGAAAAAGAAGGCCATAAACCCGTCTCTCCAATATCAGAAGAGCGGCCTTTCCAAATGAACAAACGAGAGATTATCCTCCGTATGGCATACCCTAGAGTATTGAGCAGCTCCCTGCAGCAGGAGGCTTGAAAGCGAGTGTAAAAATGAGCAAAATACCCCCGCCACATGATGGTCGCAGCAGGATCGTCTATTTTATCTGGAATAATCTGCCCCGTTTTGTCCTCCTGGCAATGATCCTTTGTATCATATTCCTGATGATCGATATTTCAGAAAAAAAGAGACAGATTGCCAGCGAAACGGCTCGCCAGCAACAGACAAAAAAGCCGCCAGCCAGCGTAATTACCCTTGAGCTCCTACCGCAGACGATTCGGGATAAGATCAACCTGCCCGGGGTCATAGAACCCTGGACACGACTGAGATTGATGTCCAAGATAGGAGGTACCGTCAACGAGGTTCTGGTAAGCGAAGGAGACGTAGTAGACAACGGAGACCTCATTGCCCGGATTGATGACCAGGATTACAAAATTGCCTTCGAACGGGCCGAGGCCGCTTACAATCTGGCAAAAATCGATCTGCAGCGCAACGAAACGCTGCAAAAACAGAATGCGATTTCCCTTGCTGTACTAGATGCGAGCAGAACCAAGATGCAGACCAGTAAGGCAGACTATACTCAGGCGAAACTGCTGCTGCAGAGAACAGAAATCACCTCACCGATGGAAGGGGTAGTTCGACGCCTCCACATAGAAGAGGGTTCGCAGTTGGGTATCGGCGATCCTGTTGGTGAGATCCTCGATATGAGGCGAATGAAAGCGGTTATTGGTATCCCGGAGTCGGATGTGGCCGCGGTAAGGAAGCTGGATACAGTCGAGGTAACCGTTCAGGCTGCAGGCTCCAGAAAATACACTGGCAAAAAGCACTTCCTTGCCCCGTCACCGGAAAACAGCGCCCGCCTCTATAACCTCGAACTGGAGATTGGCAACAGCGACAACAGCCTGTTCTCAGGGATGTTTTGCAGAGCCAATATCGTCAAAGAAACGAGAGAGGATGCCCTGGTCGTTCCGATCTTTTCCGTCATCTCAAGAAATGATGCGCAATACGTCTTTGTTGAGGAAGGCGGCCTTGCCAAAAGACGCGATGTGAAGCTTGGTATCATGGAAGGCTGGATGGCCCAGGTCAGCGAGGGACTCAAAAAGGGTGACAAGGTTATCGTAGAGGGGCACCGTGACATCGAAGACGGGAGCTCCGTAGAGGTTGTCAAAAGGCTCAACAGCATCAAGGGAATTGGCCAATGATCGTCTCCGATACCGCGGTAAAAAAAAGTACCTCTGTTGTCGTGCTCGCCTTTATTCTCATCGTTGTTGGTGTCTATTCGTATCTCGAACTTCCCCGGGAAAATACACCGGACGTTACCATCCCCTACGTCTTTATCTCAACAGAGTATCGGGGTGTCTCTCCTGCCGACATCGAAACCGCCATCACCGTAGAGATCGAAAAAAAGCTCAAGGGCATTGATGGCCTGAAAAAGATCAGCTCTATCAGTTCTGAAGGACTCTCCTCTATCAACGTCGAATTTATTACCGGCACCGACATTGATACCGCCGTACAGGATGTTAAAGACAAGGTTGACCAGGCAAAGGGCTCGCTGCCCAAAGATCTCGACGATGATCCATCTGTCTTTGAAATAAACCTCTCTGAGATGCCGGTTATCGTCTATTCACTTTCCGGGACCTGCGGACTTCCGGTCCTCAAGGAGCTTGCCGATGATCTGCAGGACAAGATAGAAGGTGTTAAGGGCGTTCTTGAAGCACAGGTAACAGGAGGGCTGGAAAGGGAGATCAGGCTCGAGGTCTTTGCCGAAAAGCTTGCCTACTACGGGCTGAGTATAGGCACCTTGCAACAGGTGGTACGCAGCGAAAATACAAACACATCCGGAGGTAACATCCAGCTTGGAGACGGCCGTTTCCAGCTTCGTGTCCCCGGTGAATTCGAGACCCCGGAGGAGATCTATAACCTTGTGATAGCCAGCCACGATGGCCAGCCCGTATATCTCAAGGATGTGGCTCGTGTCGTTGATGGCTTTAAGGAAAAGACCAGTATTGCCAGGCTTAACGGCAGAGATGCGGTCAATATCAGTATCAAAAAACGTACCGGCGAAAACATCCTGGCCATGGCAAAGGCCGTAGAGGATCTCATCGAAAAAGACTCCTCCACCTGGCCTTCCGGAACCGAGATAACCAGGGTTATGAGCCAGGCCACCGACACCAAATTGATGGTAGCAGACCTGGAGAATAACATCCTCTCAGGGCTTGTTCTGGTTCTGATCGTGATCTTTTTCGTTATGGGGCTCCACAACGCGATCCTGGTCAGCATGGCCATCCCCTTTTCGATGCTTATCTCTTTTACCATTCTCTCGATCCTCGACGTGACCCTGAATATGGTTGTGCTATTCAGCCTAAGCCTTGCCCTCGGCATGCTGGTTGACAACGCCATTGTTATTGTCGAGAATTGCTACCGCTTCATGGAACAGGGCATCGAACGTAAAGAGGCGGTAATGAAGGCAACCTCTGAGGTCGCCTATCCGGTTATAGGCTCAACACTGACCACGGTTGCCGCCTTTTTCCCGATGATCTTCTGGCCCGGGGTTATGGGAGAATTTATGAGCTACCTGCCGCTCACCCTGATCGTTACCCTCTCTTCGAGTCTGTTTGTCGCCCTGGTCATCAACCCGGCCATTGCCTCGCTGCTTATGCGGGTGAAACAGGGCAAGCAACACAGCGTATCCCCCCTGCCCTTTGGACCGACAGAACAGCCCACCCAGGCCAATACCTTTGTTCTCAGACATTACAGAACCTTTCTTGGCAATGCGCTTGGCAAGCCCTTTACCGTCATACTCTCCGCATTTTGTATACTTATCCTTATGGTACAAAGCTGGCTGCTGGTTATAGGGCTGGAAAAACCAAAAGAATTCTTACCCGACGTCGACCCCAACGCGCTTTACATCAACGCCGAGATTCCAGAAGGAACAGAGCTCGACTATATCGACAGGGTTCTCCGTCGTATTGAGTTCGCTATTGCCGGCTATCCCGAAGAGGACCATCCAGACCAGTACGGGACAGAAAGGCTCGAGGATATATCATCGCTCCAGGCCCTGGCTCCTCGAGCCTATACAACACCCGCCGGCAAAGAATACACCGGGCCCAGTGATCTCAAGAATATAAAAAATGTCTACCTACGTGGTGTTATCTCATCGGGCAGTGGTTCGGGCTTTTCCGAGAACACACCCAATCATATAGGACTACGCTTTATCGACCTTGAAGACCGGGGACGTTCGAGCAAGGATACCGTGGCCGATATACGATCACGGGTTGAGAAGATTCCGGGCGCCAAAATCACGATCAAGGTCGAGGAACAGGGGCCACCGACAGGGGCTCCGATAAACATCGAGATTGCCGGGGACAATTTTGCGGTACTCGGAGAAATCGCCAAAAGAATCGAAGAGGTGTTGAAGAAACAGCCGCATGTTGAAGACGTGCGAGATGATTTTGTCGAGGGCATACCATCGATCAAGGTAACGGTCGACCGGCAAAAGGCCGCGCTGTTCGGGCTGACCACCGATATGATCGGCTTTGCCCTGAAAAGTGCCTACAATGGGCTTCAGGTCTCATCTTTTCGAGACGGTGACGAAGACTATGACATTACCGTACAGCTCAGCGAGGCTGATCGGCATATGGTGGATGTTCTCAGAGAACTTATGCTGCCGACACCCTCCGGTCAGATGGTGCCGCTCTCGACCATTTCCAGTATCTCCCTTTCTGGAGGCCTGGGGAATATCAATCGCATCAACAACCAGAGGGTCGTCACCGTAAAGGCCAATGTGGATGAAAGTAAAATACCTGGCCCTGTTGCCCGGGCCCGGGCAGAAGAACTCCTTGCAGACATCACCCTGCCACCGGGCTATACAATAACCTTCACCGGTGAGTTTGAAATCGAACAAGAGACCGAAGGGTTTCTCAGCAAGGCATTTATCATCGCCCTGCTGCTGATCTTTCTGATTCTGGTTACCATGTTCAACTCCGTCAGCCAGCCCTTTATTATTATGACCTCGGTTATTCTCTCAATGGGTGGGGCCTTTCTTGGGCTGGCCCTTTTCAAGACACCTTTTGGCATCATTATGACAGGAGTCGGGGTCATCTCGCTGGCCGGGGTTGTCGTAAATAACGCCATTGTGCTCATCGACTATACCAACCAGCTGCGAGACAGGGGCATGGAGCTCAGGGAGGCGGTCATAGCCGCCGGAGCCACCAGACTCCGCCCGGTAGTTCTCACCGCGGTAACCACTATCCTCGGCCTGATACCAATGATCACCGGCATCTCTTTTGACTTCCATAAAGGCGCCCTTTCCTGGGCAAGTGAAGCCAGTCAATGGTGGCAGTCGATGGCGGTTGTTGTCGTTTTCGGGCTTATTGTCGCAACCTTTCTGACGCTGTTTGTTGTGCCAACGCTCTACTATCTTTTGGAAAAGGCAGCATTGGCCCTGCGTACAACCAGACACCGCCTGACAGAGATATACTGGCGGCCCTATCCCTATCTTGCCGGTATAACAAAAGAGAAAGAAAAGGAATAACTGTTGCGAAGTCGACCATCGGCTGGTCGGCAGCCCGGTGTGTTTGAATCTGGGCTGATTGTACGAAAATGAGAACGCGATGATTTTATACTTGCTTAAACGGCTGAAGACGTTTATTCTGTCGTTCTTATTTTTTCTGACATCGTCAGACCGGCACCGCCGGCAACGGTGTTATTTTTTGTTATATCATCCCAATATAATGATATTTTAGCGGAATTGAGGAGAGAATTTGTATGGCACGCTATACGGGGCCGAAAGGTAAACTGGTACGGCGTTTTGGTTTAAACGTCTTTGAATCACCCAAGTATAACAACCTTTTGCTGCGGCGTAACAAGCCGCCGGGACAGCATGGCGACAAACAACAGCGAAGAAAGCAGTCTGATTATGCTCTGCAGCTGATCGAAAAACAGAAGGTTCGCCATATCTACGGCCTGCTCGAAAAGCAATTTCGCCGCGCCTTTTATCAGGCCGCCAGGCAGAAAGGTGTTACCGGTGAGAATCTGCTGATCCTCCTTGAGTCGCGTATCGATAATGTGGTTTTCCGCGCCGGTTTTGCGGTCACCCGGATGCAGGCCCGGCAGATGGTCAACCATGGCCATATACGAGTCAACGGCAAAAAAGTGGACATCCCCTCCTACAAGGTCAAGGCCGGCGATGTTATCACTATCAGTAGCCGGGAAAAATCCAAAAAGCTAGTCAGTGCCAATATCGAAGAAAATCCCGTTGCCCAGTACCCGGAATGGCTGGCCGTTGAAAAGGATCAGCAGACCTTTACAGTAAGCCGGATGCCGGTAAGGGATGATATAACCAGGGATATTAACGAACAGTTGATCGTAGAACTCTACTCCAAGTAAACTTTCTGGTTACAAGGTTTTGCAGACCCTGGATCGATATTCGATTCAGGGTCTTTTTTTTGCTGCACCGTCAGTTTTAAATGCCCCCTACGGAACCGCCTGACTCTGCTCTCTATCACCAAAGGCAGAAAGACCGATCAGAAATCGAGGCTGGCGCAATTGCTTTCTATCAGCTATTCTAACAGAAAACATGGCCTCACAGGCATCGGTTGCCCAACTCTCTCCGACAGGTTCCGTTTATGCTGAATATTTCACTGCCTCTTTTTGGAGTTATATTTCTTGTTTCCCTGGTGTTAACGATGGTGGGGCTCGGAGGCGGTCTGATTTTTTCACCGCTGTTTATCCTGTTAGGGATGGCCAAGGCGCAGGCAGCGTCGGCATCACTTTTTCTCAACATGGTTGCCTCGGCCTCAGCGGCCTACACCTACTCAAAAAAGCAGCTGGTCTCTTTCTCTCTGGCAATCCCCCTGCTTGTTTCCTCAAGCATTGCCGCCCCTTTCGGTTCATACTGTAACGCGCGGATCGACACCAGACCCTATCTGGTGATCATGGCCATTGTCATGGCCCTGGCAGCCCTGAGAATGCTCACCGCCCAGAAAAAGGAAAAGACATCCGCATTAGCGTCAACAACCAGAAGTAAAAGAATCCTTGGCGGAAGTTGTATAGGGCTTTGCATCGGGCTTGCCGGCGGATTTCTCGGGATAGGTGGCGGAATCTTTATCGTTCCGCTTCTTATCTACTTCCTCGGGGTTCCAACAAAGGTCGCCGCCGCATCTTCGACATTCATCGTCTGTTTTTCGTCTTTGAGCGGTTTTTTGGGCTATGCCTCAATGCAGAGCGTCAACTGGAGGTTTATTGTACCAGCAGCGCTGGCCTCCGTTGTCGGAGGGCAGATTGGCGCACGCATCATGAGCAGCCATCTTCAGGGAAGAAGCATCAAGGTCCTGTTTGGCCTGGTGCTGCTGTTTTTCTGCGCCCAGCTCCTCTACAGGGCCCTGAGGTAAAGCGTTCAACCCGAAATTCCGGCCTCTTTTCCGATCTGTTCACTTACCCGGGTAAACAAACAGTAATTTTTCATATGCAAAAGGTGCATTTTTTTCTTTCGTCTCTATTCTTTTGGGCACCTGAGAAAGAGAACCGGCCCTCAAGAACGTGATGCCTGATCGCTCGCGACCCTTTTAAAACAGGTACAATATCTTTCAAACCACAGCATAAATGTGGTAGTATTCGGTGCAGGAAAATTTTCAAGAAAGATGTTCAGACGGTCTCAAACAGGAAAAATATCTGTAACGGAAGTAAGATAATGAGAAAAATACGCTCTTGCCAGGATCTTTTTTTCGATCCTATCGGCCCTGAAATATCTACTGCAGCTCTGAAATCCATGCTGGGGATTGCCCTGTGCGCCCTGGTAATGTTCCCACTTGGGCAGAGCCTCTTCGTACCCCTGGCCCATGGTGCGTCCTTTTCTCAGGAGAATCAAACTATCACAGAAAAAAAGGCCCTTGAAGATCTCGACGAGGCAAAAAAGAATATCCAACAAAAAAATGATCAGAAGGCCCTGAAAATACTTAAAACCTATGCCCAGGATCCTCTTCGCTATCCGATACACAGCAGTGATTATATCGCCCTGCTGACCTGGAACGGGAAAAAGAAAGAGGCAATCACTCTGTATGAAGCCCTGCCCCCCTCCCTGCCAAAACGGATCTACCTGAAACGTGCCATTGCCCGGGCCTACTATGACACGGGCCAAGACCGGAAGGCTCTGGAACTGTATATGGAGATATTGAAGGCCCAGCCTGACGATGAAGATGCCGGCATCGGCGCACTTCGCGGGATATTGCTGCTCGAACCTCCGGCCAAGATGGAGGCCGAAAGAAAACGGATTGCAAATCTCCTCTCCCAGGAACAGCTCGAGAAACTTGCTCTATGGCCTGCCCTGCTCTTGCGAACCGGTCATTATCAGCAGGGATATGCTGTGTACCAACGGAGAATCGCCACATTCCAGCCTGCTCAGCCAGAAGGTGCTCTCGAAAAAGAGGCATCGGTCAACATTCATAGGCTGCGGATATGCCAGGGAGCGGTAGACGAACAACTGGCCCGCGCTCAAAAACTTGCCAGACAGCAGGGAGAGCTGTTCGAGCAGCATCTCCTTGAATCGATTATCGCCTATAGCGCAACCGATCGGGATGCCTTGTTTGCCGTTGCCTTTGTCTATGAGCAGGAAAAGAGATATCAGCAGGCCATAGATGTCTATGATTATATCCTGGAGTTTCAACCGGAAAATGTTCTGGCACAACAGCTTCGCAGTCGTGCATTCTCTCGATTTGGGGCGACGGGATACGCGATGCAGCTGGCCAAAAAAGAACGCCCCACAGATCTCGCCCTGCAGAATACAATTATCGCCGATTCTGCACGGCAGCGAACCAGCTGGGGAGAACCCAAGCAAGCCCTTGAACTGCTTGCCTCGGCTTCAGCCAATCATACACAGAACCTGCCATTTCGTTTTGCAGAAATCATTGCCCTGAATGCCGCGAAAAAGACCAAAGAAGCGATTGAAAAGTACGAAAAGCTCCCGTCAGGAGTCACCCCCCCTGACGCGGTCAAGACGGCCGTCGCCTCCAGCTATCTCTTCGAAGAGCAGCCGGTAGAGGCTCTGCGTCTATTCGAAGAAGTTTACCAGGCACATCCCAAAGACATCGCAGCGCAGACCAACACGATCATAACCCTCCAGGAACTGCGATCCTGGAATGAAGCGGGAAAGCGGATCGACCAGCGGCTTGAGGACCTGCCACCATACAGTAAGAACCCGAAAAAACGGAAAGAAAATGCCCAAAGGCAGAGTGCAGAACTCCTGCGGGCCTGGTTCCTTGTCTATCAGAACCGTCTGCAAGAGGCGCAGCCCTATCTGTGGAATTTGCACAAGGCTGCTCCTGCAGATACCGGCACCCGTAACGCCCTTGCCCATCTTTGGTTGTGGCGGGGCTGGAAACGACGGGCAATGGAAGAGTTCGACGTCCTCTTTTCAATGGATCCCGAAACAACAGGCATACAGACCGGCCGTATCGCAACAATGAACCAGATGGGCCAGAAAAAAGAGGCCAGAGAGCAGGCTGCCCTTCTTGTCGCAGAACATCCCCAGGACAAGAATATCCAGAACCTGCAGCGGATGCTCGAGGTTGAGGATATGAACGACAGCGCTCTGTCCATGCATTTTTCCCAGGATGAAAACGGCAACGGAGATCTTGTTCTTTCACATATCTTCTCTACTCCATATTCGCTCTATACCAGTTTGCAAACGCTGCTTTACTGGCGGAAAAGCTGGCAAGATATAAATGGGCAGGAGAACGATTGGACTATCGGACGGATCGGCCTGGGGCTGGATCATGAATTCAACCAGGACTGGTCTCTGCACCAGGAGATCAGCGTTGACTGGGAAGACGCAGACGACGTTGGCTCCAAAACCGCCATCAACTGGACTCCCGACGATTATTGGCATCTGGCGGCTTCCTACGACTCCTTTGTTGTCGATATTCCGCGTAAGGCGCTCCAGGATGCAACAACAGCAGAAAAGTTTTCTTCCACTTTTCGTTACAGGGCCAGCGAATGGCGTGAATGTTCGCTTGACCTCTCCTGGGAGGATTTCTCCGACGGCAACACTCGCCGTGAGGCCCTTCTTTCTTACGAGCAAAATCTCTTTATCCGTAACGACTGGCGTATGCGTACCTGGCTCAGTGGTTACTATTCACAAAACTCGGCCTGGGATGATCCAAAGATCGCCTACTTTAACCCGAAAAACGGCTGGAGCATCTCACTCACCCAGATGACCGAGCAGGTGTTAAGAGACATCTATCATCAATATTTTGCCCACCGACTCTACCTGAGCATCGGCACCTACAAGCAATACAATTACGATGCCGATTACGTGGGTTCAATAAAATACGAACATGAATATACGTTTTCTGACACCCATGCCCTTGTCTGGAGTGCCTCCTACGACCGGAACCTCTACGATGGGGAGCATGAGGACAGCTACGGTTTTACAGCACGCTGGAGGCTTCGTTTCTAATGCGTATTCTTCTCATTGTCTTGATCTTTTTTGCAAGCATCTCTTCGGCAATAGGCGCAAACTCTGCATCAAATCCGCTGCTTGTCTTGTGCTATCACAGCATCTTTGAAAAAGTGGACAAAACCGATCTGTCCTATTTCGGTACCTCTCCCAACACCTTTGTCGAACACCTTGAGTACTTGCAGAAAAACAACTATACAATTGTTTCCCTGCAACAGGTTCTCGACGCAAGGGAGGGAAGAGAGCCGCTTCCCCCCAAATCGGTGTTGTTGACTTTTGACGATGGCTATTTGAGTTTCTATAGTTTTGTCTATCCGATTTTACGACGTTTTGGCTATCCTTCGGTACTGGCTATTGTCGGCTCCTGGACCGATGGGAACGCCCCCTTTAGCTTACCCGAACCCCTTATGACCTGGCCTCAGATCAAGGAGGTCGCGGACAGTGGTCTGGTCGAAATAGCCTCACACAGTTTTGCCCTGCACCAGGGAATCCCAATCAATCCTCAGATTAATTTTGGACCGCCAGCCTCGTTCATTGGCTATCTGCCGGCCGAACAGCGCTACGAAACAGAAGAAGAATACCGCAACAGGTTAGTAGCAGATTTCAGCGCCCAAAAGGCCCTGTTCCAGCGAAAGATTGGTCGTATACCACGGATCATGGTCTGGCCCTACGGCAGGTATTCTATGATCGGCACCGAAGTTGCCCGTAACCATGGCATACAAATAACATTTAACCTGGATGAAAATGATATTGTTGAGCACCCGCTCAACGGCCCCAAGGGCCTGAATCGACTGATTGTACACAACCAGCCGGTGGATATTTTTGCCTACTTCATCAGTAATCTGGATATCCGCCACAGCAGTATACGGGCGGCGCAGGTTGATATTGACCGCATCTATGAGCCTGGCAACCCGCAGCAAACCGAAAAAAATCTCGGCTACCTTATCGAACGGATGCTGGCGATGGGGGTCAATACCGTTTTCGTACAGGCCTTTGCAGACCAGGACGGAGACGGCATCGCCAAGAGTGTCTATTTTCACACAAACAGTTTTCCGGTAGAAGCTGATATATTTTCCCACGTTGTCGATCGAATAAAGGCCCGCGGGATGGATGTCTATGCCTGGATGCCAACATTGGCCCTGCAGTTCCCGGATGAACAGTTTAATCGGGCTTACAGTACGCAGCAGCAAATGACGCCTGACGTCCAGAACAGCCTTTCCGGATACCTGCGCCTCACGCCTTTTGCACCTGAGGTTCGGCAAAGGGTTGCAGCCCTGTATAGAGATATGGCTGCCAACAGCAATATCAACGGTGTCCTTTTTCAGGACGACACCCCTCCCGGACGACGACTGACGCCTCATTCCCTGGCCCTGAAGTCTTTTTCCCGGGTCGTCGGGCATCCGGTCACCGCGAACGAGATATTTGACAATCCAGATCTCTTCGAGCAATGGCGCACCTTCAGCAGTGCCGCACTCAACCGATATTGTAACGAGTTGAAAGAGGCTGTGCACCGTTATCGCCCTGACGCCCTGTTCGCAAGAAACGTATATGCCTCATCGGTACTTCAGCCAGAGGCTGAACAAAACTTTGCGGCGGTCTATCAGCAATCTCTTGAAAATGACGACTTCACCGTCGTTATGGCCTATCCACAGATGGCACAGATCAAAAACCCCTGTAAATGGCTGAAAAATCTTACCCAGATGGCGTTAAACACGCCTGGGGCAAGAGAGAAGGTTATTTTCAAACTGCAGGCAGAAGACTGGAAAACGGGGACCCCTGTTGCAGGCGATCTTCTGTACAGGGAAATGCGCTCTGTACTGGCCTCTTTTGGCAAGCATCTGGCCTATTATCCGGATAGTTTCCGCAACAATACACCCGAGATTGAGCAGGTAAGCCTTGAAATGTCATCCCGAGAACTTCCGGAGTAAACGACCATGTCTTATCCAACACCCGATCTCTTGCTCAGTCTGGCAGAAAATTTTATATATTTCTACCCTCTGTTTATGAGTTTCGTCTGGATGTGCGGCGGTCTTCTATTCTACTTTCGCAGAGAATTTGGCAAAAACCAACCGCCCGAACTGGAAGAATACCCTTTTTTTTCTGTGCTGGTTCCCTGCCATAACGAAGAGGAGCACATCAGGGCCACCCTCGAACAACTCACCCGACTTGATTATCCTCATTTTGAGATCATCGCGATCGACGACGGCAGTCAGGACGAAACAACCTACCAGATCCACAATCTTTGTCTCGAACATGACATGATACGTGGGATTTATCTGACATCTCAACAGGGCAAGGCAACCGCCCTCAACACCGGGGCCCTGGCCTGTAAGGGAGATTTAATTCTGACCGTAGATGCGGACGCAATGATTGCCCCGGACGCCTTACGCTGGATTGCCTGGCATTTTGTACAATTTCCGAAGGTCGGTGCGGTTACCGGAAATCCTCGTATCATCAATCGCACCTCGTTGCTGGCAAAGATACAGATAGGTGAATTTTCAACGATCATCGGGCTTATTAAGCGCTCACAACGAATCCTTGGCAAGATACTGACAATTTCCGGAGTCATGGGCGCATTTCGACGCCAGGCACTGATTCAGACAGGATTCTGGAGCACAGATATGGCGACAGAAGACATTGATGTCACCTGGAAACTGGAAAAACAGTTCTGGGACGTGCGCTATGAACCGAGAGCCTTGTGCTGGATTTATGTCCCGGAAAGCATTCTGGGCCTCTGGCGCCAACGTTGCCGATGGGCCAGAGGCGGTCTTGAGGTCCTGCTCAAGCACAGAGATATCTGGCTGGAGATCCGCCAATGGCGACTCTGGCCTATTTATACCGAGAGCCTTTTGAGCCTTGTTTGGGCCTACTGTTTCTGGGGGCTGGCCCTGATGACCCTGCTTCGTCTCGCCCTGCCCTTTCCCTGGGCAGAGGCCTTTCCAAGCCTGTATCCGCCACGGGGGGCGGCAACAATTCTTGCCTTTACCTGTCTTCTGCAGTTTACCATCAGTGTCTGCATAGACAGCAAATACGACAATAAGCTCTTTGGCTATCTCTTCTGGGTTATCTGGTACCCTGTTGTCTACTGGGTTATCAACTCATTGACCATGATCTTCACAGCTCCCAGGGTACTGTTTGGAAAACAAAAGGAACAGGCGGTCTGGAAAAGCCCGGACCGGGGACTGAAAAAAGAGGAACCACCCGAAAGGGGTGCGAACAGGCCCTCTTCTGTAAAGAAGTATTAGTTTCTGCGAACAGGCCCCTTTCTTTATCTCTTGTACGTACGAAAAAATGAAACGCCCAAAAAGATATACATATGTTATCAACGATCCATCTTTAAAAAGTGGTTGGCAGAAATTTGTTGAGTTGTTTATTACCTTGCTGATGTGGTACTGGTTTCTCTACTCTGCCTTTCCCTTTTTCAGAGGTGTTTCTCTGGTTATCTACCAGATGATACAGGAAAATGTGTCGTCCGCTGCCCAGCAGCATAGGGATGTATTTTTCGTTATGGCCTACCTCGGGGCATTTATCATTATCATACTTTCCATCATGATCCTGTGGATAGCATATAACAAGATCAGATTCGGAAAATCATCGAAAACAGAGGCCCCTGAAGATGCCTCCGACTCAAACCTTGCCAGCTTCTTTGAGATATCTGAACAAGACGTAAAGACCTTGCAAAACAAAAAAGACATTGTCTGGAACAAGCCGTATATACGAAGGAAATAACCTTTTTTCAGATCGTATTCTCACTTTTCTCAAAACCTTAATCCTCACCAGATCAAAGAGAAAAAGGGCATCTCTTCAAACACTGCCAATCGAAGAGCGTTGAAATTCTTCGCCCAAAAGAATATGATCGACCAAAAGCAGTTGACAAACACTGACAATCCCTACCACAGTGCCCCTTGATACGATTCTTTGTCCTGATATACGGCCTGGCCTGGCGTCTGGCTCTCCCTCTGTTACGACGAAGGCGCCGAACTGCCTGCGGATGGCGGGAAAGGACCGTGCACACCATTCCTCAAGGGCCGTATGATATCTGGATTCAATCCGCCTCCGGGGGCGAGGCGTTGCTTGCCAACGAGCTCGCCTTCGAACTCGGCCGCCAGCTCGAAGGCATCGGCAATTTCAGGTTGCTGCTGACCTCCGGGACAAAAGAAGGGCTTGATCTCCTGAAAAAAACAGAAACTCATCTCTCTCCAAAGATTGAGACAAGGGTCTCCTACTTCCCCTTTGATGCCCCCTGGCTGATGCAGAAGGCCTTTGCCTGCTACGCCCCCAGGCTTGCTGTCATCGTTGAAACAGAGCTCTGGCCCTCCTTTCTCATCGCCGCCCACGACAACGGGGTACCTGTCCTGCTCGTCAATGGCAGGATGTCGGCCGGCAGTTACCGATTCTATAGACGCTGCAAAGGATTTTTCCACAACTACGGGCCCCGCCAGGTTCTGGCAATATCAGAAACCGATGGCCAGAGATTCGCAGAGATCGTTGGCAAAGACAGGGTCAAACCGATGCATAATATCAAGTTTGACAGAATGACCGCAGGCAGGCCCTTGCACGCAGAGACGGAGAATGAGTTCTTCCTGCCCGATGGCACAGCCTTCGTCGTCTTTGGTTCGATCCGAAGGAAAGAAGAAGAGAGAATACTGCATACGCTCAAGATCCTGCATGCCAGATGTCCCGATCTCATCATCGGTCTCTTTCCCAAACATATCAACCGAGCTGAAGCATGGTGCAAAAAACTGCAAAAAGAGGGCATTGCCAGCAGCCGGAGATCAGCAATCAAAGACGGTCAGAACTATGAAAGGATCATCGTCTGGGATCTCTTTGGAGAACTTGGGCAGGCGTATAAACATGCAGATAGTGCATTCGTCGGCGGCTCTCTGGAAAGACTCGGAGGGCATAACTTCCTCGAACCCCTGATCTTTGGAGTCCGGCCGATCATCGGCCCACACTGGCGCGATTTCCTCTGGGTTGGAGAAGATATCTTTACCTCGGGCCTTGTAACAAGGATCTCGGATGAATTTGAACTCGCAGATCTCCTCATACAACGCCTGTCGGAGAAAACAGACAAACCTGCGATACGGGACAAGGCCCTGCATTTCCTTGCCTCAAAAGAGGGTGGGACACAGCTCGCCTGCAAGACTATTGTAAAAATGCTGCAAACAGGAACATAGGGGCATCCTTCCTCAAACGTTAGACTTCAGCCACTCTCTTTGTCGAACAACTGCCCGGCCTATGCGGGAGAGGCCGGCAGGACAACGTTCAAAAGCAAACCGCCATCTCAGGTAACTATTTGAAATACTAAGAATAAAATGGGAAATCACGATATCCCTGCGCGTACAAAAGTGTGGAAAGATCACCGTGAACTATCGAATGTTTCGCCTTCTTTTTGAGGCAAGCCTTGGGGTGAAAGCCGACGCCAAACCCGGCGGCGTTAATCATCGCCAGATCATTTGCCCCATCACCGACCGCCAGGATCTCTTCGCGGGTAATCCGAAGTTGGTCTCTGTACTGCTGAAGAAGGGCTCGCTTCTCTTGATGGTCCAGGATCGGCTCCCGAACCTCGCCTGTCAGCTTATCATCCTTTGTTTTGAGGATATTGCTGTGGTGGGCATGAAAACCGAGTTTTTCAGCTACCGCGCTTGTAAAACTGGCAAAACCTCCCGAAACCAGAACGCAAAAGGCACCCTTCTCACGCATAACACGAACCAGGGTCTCGGCCCCTGGGGTGTATCGTATCTTTGCCCTGATCTTCTCGAGTTCTGACAACTCCAGATCCTTGAGCATCCGCACACGGGTCTTCAGTGCCTCAGCGAAATCGATCCTGCCCGCCATTGCCCGCTTGGTTATAGCGGCAATCTCAGCCCCCAGGCCGCAAGATTCTGCAAGATCGTCAAGGGTTTCGCCAACGACAACGGTATTGTCCATATCGCAGACAAGGAGCTTCTTTTTCCTCCTTGCACCTGGCTCAACAAGAAAAAAATCGATTCCGTCTTCTTTGAGCAAGCCTTCGAGATCCTCAGAAGTCCAGTGCCCGGGAAGTCTTGCAAAAGAGAGCTCTGCAGCCTTTCCGACAGACAACCATTGCCATGAACCTTGCTCTCCGAGGTATTGAGAGACGGTCTCAAGATGCTTCTGCTGCAGTGGCTGATGGTTTGCTGACGAGACAAGAACAAGGACATAACCCATAAACACGCACCTTTTCTTCGGTAAGAATCAGCTCAAAACCGCCCCAACGCGGACAATCCTCGACCCTATCCCGGATATCTCATGAACATTGTGTCAAATTTTTAAAAATTGCTGATATTCCAAGATACTACACGGAGAACATTACAGTTTTACAATATCCAAAGTGTTCACCCAAGCTCAGTCCATACGGCGCCATCTTCTTTGCGTATTTTTGCAGTAAATAGAGTTTACTCTTACGTAATGCAAAAAACTTCGAACCTAACACCGCCTGAACTGATGAAATATCCGGGCTATACGGCCTGTACATCGATATAAGAACCGCTCGGCAAAACGCCCGCGGTAAAAACAGAACCAATCGCGGCCCATTGTAACGAAAGCTGAAAAGAAGCGCAAACGAAAGAAATAACAAATTTTTCAGACATTCGTAAACACCAGAAGGTTCTCCCTTCCGATAACTGGGCTTCAAAGAAGTGTTCATATCTTGATTTTTATTGCTGCTGCCATTATTGTCACCACAGAGTTTATTGATTTTTTCTACCAATACACTCATCGGGGTGCTGATAGCTTTGCCTATCGGCTGAGAAAATACTCGTTGAACCTGCTCTGATTAGTATCGGCGAAGGGATTTGAGATGTTTCAATACCGTGTTTGTCTCCTCTGTTGT
>PDWJ01000818.1_pt1 | contig 43022 bp, 34 predicted proteins | sample 1430881 | NCBI WGS metagenome assembly PDWJ01 (sample SAMN01162460, study PRJNA174530) | Oral metagenome, whole genome shotgun sequencing project. | biome: Marine environment; feature: Marine mammal; material: Swab sample of the gingival sulcus; isolation source: swab sample of gingival sulcus...
GACTGTGTGTTTTGCGTTTTTTACCCATTGTCAGATCCTCCTGAATTTTGGTCTGACTCATAGCTTATCACATTGTCCAGTTTTTGGGCGCCACCGCCGAGAAGTTTTTTTTCAAAAAATGCGACAATTATCTTGACAGATAGCGTACCCCGTGAACAGGTACAAAAGATCTGAGTCATAAAAAGAAGGCAAGCTCATGGACACAAAGCGAATCATTTGGTTGGTACTGAAGGGGCTTTCGTTTGCCAGCATCGGAGCGGTCTTTTATACGCTTTTTTGCATGAATGGGATCTGACCGGCCTCCATTGCCACCAGGATGGTGACACGGATTATTCCGCTGTTGGTATTGTACTATGTATTCGACATGGCTGCTAAAAAGATCAGATCTCAATTCTGATTAACCGCCGTTCCCATTTTTGGGGCGGCGGGTGAAAATAGACATCCAATCGGACGCCCCTGCCAAAGCGCCAGCCCACCCGCCAAACCACCAACCCCGGTGGGGCCTGGCGTGGGCCTTGCCTCTGATGACATCAATCCGATTTCTCGGATGGCGCTGCTGGTTTGGCACTGTCGGATAAGTGAGTTTGAATTATGACAGAAGCCGTGAGAAGCATGACAGACCTTTTGCCCTGGGTCTTTTCAAGCGACGGCATTCTTCTTCGAGCGGGCTTCATCAGACCACCCGCCCGGCGGGTTGTATTCTATACGCCACACTCCTGTTCGGGCCAGATTATTTTATGCAATTGGGTTTGAATCCGGGCCTGGATTCTCGATTCAAGCACCCATTGGGCCAGTTGTTTCAGCGGCAATTGATTTGAAATGGCGGAAAACAGAACCCGGTCGAATGGCAGCTCCGCCGGAAGATGGGACATCATTTCTACGGCAAAGCAAAAGTCGTTTCGGTCGCCTACGACAAATTTGACCTGATCATTGGGTGACAGCCGCTTGAGATTCGCAAGGTCGTTCTTGGTTTCCTCACCGCTCGACGGACATTTGATATCCATAATGCGGCTGCATCGTCGGTCCACCTGATCAATATCCAGGGATCCATTGGTTTCCATCAGAACCTGGCAGCCTTTTTTTAACAACGCATCCACCAGTACCGGGGTCTGTGATTGCATAAGCGGCTCACCGCCCGTGATTTCCACTATATTGCAGTGAAATGATTCGATTTGGCTCATGATCTCATGGACGGTCATGCCGCGACCTTCGTCGAACGCATAGCGGGTATCGCAATAGCGGCAGCGCAGATTGCATCCGGTGAGGCGAATGAACACGCAGGGCAGGCCCGAGTGGATAGATTCGCCCTGGATACTGTGAAAAATTTCGTTTACGATAAGGGCCATGGTAATATTTTTGTTGTTCAAGTTACCCATCGTGTCATAAAAAATGGGGAAACTATCGTTAGTGTTTGAAATAATAAAGAAAATAAATACTTTGCCCTTGACCGGCGCTGAAACCCTTTCTATCCGTTTTTTTACGGGGCGCTCCCTTTTGTATTTTTGGGAAGTTGTCGTGATTTCCCATTATACAAAAGAAGCGGCTCATGTTGTCAATATTGTTGGGATACGGGCGTTATGCCTGCGCTGGAATGGTGTTCGTCCAGACATCGGCAAATGATGGTAAACCAATGAAAAGGCTCGTAATGCGAATCTATCGCCTCGAAAACGTCGTTCAAAACTATGCATGGGGTTCCACGACCGCAATTTCCCAAATAACACGCCGGCCCACCCCATCGGAAAAACCCCAGGCCGAATTGTGGATGGGCACTCACCCCAAAGGTCCTTCCCGTGTCCAAATTGATGACCATACCATGGCGCTTCAGGAACTGATCGAACAACAGCCGGTTGACATCCTTGGGCCGCACACCGCCAAACATTACAATAACGCGTTGCCCTTTTTGTTCAAAATCCTGGCCGCGGCAAGACCGCTGTCCATCCAGGCCCACCCTGACATGGCGCAGGCAAGGGAAGGATATGCGCGTGAAAACCGAACCGGCAAGCCAGTGGATGCACCGGACCGCAATTACCGGGACGGTAATCACAAACCTGAAATCATCGTTGCTTTAACGCCTTTTTGGGGACTGAATGGCTTTCGGATACCGGAAACGGCCGCAGCGCTGTTGGACCCGATTTGTCCGACTTCGTTGAAAGACGCCTTAAAAGCACTGCGTTTTGACGGAAAAAAGGGATTACGGACCTTTTTCAATGCAATGATGACCTTGGGTGATAAAGAAAAAACAGCGGCTTGCGATGAAATCGTGCGAAAAGCGGCCGCTACCGGAACAAAAACGCCTGTCCTTGAGTGGGTTCTTACCCTGGCAGATGCTTATCCGGGAGACCTGGGAATCTTGTCACCGGCCTTATTGAACCTGGTCTGCCTTGATCCCGGCCAGGCCATGTACCTGCCCGCCGGCCAGTTGCATGCCTATCTGGACGGGGTAGGCATTGAACTGATGGCCAACTCGGACAATGTGTTAAGGGGTGGATTAACGCCGAAACATGTGGATGTATCCGAGTTGCTTCGAATCGTCCGTTTTCAAAGCACTGCGGTAAAGACAATCGGTCCGGAACCGGCCAGGGATTGCGAAGCCGTTTACCACAGCCCCGCGGCCGAATTCTGCCTGAGCGTCATTCGTACCTGTGCGGTAACGGCCTACCGTGCACCCGCCATACGGTCCGTGGAAATATTGTTGTGTACGGAAGGAAAGGGACGGATGGCGGAAACCGGTTGCGGTGAAACACTCGATGTTTCCAGCGGTAACAGCTTTCTGGTCCCGGCCGCGGTAAAAGGTTACACGATCCGTGGTGATCTCACTTTATATAAAGCTTCCGTGCCTTTAGGGTTCGCGTAAACCTCATGTTTGCATACAAAATGCGAAAATTATCGTTGACGATTAGTCGTATTTTTTTGATAAGCGGACTTTTGATCCTTACTCCGGCGGCATCCCGGTTGCATCGTGTTTTGTCGGCGGGATAGCCGCCAGGCAAACCGATTCAGGGACAATTTTTACGAAACCGGTTCGCCCGGATCACCGATCTGCCGCGATCCAATCAATCCGGGCTTTCGACATCGGATCCGGCCCGGTTGTCCGCCGCGCGGATTTTCGAAGTCAATGCCTCCGGAACGGATCCATCTGTAACCAGCGAGGTACAATCATGATTGAAAACAGTCCGACCGTCAGGGTTCAAATCAATATTGATCTGTCGGCTGCCGCATTACAAGCGGTGGTTTCCACCTCCAAACAGATAGCGGGAGCCGATGCCAGCGGCCACTATCGCGTGGACACGGCCGACGCTTTATCAGCCCTCATTTCCAAATTTTTACATGAGAAAGGGTTTGAGGAATATTCCCGCAATCCGGATAATTATTGACGGTGCTTTTGTCCGTCCGGACGCGTGTTGTTTGTTGATAATCAAAAATATAAATAACTTATATCATTCCCGCCGGTGCGGGAATGATATATTTGGTGACTTTTTACGAAACGATTAAGGTTGGGAGGATACAATGGATCTAAAAAAATATTTTACCGACACAGAAGGGGTAGGGGTGTTGTCCACGGCTGATGATGCCGGCAGGGTCAACGGCGCGATTTATTCTAGACCGCACCTGCTTGATGACGGATATGTCAGCTTTATCATGCGTGACCGGCTTACCAGAAACAATCTGCAGCACAACCCTTATGCGCACTATCTGTTCCTGGAAAAGGGCGGTGGTTATTCCGGTGTGCGTATCTATCTGGAAAAGGTGAAAGAGGTGCAGGACAAAGAATTGATTGCCCAGCTCTCAAGGCGAAAAGAAAAATCTGATCTCCAGGAGAAAGCACCTTCGATTTTTTTGGTCTCGTTTAAGATCATCAAACTCATTGAACTTCTCGGCGATAAGGAGATTACGGTGGAATAGGATAAAAAACATGCCAGACGGACTTGCCATTCACTGGTTTCGCAAGGATCTGCGCATTGCCGATAACCCCGCACTGCTAAAGGCTGTCGGGCACAGCCGGGTGTTGCCGATCTATATTCTCGACGAAGAAAACGCCGGTGCGTTTGCCATGGGTTCGGCAAACCGCTGGTGGCTTCATTATTCTCTTATATCCCTGAATAAAGACCTTGGCGGTGCCTTATCGCTTTATCGTGGCGACCCGTTGACCATTTTACAGTCGTTGATTGAACGTCTTCCTGTCAGCGGTGTCTACTGGAACCGTTGTTATGAACCCTGGCGTATCCAGCGTGACAAGCGCATCAAGAAAACGTTGCAACAACAACATATTCATGTTGAAAGCCACAATGGGTCATTGCTGTGGGAGCCATGGACGGTGATGAAAAAAGACGGCACCCCCTATAAGGTTTTCACCCCTTATTACAATAGGGGGTGTCTGCCTGGTATCCCGCCGCGATTCCCTCTGAACGCACCCCAAAAAGTTCAATGGTATCAGGATGACAAGACGGCTGACATGCCGGCACTTCAGCTTTTGCCCCGTATTCGTTGGGACAAACAGCTTGAACCCCACTGGCAAATCGGTGAGGATGCCGCCCGTGACCGCCTAGCGGCCTTTCTTGATGAAGATCTGCTCAACTATCGCGAAGGTCGGGACTTTCCCGCAAAAAACCGGACGTCAAAACTATCACCGCATCTTCATTTTGGGGAAATCTCACCCCACCAGATCTGGTATACCCTTGACAGCATGGCGGACAGTGACGACACCAATCATTTCCGCAGCGAGCTGGGGTGGCGGGAATTTTCCTACTACTTACTTTTTCACAATCCTGGTCTGCCCAAGGAAAACCTGCGGGAAAAATTCAACCATTTCCCCTGGGAAAAGGATGCCTTGAAACGGCAGGCCTGGCAGAAGGGGCAAACCGGGATCCCCCTGGTGGACGCGGGGATGCGTGAATTGTGGCAGACCGGCTATATGCACAACCGCGTGCGCATGGTTGTCGGTTCGTTTTTTGTGAAAAATTTACGCCTGCACTGGCATGACGGTGAGCGCTGGTTCCGGGATTGTCTCGTTGATGCGGATCTTGCCAGTAACGCTGCCAGTTGGCAGTGGGTTGCCGGTTGCGGCAGTGATGCGGCACCCTACTTCCGTATTTTCAACCCGGTGACCCAGGGCAAGAAATTTGACCCGGAGGGGAAATATATTCGCCAGTATGTCCCTGAGATTTCTGCACTGCCGAACAAATACCTGTTCAGCCCGTGGATGGCCCCTGCATCGGTACTACAAGCGGCGAACATTACCCTTGGCACAACCTATCCTCAGCCTGTGGTCGATTTACAAATTTCACGAGAACTGGCATTGGCGGCTTTTCGGAACCTGTCGGGCAACCGATTGTCGTCACATAAGATGTAAACAACAGAGGTTGAGAGTCGGTAAGGGTTTACAGGGTATCGGCTGTGCTTTACAGGTATTGGCTGCTTCCATCCCGTGAACAGGTACGAGCGTCGAAACGGTGGCTTTGCAGTATCGGATATCGGCATTTATCTTTCGCGGAATACGCTGAGTGGTTACGGCTTTTGATCTGGAAAAGCTGGTCGGTATCGTGAGAAATACCATCGGGTAGGGGGCTGTTTATTTGACGGTCGTTTTGATTCTGATGCTGTACTTTTCAATCTTTGCGTGAAGGGTCGGCCTGGAAATGCCCAGCAATTTGGCGGCCTGTGATCGGTTGCCGTCGGTCAGGCTCAAGGCTTCCCCAACCAAAACACTGCCGAAGTGGTCCATACAGTTTTCAAACAGATTGTCCTGGACCCCATTGGACAACAGTGTGCGAATCCATGTCCGGATGCTTTCATCACAGGCACTTTCACTCGGTGGGCTGTTTTTCGCTTCGCTGCCGATGGCCTGTGTAATGTCCGACATACTCAAAGGCGCACCCCGATTGAAAATCAGCGCTTTTTGAAGGGTGTTGGAAAGTTCGCGAATATTCCCCGGCCAGGGGCTGGAAACCAGCATGGATACGGCTTCGCGGGTGATGCCCGGATTTTCGATGCCGAGCTCGTTGGAAAAGCGGGTGAGGAAATAATCGGCCAGCAACGGAATGTCACCGGCACGGTCGCGCAATGATGGCAGCCAGATGGTGATCACTTTGAGCCGGTAGTAAAGGTCTTCGCGAAATTGTCCGCCGGTGATCAACCGTTCCAGATCCCGGTTGGTGGCGGCGATTATCCTCACATCTACGGGAATGGTGTCCCGTCCACCCAGGCGTTCGACGCTTTTTTCCTGGAGCAGGCGTAGCATCTTGGCCTGCAGGTTCAAGGGCATATCCCCAATTTCATCCAAAAATATGGTCCCGCCGCTGGCTTGTTCGATTTTTCCCACGCGTCGATGGGTTGCTCCGGTAAATGCCCCCTTTTCATATCCGAATAACTCACTTTCGAGCAGTGTGTCGGGAATGGCCACACAATTGATCACCAGAAACGGTTTTTTCGATCGAATGCTGTGCTGATACAGCGCACGGGCCACCAACTCTTTACCCGACCCGGATTCACCGCGAATCAAGACGGTGGCGTCGGTGGCGGATACGCGGCCGATGGCTTTGTACACCTCCTGCATGGCTGGACTTTTGCCAACGATGGCTTCGCCCTCGGTTTTGTCCGGCGGTACATCCATTTCCACCGGTGATCGCATGAAGCGGCCGGCCTCTATTGCCTGTCGAATGGTGGATAGCATTTGAGGAATGTCGAAAGGCTTGATGACGTAATCGAAAGCGCCCATTTTCGTGGCTTCAATGGCCGTCTCCGTAGTGCCATAGGCGGTCATGATAATGACCGGCAATTTCTGCTCGATCAGATGGATTTGCCTGAACGTCTCCAGGCCGCTGATACCCGGTAAGCGAACATCAAGTACCACCAGGTCGGGAAGTTCTTCACCGACCATACGAATACCGGCCTCGCCCGATGCCGCAGTGCGGACCTGGTATCCCTCTTCTCTGAGCAGCCGTTCGAAACTGATGCGTAACTGGTCGTCATCATCGATAATCAGGACGCTATTCACGATTTCACTCCTTGTGTGGGGAGAACAATGGTGAAGGTTGTTCCCCGCCTCTGGTTGGACGCGATCTCGATGCGTCCATCATGCTCCCTGATAATTCTCGAGGCGATGCTTAATCCCAATCCGGTACCGTTCTCTTTGGTGGTGAAAAACGGATCGAACACTTTCTTGGCCAGTGCCGGTGCGATACCCGGCCCATTGTCCCGGATTTGAATTTGGGCTTGCAGGCGCTCCGGCGGACCCACCACCTGTTCATGAATGTCTATGGTTCCCCCCCCGCTCATGGCCTCGCAGGCATTGATCATCAGGTTGACGAAAACCTCCTTGAGCTGGTCGGGATCGGCATCAATTGCCGGCAACAAGCCGTTGCGATGAAGGTCGACGCTGACATGGTATGATTTCAGACGATAGCAGAGCAATTGAAGGGCCGTGTCGACCACGGTGGACGGACTGACGGGCTGAATTTTGAGCTTCGGCGGGCGGGAGAATTCAAGAAAATTCTGGACAATGGTGTCAATGTGATCAATCTCTTCCGAGATCACTGCAAAGTCTTCTTTCTGTGTGCCGGTGAGTTTCAGGGAGCGATTCAGGGAAAAAATCCGCATTTTTACCGACGTGAATGGATTGCGCACACTATGGGCCATGCCTGCGGCCAGCTTGCCGACCATGGCCATTTTTTCGGCTTGCAGCAGATTTTCGCGGCTTTTTTTCAATTCCACCTGTGTCTGGCCCACATATTCGATGAGCCCCCGGACACGCTTGCTTAATGTTTTGACATCGTTTCCGGAAAGATCGATGTTGTCATTGCGTCTGGTCTCAAGGATCAAGGCCCGTACCGGGTTGAGAATCTGGTTGACCAGCAGGTAGGCTAACAGCAGCACCAGCAGAATGTGGGTCACGATCACGGCCATGGCCGTGTCCCGAAGTCTGGCGGCCTCGGTCAGCGCATTTTGTTTGGTCGCCATGATTGATTCCGTCTGCTCCTTTTTATATTTCTCGCACATCGCCAGAATTGAGAAAAAACGATTGCGCACATCCTGATGAAGCGCGGACCCGTACTTCTTTTGACCGGATTTGTAAAACGCGATCACCTTGTCCTTTTCGCGGATGTAATGATTGTACTCGGTGGAAATTTGTTGGATTGTGTCCATCTGGACCTCGGACTGGGCCAACACCTTTGCCCGCCCCAGTTGCTCGCTGAAAATGCGTCGGTATCTTTCAAGCTGGATCAGCCAGTCCGGATTGCCATCCAGAAAATAATAGGAGACAAAGCCTTTCTGGTTGACCAGAGCGATTTCCAAGGACTCGGCGCTTTGAAATACCACTAAATTATTATCGGTTATGGTCGTGAGGACGCCCTCGATACTGTAGGAATACCAGACCATCACCGCAGCTCCGGAAGAAGTCACCAGGAAAATGGCGACCAGCAGGATATAGATTCGATTTTTAAGGTTGATGCGTTTCCACATGGTGGGGCTTCCTGTATCCTTTCGCTTCATTTTGAACCGTGAGCACTTCAATCCGCTGCACTATCTGTTTTCGATAGTGGTTCACCATGGCCGGATTGGCCATGATCATGTCCAATTGACGGGTGTGGATGGTCAGGTATCCCAATACTTTCAGCTGCTCAATCATGGTGTCGGCGTCATGTTGCTCCAACCGGGCACGCAACGCATCCTTGGTGACCTCGGTGCGGAAGCCCCGGTCATCCAGTATCTCCTTGACAAACATGACCCTTTTCAGGCGTCGATTGAAATCGGCTGCACCGCCTTTGAATTGAAAACTGATGTAGTTCTCCGTGCTGCGTTTCCCCACCAGTGCCTCGGTAATGGCGAAATGAAATCCTAAACGGGATTGCAGGCTGCAATAGTTGCTCGATATCATAAAGTAATTGCGATTGGCCATGCCGGTGCGCACGGTTGGCAGCAGGGCCTGGTTCTGAGTGGCCTGAAACATGACCGACATGAACCCCTTGCCATCCACCGGCGGCGGGCCTTCCCAGGGAAAGGCGGTGATCCCTGCCCACAGGGCCAGCATGGGCGTAGAGGTGATCTGGTCGATGTCAACAAAACGATCCGTGGCCTTATCGGCTCTGAATCCGTCGTCCAAATTAAGAACCCACCACTGCATGGGAATCCCGGCACGCAGCTGTTTTGAGGAGCGTTCGGGGAATCGATGGGTTTTACCGAAGCGGAACATTTCATGAACACTCTTTTCATGGCAAAACCGGGTGATGTCATGCAAGGTTCTGCAATTTTCCGCTCTGAATCGAGGGCTGTCCGGGTCGATGAGGGTCAAGGGGGTGATATGCGTGGCGGCTTTTTCAAGAACAGCATGGATCGGTGTGCCCTTCATCATGGTCCGGTTCGGTTTGCCCGTGCCCATGGTCGACAGGGATACCACCGTTCCCGCATAGATCTTGCCGGCGTCGGCATCCACGGTAACGACATCCATGCCGGCCAGATGATCGAGAACGCCATCGGCACCGAAAAGGGCCGGGATTCTGAACTCTCTGGCCACATTGGCCAGATGACCGGCGAGGCTGCCTTTTTCGCTGACCACGGCGGCGGCCCGGGGAAGCAGGGCGGCCCAGCGCGCCAGGGCCCGGTCGGTAACCAGAACCGCGCCCTCGGGAAAGCGCAATGCATCGGCCTCCCTGGTGACCCGATGAACCCTGCCCGCCGCCACACCGGATGATGCGGTGATGCCTCCCTGATAAACGGCCGGCGGCAAGGTGCCATCGGAACTGGTGTTTGCCGATGCTTGCGCAAAATGGGACTGAATCTGCAAGGCACGGCACTGTAAAAGCACGATCCGGCCTTCCTGGTCGATGGCCCACTCGATGTCTTGGGGGCAGCCCGCAGCGTGCTCAATGGCCAGGCCCATGGCCGCCAGCTCGACAGCCTGCCGGTCCGCAAGTGAAGGCTGTGCGCAATCCGGACCGGTATCGTCAAGCCGGCAAACGCCTTCCCCGGCATTACAGACAAACTTTTGCGCCTTGACGGCAATGCGGCGATCGATTACCGACGGGGCCGGGGTTCTGGCGACCCGGAACAGGTCCGAGGCCGTGGTTCCGTCTACAACGGCCTTGGGCAATCCCCAGGCACTGTTGATCACCACCGACTGATCGCGGATGTCCATGGGATTGGCCGTATAGAGAACCCCGCCGCTGACGGCATCGACCATTTCCATGACACCCACGCACATTTCGGATGCTTCGTCAGTCAATCCCCGGCTGAAGCGATAGGCCATCACCGACGGGGAATAGGCGGCGGCGACAATCTGTTTGTAAGTGGACAGCAGTTGATCTTGGGAAATGTTGAGTGCGCTGTGATAAAGGCCGGCAAAGGAGACGCCGGGCCGGTCCTCATTGAGCGCGCTGCTGCGCACGGCCAGCTGAACCGGTCGGCCAATGCGCAACGCCAGTTGATCATATGCCTCTGTGATGGCGGTCTGCAAATCGTCTGGGAGGGCGGCGTCCTGGATCAGTCCCCGGATTTCAGCGCTGGTGGTATGGAATCGGTGATATCCGTTTTCATCGGAGCGTTGAATCCGCCGCCGGATTTCCGTTTTCAGGTCGTTGTCGTCCAAAAAACGGTGAAAGGCGCTGGCGGTTACTACAAATCCGTCCGGAATGGTTATTTTCAGGCGCCTCGCCATCTCGCCGAGACCAGCCATTTTCATCCCCGCCTGATCGGCATGGGTTTTGTCCAGGTGAGAGAAATGGAGAATGAATGGCCCGTGTTGGTCGGCTGTTTTGCCGGGTGCGATCAATGCCTCCAGATTTCTGCGGATGGCTTCCAATCGATCGGACAGGGCCCCGTATTTGCCGGGCGCCAGGGCGTGCAGATGTTTGACGATCTGATACACCCGTGTGTAGGCGCCCATGGTTCGGGAGCGGATGAATTTCATGCCGAAGGCCGCCGTGCCCGCCAGTGCCCGCTCGAGTTCGGTCATGATTTCCAGGGCCTGATTGTTGGCATTCAAAAGCAGCTTGAACTGGTGGTAGCGCGACTGGAATTCAAGACGCAGGGCCTCGGCGTCCTGCTCGACCACCTGCGGATCGTTTGATCTGAACCAATTGCGTATTCGATGCCAGGGCGCCATGGTGGTTAGGGTCTAAGGTCTGAGGTTAAAGGCGTAACGTCTGACAACGTTACTGATTTCCAAGATCCGCCTGGGATTACCCGCATCACGCTCAGGTATCCAGCGGTACACGCTCCCATGCCGGGCATGGGAGCGCGTGTTTAATTCGAGTTCGTCCGGAAATGGTCGAGAGGTGCCGTTTCTGGAAGGATGCCGACTAGTGCTCCAGTTGCATTCCCCATCCTTCGAACAAATACATGATACCGAAACCATACCACAGGGTGTAGACCACGTAAAAGAGCAGTGAAAAAATGACGATCCCAAGACGGTCGGTTATTTTCTGGCCTTTGATTCCATAATAATTATAGGATGTTTCCACGGCCTTCTGGTTAACCTGATCGGCTACCTGGGCCACCTTGAACCGTTTTTGCTGTTTCAGGTCGAAATCCATGGCCTTGAGGGCACTCCACCAGTTGTAAAGCACTGCCTTTTCGTCATATCCATATTTTTCGGATATGGCGGGGCCATCATTGTCGTACATATGTCGGGCATCGTTCAGGCAATGGTCCAGGATGTTGATAATGTTGCCGGTAACGGTCAATTGTGCACCTTTCCGGTCGACATGCGCCCCGGCTTTGATGAAAAGCGGCACGGTTTGCTGGGCCTGGACTTCGCTTGGCATGGTCAGGTTGATGGTCAGGTCCGGTGTCTGAATCTGTTGTACATCCTCACGCACCGATTCTATGTAGTCGGCGGATCCCTTGGAAATGGAATTGTAAAGATTGTCAAGATATTCCAGTCCGTTTTGGCCGCCGAAGAGGGGCATGAAAATGGCGAAGAAAACGGCGCAGAACAGGATCATCAATATCATCCCGGTCAGAAATTTGTCTTTTTTGGCAATCATACGTGTTCTTCCTCCCCTTTAAGTACACTGATATTTTTCAAGAATGTACCGATCACCCAGACACCGAAGCCACCGATGACGATGAAAAAAGCCCAGATTCCGATGGTGTCGAGCATCGCTCCCGTACCCTTGGAAATGTTGATGAAACCCATGGCCCCCAGTTTGGCGGGCAAGGCAAAAAAGCGGTTGACGAAGCCGGCCAGAACGGCCATGGCGTAAAACCCGCGGATGGTCATACCCGGCACCACCTTGGTGACCATGGCACCGATCTGAATGCCCAGCAGGGAGCCCAGCAGCATACCCATGGCCAGGGTGTAGAAAATAAACCCATAGATGGCATACTGGCTGATGGAGGCGTAACCGGCAGTAAAGACGATTTGAAAGATGTCGGTACCCACCGTGGTCATGGACGACACCCCCAGCATATAGACGAAGATCGGAAAGGTCAGGAATCCGCCGCCCACGCCCATGATACCGGCCGCCAACCCCACCAGGGCGCCGGAAAGCACCAGAAACACCCATGAGATGCTGCGTCCGCCGGGAGTGAAATCGAAATCGAATTTTATCATGGGGGGAATGTTGATGGCCTGAAGTTTTCGGGGCAGATCACTCAGGTCGGCACCTTCGGATTTTCCGCCGCCGTGGGCACTGCCGATGTCGTCCGCTTTCCTGGCCTTTAGGAAATCAAACATGGCATAGAGCCCCAGAAAGCCGAGCATCAACGCGTAAATCGTGGTGATGAAGGCATCGGACAGCACCGGGTTCAGCTCGTAGAGCATCCGGTTGATCAAACCACCGGCGGTGGCGCCGATGATGGCACCGATGAGAAAGACGACCGCCAGGGGAACCGATACATTGCCCAACTTGCGGTGGATGATGCTGCCCATGATCGCCTTGGCGAAAATGTGAAACAGGTCGGTACCAACGGCCAGGATGCCCTTGATGCCGGCGCTCATCAGGGCCGGGGCGATGATGAATCCACCGCCGGCGCCGATACAGCCGGTGATCAGGCCGGCGCCCAGGCCGATCAGAATGGACACGATAAAGATGCCGGTAGAGTAGAAAGCCGGGCTATAGGCCTTCTTGCCACCGAGGATGTCGGGGATGGCATCCCCCAACTGATCGGCAAAAACAAGACCTCCCAAAATTAGCGGAACCACGGCCAGCAGCAACAGCCCCCATACCCGTTTCCGGTCGCCAAGAATCGTACAGGACATCTGCATTTCCCAGCGGGCGTGGGCTTTCGCCCCTTCCATCATGAATCGACCCCATTGTTTGAAAAATTTCATATCCTCCCTCACTTCTCCATTTGCATACACCTATGAATTTTTTCCTCATGGATCCGTTTCTTTTTGAAGGCGTCTTCCGCCTTGTAAAGCAGCTCGTCCATATCCATGGGCTTCATCAGGTAGTCAAAAGCGCCCGTCTCCATCCCCTCGATGGCCGCTTCCATGCTGGCATGGCCGGTGAGCATGATCACTTCGGTTAGCGGATGACGCGACTTGATCGCTTGCAAGGTCTCAATCCCATCCATACCAGGCATCCGCACATCCAGGATGACCACATCCACTGGATTCGATTCCAGCCATGTGATGGCCGCCTGTCCACTGCCAACGCCATTCACATCCACATCTCTCCGCTTCATCCGTTTGAGAAGCGTATTGCGAAAGTCTGTCTCGTCATCCACAAGTAGCAGTTTCATCGCTGTCATCCTTGCTCTCCTTGCAGCGGACGGCCTCGTTAATCTTGGCTACCAGTTCCGCCAGTTCGTGGGGTTTGGTCAGATAGTCGTACGCGCCGTGGCGCAATCCTTCCTTGGAGGCTTTCTCGGAGCCGTGTCCGGTGAGCATGATCACTGGCATGTCAGGATCCATTTTTTTGAAAATTTTGAGAATTTCGATGCCGTCCATGTCTTCCAGCTTCAGGTCCAGCACGGCCACGTCGAAGTCTTTACGCCTGAGCAGTTGAATGCCCTGGCTGCCTGAAAAGGCCCGGCTGGTATGGATGTTCCGTTTCCCCAGACGTTTGGACAACACGTCAACAAATCCCTTCTCATCATCTACCAGAAGCAGACGAATGGGTTTTTGATCATAGGGGTGTCGCCTGGTCGATGTCATTGGCTTTCCTTAATCACGGCGTGCCGTGATTTCCTTGATACGGGCATTGATGATCTTTTCTTCATGCTGGCGTTTGTGCGCTGCCGCTTCGGAGACCTTTTCAATCAGGTGGTCCATATCGCAGGGTTTGAGCAGGTAGTCGAAGGCTCCGTGCTTCATGCCTTCGATGGCCGACTCGACGGTGGCATGGCCAGTCAGCATAATCACCTCAACAAGCGGTATCCTGCTTTTTATCGCCTTCAGGGTGTCGATGCCGTCCATACCCGGCATTTTAACATCCAGAATCACGACTTCCGTTTTGGTGCCGTTCGTCAATTTGTCGATGGCCTCCTGACCGCTGAACGCCTGTTCTACTTCAAGGTCCCGCCTTGTCAGACGCCTTGTCATCGCCTCGACAAAGGGTACTTCGTCGTCTACGAGCATAATGGATGCAATGGCCACGAGTGACGCTCCTTTCCCCTGGAGTCTATTTTAATTACAGGATTGGCCTGCCGCTTCAGCTTCATTTTCAAGGGGTTCTTCCCTTTCGACCGGAATGCGGATGCTAAAAGTGGTACCCACGTCAACAGCACTTTTCACCGTGATCTCTCCTCCCATCTTATGGATGATACCGTAACAGATGCTGAGGCCCAGCCCTGTACCGCTGCCCACCGGTTTGGTGGTGAAGAACGGATCGAAAATACGGGCCAGATTGGCCTTGGGAATTCCCGGTCCGTTGTCTTTGACATTGATGAAGATATTGCCTGATTCCTGCTGGGTACTGACTTCCAATTTGCCGCCGGTTTTGTCCATGGCGTCCAGGGCGTTATTGATCAGATTGAGAAAAACCTGTTGCAATTCCGAGTGCGAGGCGGATATGGCCGGGAGTTTTGGGTCCAGATGGGTGGTCAATTCCACATTGCTGTATTTGGCCCGCTGGGCGGATAAAGAGACAACTTCCTCGAGGAGTGGACCGATTTCAAAGTCCTCGATTCGTGAATCGGTTTTGCGGGCAAAGCTGAGCAGTTTATGGGTGATTTCCTTGCAGCGACGGCCCTGGATGCGGATCTGATTCAAGGCCCGTTCGAACTCTTTTAGGTCCGCTTCATTTTCAAAGGCGCCATCTTCCATCAGATCCTGCAGCCAGCCAGCCTCTTCGACCATGATGGCCACCGGGTTGTTGATTTCGTGGGCAATCCCGGCAGCCAGTTCGCCAACCGAGGCCAGTTTGCCGGTTTCGATCACCTGCTGGTTCATGATTTCCTTCTCCCGATCCGCGGTGGCGATGCGATACACCCATTTGTTCGATATCCCGATGGCCAGGGCCACGATGGCGATGCCGCCCAGCACGAAGAAGACAATCGCGCCGGTCTGAGCATGGTTGAGATCGGAAAAAGCGTCGCTGCTGGTCTGCTTATAGACCAGCAGCCAGTCGCCCCCTTTCAGCAGCGCGGAAACATAAAGACTTTTCACGCCGGATCCATCCAGACGCTCCTGGATTTGCACTTCCTTGCCCAGGCGTTTCAGATCGCTGAAATACCGATCGTAAATATCCAGGCTGGGGGTGAAGTCAAAAATCGGTTTGGTTTGAAACTGGCCCTCCCGATTCAGGATATAGGCGAATCCGGTCTCGCCAATGCGCACCTTTTCCACCAGCCGGTTAAAGGAGATAAAATCGATGGTGGCACGGATAATCCATTTTTGCCCCATCCAGATTTTTTGCACGGCAATAATGAAATGGGGGGAGCCGCGCAAGCCCAAGAATACGTCACTTGTAAAATATGGATTCTCAAGCGATTTTTTAAACCAATCCGCATCGGCATATTGTGCCTTCGCCAATTTGAACGGTCCGGCGTAAGCCACCTGTTGCCCTTTATCGTTGACAACACCCAAATCGACAAAAACGGTTCCATAGGCACTTTGCAGAAGCGATAGCTTTTCGGCGATGCCGCTATCGTCTCCGATACGGTCAAATTGCATGATATCCGCCAGAAAGCTAATGTTGTGAATCCTTTCAGCGAGAAACGCGTCAATGTTCTGTTTGTGCTTGAGAACCAGTTCTCCTAGGTGAGCATAAACCTTTTCGTGATGGGACGTGCTGAACTGATTCAGGATGATCCCGGTTACGATGACCATAGGGGCCAGGGAAATCAGCACCACCAGCAACACCATGTTTCGGGTGAGAGAACGATAATAGGGACTTTGGGTTGTTTTGTCTCGGTTCATTGATTCCCCTGGCGAGGACGCGATGTTCAGTTCCACAGACCAACTGTTTTGGCTTGTCCAATATCAAGTTCAATGCCAGGTGTGAGAAAAATCAAATAAAATTTAATATATTGAAATAAATAGAAATAAACGAGATGTAAAGGATTACGAAGAGATGTAAAAGATTTTGACTGTCAGGAATTTTTACAGAATGCAAAGCTCTCGGACACGATTCTAATGCAGATAGCACAGCCCCATGCCATAGCGAGTGGTGTTCCGGTCGATCACCTCCTTCCGCCATCGAACCTGGGCCAGACAGAGCGATTTCGGACCGATTTCATCATTCGCTTCGGCGGTTCCTTTTGAATAGCGGATGGCCCGAACCAAAAGGGTGGTACCGACGGGATAGGCAACGTTTGTTTCCATGTAGAATCCATTTTCGCAGAAATTGCTCACATTGCCCACAGTACCGGATTTGGTGAGGCGGCTGGTGAAGGCATTGCATGAAATGATCGCCTGCGTTGGATGGCGCAGACAATCTCGTCTTCGGCATGCAAGCATGGCGACATGCGCCTTTTTCCTATCATCTTTGGCGAGATTTTCCACCGTTTCATTCCTGTTCGAATACACGGCTGGGGTAACGAATCAGTTCATGAATTTTGGCGTCTCGGATTTTAGCATCATGGACCGCTTTTTTCTCAAACGCTTGTGCCATTTTCGTGAGGAGTTCCTCAAACTTGATCGGTTTCAGCAAGTAGTCAAAAGCACCCAGTTTCATGCCTTCGATGCTTGTCTCAACGGAGGCGTGGCCGGTCAGCAGCAATACCTCGACTATCGGATGCATCCGTTTGATTTCGCGCAAGGTTTCGATACCATCCATGCCGCCAGGCATTTTGATATCCAGCAGCACGACATCGAAGCGTTCATTCGCCAACGCTTCCATCGCATCCTCGCCGCTGGATACGCCCTTGGCATCAAGCTTGCGCTTATTGAGCCGATTGACGATGGTTTCGGTGAAATCGGCCTCATCGTCTACCACCAGAATTCTGAAAGTGTGCATGGTCATCGCTCCATTCTCTGTTGATGTACAAGTTAAGCTATGCGTTTAAAAGGTTGAAAGGCGGGATACGTGCATTCTATCCTGGTCTGCGAGACCCTTTAGGCCTTTTGCCGTCGCCTCACTTTTTTTCCGGCAGCACGATCGGCAGGGACACCACAAACGTGGTTCCCTGTCCCGCTTTGCTTTTCACGGTGATGCGTCCACCCAATTTTTCGATGATGTTATAGCTGATGGACAGTCCCAGCCCGGTTCCCTGCCCGATGTCCTTGGTCGTGAAAAAAGGATCGAAGATCTTCTTCTGATTCGCCTCGGGTATTCCCGGGCCATTGTCGTGAATGTGGATTTCAATAGCGTTTTTTCCCAGTCTGGTAGAAATATCGATCATGCCGTCGCTGCCGATGGCATCAATGGCATTGTTGATCAGGTTCATGAATACCTGCTGCAATTGGGATTGGTCGCTGGCAATCACCGGAAGTCGCTCGGCATAGTCCTTGCTGATATTAATATTGTTGATACGCGCATGGTTGGACAGAATTTCGATGGTTTGATCGAGCACCCGGTTGATCTCCACGTCGTCCTGGCGAGGCTCCATGCGGCGGGCAAAGCCCAGCATGTTATGGGTAATTTTTCTGGCGCGATCGACGTGCTCCTCGATTTTGGCGATGGAAGCGGCGAATTCCTTGTAATTTTCGCTGTGCTGAAACTCCGCTTCGGCCAACAGATCTTCCATCCAGCCGGCTTTCTCACCAATCACCGCCAACGGATTGTTGATCTCGTGGGCAATACCGGCGGCCATCTTGCCCAACGCCGCCAGTTTGTCCTGCTGGATCAGCTGGGAGTTGAGTTCGTTTATTTCCCGATCGGTTTCCTCGAGGTGGCGTACCAGCGTATTGGAGCTCAGCACGATGGCCAAACAGATGACCAGGCAGCCGATGGCGATAATCAGGATTTCCGTATTGCGGGCGCCCACCAGCCATCCCCGTTCCTGTCCGGCGATTTGGCTGATGACCAGCATCCATTGATTGTCCTTGAGCCAGGATCCGCCGATATAGCGGGTGTCGCCGCTTTCATTCCGCATCGCGATGACCGTTGACCCTTCCCCGAACTGCTGGGTGTCGATTCCCCAGTGACCGAGCGTGGTTCCGTCAAATCGCGGGGGTGTCTGAAATTTCCCGTCGCGGTTGACGATGAAGGCATCACCGCTGGTACCGACTTGGGCGCTTCTCACCAGTCGATTGAATATCTCCGAGTCGATGGTCGCCCTGAGGATCCAGCTGCCGTTATCGTATACCCCTCTGACGGCGATGATGACATGGGGCACCTGTCGGAATCCCATGAACACGTCACTGATGAATTTGCCACGGCGGACCACCTGGTCGAACCACGGTTGTCGATAATAATTCAGCCCATGCAGATTATAGGGTCCGGAATAGGCCAGCTGGCTGCCGTCTTTATCGATGACACCCAAATCCACCAGGCCCAGGCCATCGGCCCGCTGATTGATACGCTGGAACAGACGGGTTAGATTCTTCTGCTTTTTGAGTGTTTCAAAAGACTGGGTCTCGACGATCATGGACAAGATGGTCGTCCGTTCCCTTAAAAAGACATCCAAGGCATTGCTTTGGGAGTGGGCCAGATGGCGGACCTGATCCTCGATGCGCTCCCGATACAACTTTCCGAACTGGTAGTAGATGGCCGCGCCCAGCGTAATCAACGGCCCGATGGAGATCATCAGGGTGATGGCGATCAATTTCAACCTCAGGTTTTTATAAAGGCTGTGTTTCATGATGTCGAATCCGATGATCTCATGTTGATCCATTACCCGCTTTGATGCAGTCCGAAAACAGGCGTTTTTGGACAACCCTTAGGAGCCGAGTGGTGCTACCAGGCCAGGAAGCGCCAGTATCCCAAAACCGCCCAGAACCACAGCACAATCCAGGCCAAAATGGTGATCGGCAGTCCGAATTTCACGAAGTCCATCACGTCCAACAGGCGCTCACCGGTTTCCGGATCCTTGGCCATGCCGAAACAAATAGCGTTGTTGGGTGTGCCCACAACCAGAAAATTGGCGAAGGAGGACGAAAAGGATGTGATCAGGCCCACCTTCCACACGCTGACGTTGGCCAGGGTGGCCATGGGCAGTACGATGGGCCCCAAGGCAGCCACCGTGGCACCGTCACTCATGAAGTTGGTCATGGTGCCCGTGAGCAGGCTCACCCCGATCACCAGACCATCTCCCCGTGTGAGAAAATCGGGCAGCACCCTGACGAAGGCGCTGGCCAGCCAGAGAGCGCCGCCGGTGAACTTAAGGGCCACACCCATGGCGCATGCGGCGGCGTAAAGTCCCACAACGTCAAAGGCCACGCCATTTTGTACATCCTCCCAGTTGATGATCCGGAACAAAAACATGGCCATCACTGCATACAGGGTGGGCCCTCCCAATCCGGCGTGCTCACCGATGAGCACCCACGCGGCGACCAGCAGAACCAGAATGACGGCCATGATCGCCTCGCGGCCGCGAAATGCGGGCGTGTTGGCGATTTCGTCCCGCACCACCTTGCCGGGATTGACGTCCGGCACCTGAAACTTGGGTTTCAGGCGAAGATACATGTAAAGTCCGATCACCCAGGATATCACCGGCACGAAGGGCATACCGGTTTTCATCCACGCCAGGAAGGAGATGGGCATTCCGCAATCGGCCAGATACCCGACCATGATGGCGTTGCGGCCGCCGGCGGCCGGAGACCCCGGGCCGCCATGATTGGCGGCGAAACAGACGCCAAGGATCAGAAATATGGCCAGGGCGCGATCTTTCTTGACTCCATACATCTTGCAGGTGACCTTATAAACACCCATCAGCACCGGAATCAGGAGGGCCACGAGGGCATGCTCGGAGAGGAATCCGGCCGACAGGGCCAGCATGGGCAAGAAAAGAAAGGCAAACGATTTTGCACTTTTAATGCGGCTCAGTAAAATCAGGCCGATGCGTTTGTCCAGGCCGGTTTTGGCGACCCCGACGGCAACGGCCAGAATTCCGAAGATGAAGAAAACCGCGTCGGTCATGTAGGCTTTGGAAATGTCGTTGATGGGAAGAATGGCGAAAACATAGAGCAATACCCCCACCAGAATATCCGTCGCTCCCAGCGGCAATGCTTCCGTGCCCCATAGAAATGCTGCCAGAAACAGAATGCAGACCATCTGTTTGGCCATCCGGGCCACCTGGTAAGGGGTCAGCAGCGCTTTGGCGGAGTTGCTGGCGTGGCCGCCTTCCTCGGTACCGGCCGTATGCATGGCCTGATGGGCTTCGAAGGCGTCAGGCCGCAATTTGAGATTGACCGTGTCGGTGATGCTCCTGGCACCCGGTGCCAGCTTGTACCCGGCCGGGTTTTCCTTTCTGACCAAATCCAGCATGCCTTGCGTGGGGGGCATGAATACGGCAAAAATAAATGCCATTGCAGCAATGACAATCAACAGGGGTTTATACCCCGGCCGGCTTTTCCAGGTCCAGGTCCGATCGATGGCTTGATCGGCCAGCAGAGAGTCAAGATCATGGTCGACAGCGGTTTGATGCGACATGCGGCCTCCTTCATCATCAACAGAGCAACGGTTATGGTTGGCCAATGATTGGCCTTACCTGCGATGAGATGCCTCTGTACGCATATCTGAGCAATGCACATGCCATTGATGAAAGTGGCCGAATGATTTATTAACATATTGAAATTGTAATTAATTCATTCTAATCTGGCCGCTGCCGGCATCGGGTTGCGGCCAGATGCCTGTCAGCGTGTTTTACACGATGTAAAAAAGAGCTGACAGGCGCGGATGTCATTTATTCGCGCCACTCTTTTTCGTTTGTACGGAGATGGAAGTCAAACTTCGGGCTTTGCGGGAGGTTCGTGACGGCTGTCAGCATGCTTGAAAACAATTTGTTTTTTAGATGGTTTTAAAAAGCGCCCAACTGGCATTTGCCCACCTTCAATTCAAGCGCTTCACATGCACAGGACACATCCATCTTCTTCAAGTTCAATTGATCTGCAATCTGCCATGCTTCTGCGCAGGTGATACGGCCATCGACCACCACGGACCGAATGGCTTTTTCCAGCTCTGACGAAACTTCTGCATCTGCCTTGACGGCTTTGCCTTTTTTGCTGCCGTGTCCAAACAGGCCTAACTGGCATTGGGCGATCCGTTTTTCCAGCAGATCGATATTGATACCCACCAGTTGCGGTGTGCAACCACGTTTTTGGGCGATGGTATGTGCCGCTGCACAGGTGACTCGTCCATCCGACTGTTTTTCTTCAATGGCCACGGCGATTTTCGTATCAACACTGGCATCCGGATGTTTGGCGGCATAGTGTCCCGCGTCTTCGTGTGTCATGACAATCCTCGACTCGTTTCGTGAGTGTCCATCCGGAAATGTCCCATTTGCCTGTTTCTGGATAGACGCCAACACATTAAAAGGAAATGTCTTGTAACACGAATCTTTATGGTTAGGCAATCGGCAGACCCCAGCGTTGCAAAAGCCGATGGCTGAAGGGTCACTGCATTTGCCCGGATGGGAAACCCATGGATGGTGTGCTATAAGACTGACCATGAATGCCGACAAAGGCCCGCTGGCCCATTTTCATCCGCTGATATCCCGCTGGTTCCAAAACCGAATCGGCCGTCCCACATCCATTCAGGCAAATGCCTGGCCATTGATTGCGGACAACCGTCACGTACTGATCACCGCACCGACCGGCAGCGGCAAAACCCTGGCCGCATTTTTGTGGGCCCTGGACCAGTTGATCTGCCAACGCTGGCAGGACCAAGAGACGCGCATCCTGTATGTGTCGCCATTAAAAGCCCTGAACAACGACGTTCAACGCAACCTGATCGGACCGTTAAAAGAAATGCGGACCGTTTTCGACAATGCCGGTGAACCGCTGCCAGCCATTCGTGTGGCCACAAGAAGCGGCGATACACCGGCCTCCGAACGTCGAAGGATGCTTCGCCAGCCACCCGAAATTCTGATCACGACGCCGGAAAGCCTGCACATCATGACCGCTTCCCGTGGCGGGCTGTCCATTCTGGGACGAATCAAAACGGTGATACTGGACGAAATTCATGCCGTCGCCGGGAACCGGCGTGGAACCCTGCTCATGTCCGCTGTGGAACGGCTGGTTCTCCATGGCGGCGAGTTTCAACGGATTGCCTTGTCCGCTACGGTCAATCCCATAGAGCGCATTGCACGCTTCGTCGGCGGGTACCGGATCACCGGCGATGATACCGATCCGGTCTACACGCCGCGGACAGTGGAACTTTGCCGCTGCGACGATGCGCATCCGGTTCATTTGGACATCCGGGTGCCCGATACCCTCCGAACCAACGCATCCGGCAAATCGTTGTGGCCGGAGCTGGCTGCATCGCTAAGACCGATTATAAACAAGCACCGATCATGTATCGCTTTCACCAATTCACGACAACTGGCCGAAAAACTGACCTTTTTGATAAACAGCGACGGTCCTCAACCCATTGCCTATGCCCACCACGGATCGCTGTCCAAAGAACTGCGCCTGGAAGTGGAACAGCGGCTCAAGAAAGGAGACCTCAAAGCCATTGTCGCCACGGCATCCCTGGAATTGGGTATCGATATCGGATCTTTGGATCGGGTCATACTGGTCCAATCGCCCCAATCCATCTCATCCGCCGTTCAACGCATCGGCCGATCCGGTCACGGTGTGGGCGAGACCAGCCGGGCCAGTTTCTTTTGTACCCATGCCACCGATGTCCTCACAGCGGCCATCCTCGCCGAATCTGTCCTGAATCGGGATGTGGAACCCGTCCGTCCGGTTAAATGTCCGCTGGATGTGTTATCCCAGGTCATCATCGCCATGACCGGTTTGCAGCCGTGGGATCGGGACCGTTTGTTCGCATCTGTCCGCTGTGCCTATCCCTTCCATGAATTACGTCGGGAGCCGTTCGACGGAGTCGTCGACATGCTTGCCGGGCGGTATGCCGGCACACGAATCCCCGCCCTGAAACCCAAGCTGGCCGTAGACCGGCTGGACAATACGGTCTTGGCTCGCAAAGGGGCTCTGTTGAACCTGTATACCTCGGGCGGGGTGATTCCCGACCGGGGGTATTTCGGTCTCCGGCACCAGCAGACCGGACACCGTATCGGAGAATTGGACGAAGAGTTCGTCTGGGAGGCCAAAACCGGCCAGGTATTCACCCTGGGCACCCAAAATTGGCGCATTTGCCACATCAGCGCCAACGATGTGATCGTGTTGCCGGCAGCCCCCAAAGCACCAGCACCCCCATTCTGGAGGGCAGAGGATGCGGATCGGGATTTTTACCTCTCTGAAAAAATTGCCCGTTTCCTGGAAGACGCAGATCAGCGCCTGACGGATCCGGCATTCAGGGACCGTTTGATCGACCATTATCAATTGGATCGGAAAAGCGCCGGTTATCTGGTTGACTTCCTCTTTCGTCAGCGGCAGCAGACCGGCTGCCCGCTGCCCCATCGTCACCATGTTGTCGTGGAGTGGTTTCCGGCGCCCAAAAGCGGTCCGGATGTCCGCCAGGCGGTCATTCATACCTTTTGGGGCGGCCGTGTGAACCGCCCCTTTTCCCTGGCGCTGGAAGCAGCCTGGGAAAGACGATACGGTGGCGCACCGTCCATTTTTCCCACCAACGACGGTGTTTATCTGATCGTTTCCGACATGCCCGCCAATGTAGATATCGTTTCTCTGGTGACTTCCGATAAGATTGACACCTTGCTAAAGGAAGGACTGGCAGGCTCCGGCATATTCGGTGCCCGCTTTCGCGAGTGCGCTGCCCGGGCGTTGCTGCTGCCACGGGCCGATCTGAACCGGCGCATGCCGTTGTGGCTGACCCGGCAGCGGTCTCAACACCTGTTGGCGGCCGTGGAATCCTTTGCGGATTTTCCAATTCTTTTGGAAACCTGGCGCACCTGTTTGCAGGACCATTTCGATATGCCTGCCCTGGGCATGCTGCTGGAAGGGTTGCAGGACGGCACCATCGCCTGCTCACAGATCGATTCCAATGCCCCCAGCCCCATGGCCCTGTCCGGTGCCTGGCGACAGATCAATCAATACATGTACGCCGATGATCGGGCCGCGTCACGGGTCAAGCCCCACATCGCGGGAGATTTGTTCGAACAGGTGGTTTTCGGGCATCATGTGCGGCCGGCGATTGCACAAGACATCGTGGACGATTTCCAGCAGCGGCGACAGCGCCTATATCCTGACTATACACCGGACAACCCGCTGGACCTGCTGGAGTGGGTAAAAGAACGCCACCTCATTCCCTTGAATGAGTGGCAACGATTGTTGGCTCATGCCCGGCGGGACCACGGTGTTTCACCGGATGAACTGGTCGGACCCATTGCTGCCAAGCTTTTGCGGCTGTCCGTCAATCCAGCGCACGATTTGTCCGCACAATTGATCGTTGCCACGGAAATGGGTGCCGACATCGCCGCCGCAATATATTCCGGGCGGACCGATCTGCAATGGGCATCCGTCGATACCGGCGTGCATATCGGCGAGGGGCCTTTGCCCATTGCAGATGCGTCCGGACCGGCTGATGCCAAAGACATCCTCGTTCAATGGCTCCGCTTCTATGGACCGCTTACAGCGGATCAGATCCGTGGTCGCCTGGGCCTTACAGAAGAATGGTTGCAGCCGATCCTTGAGTCGCTGGTCGAATCCCGCGATGTCATTACCGGACCGCTGATCGTTGATCGAACCGACGCGCTGATATGTTGCGCCGACAATTACGAATCCCTGCTGCGCATGGCGCGTTCGGGGCGAAGGGCAGCCATTACGCCGCGATCCATAGAAAAGCTCGCCTTGGCCCTGGCCCATTATCAGGGCCTGACCGGTCCGGACCGTGGCACCGATGCACTGGCCGAATGCATCTCGGTTTTTACCGGGCTGCCGCTGCCCGCCGGGTTATGGGAATCGGAGGTCCTGCCGGCACGGACCGGAGACTATCAACCCGTCTGGTTGGACCGTCTGGTCCAGGCGTCGTCATTGATGTGGGTGGGACATTCGGGGCATCGGGTGATGTTTTGCATGGAGACCGATCTGGATTTGATTTCATCGGTCAATGGATCCGATCCCGATTGTGATAAGAGCGAAAAGGATCGGGTTCAGGAGACAATCCAGCGTTTCCCGGACCGTCAGGGGCGTTACCGGCTCTCGATCCTGTTGGGCGATCCACCCCAAGCGGCGCAGCAGGTTCTCAAATCCCTTTGGCATGGTGTGTGGTCCGGTCGTGTGACCAACGACAACATGTCCGCCTTGCGGCAGATGATCGACCGTCGATTCAAAATCGACGAGCGGTCGCCAAAACGGATGCCGGTCGAATACCTTTCTCACGCCCACATGGGCAGGCGCCGACGCAGGGCCTTCGGCCAGGCTTCGTTGGGAGCGGTGGGAAATTGGTATCTCATCAATTATCCGTTGGCATCCGAAGGCCTGATTGAACGCGATGAACTGATCAAAGAACGGGCCCGTCTGCTTCTGGATCGATACGGGATCTTGTTCCGTCATCTGCTAACCAGGGAAATGGAGATGTTTCGCTGGCCGGCGGTCTTTCGTGCCCTGCGGCTCATGGAGCTTTCCGGCGAAGTTATATCCGGATGTTTTTTCAGCGGCATTCCCGGGCTTCAGTTCGTGTCCCGGCGTATGCTGCGGCTGCTCGGTCAACAACTCCCCGAGGAGACCTTGTACTGGCTCAGCGCACAAGACCCGGCTTCCTTGTGCGGGCTTGGTTTGGATGCACTTAAAGGAAAGCTTCCCCATCGATCAAAGGGGACACACCTGGTGTACCGGGGAAGCCGACTGATCATGGTCTCCAGACGGAACGGAAAATCCATTGATCTGCACATGGACGCGGACCATGACCAGGCGGCAGATGGATTTATTTTGTTCGATCATCTGCTGGGGCGACGTGTCAGGCCAATGCGGTCCATTCTTATCGAAACAATCAACGGTACCCATGCCGCAGACAGCCCCTGGCTAAACCTTTTGCATCAACGGTTCGATATAACCGTTGAGATGAACACCGTAACACTGTTTCGTAAAACGGCCGGCTGAGGCGTAAAGGCACAATCCATATGGATATTCAGTGGCTTTCTCAACTTCTGCATCATCAATCAAACCCGGGTCGCATTGCGTCCAATCTGGTGTTGAGGCCCGGTGATCGATTGACCGCCACGGTGCTGGAGGTGGAAAAAGGAAACGATGCATTGTTGTCCTTCGGCCACTTGCGTGCATATGCACGTTTGCCTGTGCCCGTAACGGCGAATCAATCGATTCAGGTGCGGGTGGACGAAACCGGACAGAAGCTGGAGCTGGTCATGACGACCGGCCCTGAATCCAGGTTTTCCAACGGCAAAAAAAACGCCATGTCCATTGAGTTGTTCGAACCAGTATCCGACAAACCTTCACTCAACGCACACGCCCGCATGCTGGTTCCCGGCGAATCCTTGCAGGGACGGATTACCGGGTTCGAAAAAGACGGCCTGCAACTCGTGGACTTCGGAAAATTCAAGGCGTTCACGAAAATCGATGTGCCCGTCCGGCCGGGACAGGTGATCGGGCTGACCGTGACCCAAAGCGGCGATACGCTGACCCTGGCGATAAATCCTTCGGCAAAGGCGGGAAATCAGGTGCCTGGCCAATCGGCGGGAGCGGTGTCTGTGGCCAGGGGCGATGTATCATCGCTACCCGCCAGTCCAATGGCCTCTACCGCACAGCCACCCACAGCGGTGGCTGACGGGGCCCCCATCGAGACGGTCAAAGCCGATGTGCCTCGGATGCAAACGGTTGAACCGCCCGTACGTCTTCCGGAAACCCTTTTGCCGCCCACCTCGGACAACATGGCCGCCGTACGGACTTTCGCTCGGCAATTGCTTGATCGAGCATCTGCGTCTGGTGCAGGTACGGCCGGGGAACCGGCGTTGGCCACATCCTTGAAGACGGCGCTGTTGAATCTCACTCAGGCACTTGATCCGGCTTCTACCGCCGGGGGGACGGAACCACTGATTCATCGCGTTCGGGCCTTTGTCGAAGACTCGGGGCTCTATTTCGAGAAAAAAGTAGAGCAGGCCATCCGGTCGATCCAGAGTCAGGAGGGACGCTCGGCACCCTTGCCTGCGGAGGAACTCGCGCGCCATCCCGTCATCCGGGACATCATGATCAAGGATCTTAAACCCAACCTTTTGATCCTCAAGAATTTTCTGGAAAGTCAGGACTTGGCATCGCGGGAAACCGAGCGGCATGCACTTGAGACCGTTAAAAGTTTCGTCCAGCGTGCCGTATCCCACCTGGAACAGCAACAGCAAATGGCCACGGGAAAGCCCGTGGACCCGGATGTGATGCAGGCATTTTCGCACCTGCTGCTGATGACCGACACGGATAAAACAGCACGTTTAAAGGTCTATTACCCCAAAAAAAGACAGGATGGTGCCCGGAAGAAACCCCGTGTCTCCCTCTTGCTGGAGATGGACCGCATGGGAATGGTGCGCACCGATTTATGGATGGTCGGCCGTGATTTGAATATCTCCTTTTTCGTTGAAACCGATGAAATTAAAATGGCCATCGACAAGCATCAGGGACGCATCGGCGAGATGCTCGAAAATACGTTTAACACCGTCGCCGTCAATGTGGTGGTCAATTCCGCCAAGATCGAAGATTTCGATGGAGAGGATCTGGCCTTGCCGGGTCAACGGCTGCTGGATGTGAGGTTATGAACAGGAATCAGATCAAAAAAGTGGCGGCCCTGAAATACGACCAGGCCCGGAATATGGCCCCGCGTGTCGTGGCCAAAGGCAAAGGGCACATCGCCGAACAGATCCTCCGCATCGCACGGGAGAACGACGTGCCAATGCACGAAGATGCCAATCTGGTCAATGTGCTGGAAGCACTGGAGCTGGAATCGGAGATTCCCGCCGATCTGTATCGGGCGGTTGCCGAGGTACTGGTGTTTATCTATCGTCTCAACGGCAAGCTTTGACGAATCCGCAAAAAGCTTTTCCAGGCCAGGTATGACCGCTTTTCCACGAAAAAAACTCAGCTTGCTTTTTTCGTAGCGGGACAAAAAATGGGGAAAGGCTTTTTGTATTTTGAGATCGGCTTCAATTGTCTGGTTCCTTAGAAACCCGATATCTGCGTGATGCTTCATCCCTTTGTTTCAAAAAGACTCATCTGGCCGTTTGCGTTGCGTTTCGGTTTTTTCGGAATCGGTGCCGCCTGGCCAGGTGAAAGCGGTTTCGGCAGGTCGTAGTCGATCTGCCAGCAGTTTTTCCCCGTTTCATGGACCGTGGCCGGTGTCGGCAGCATCATTTCGGTTTCCTGGCGGGTAATGACCGGGAAGCCGTACACCGTATTGGTATGTTTGATCGGTTTCCCGGTTTCCTGGCGATCCCCGACAAACCGCAGGTGGGCATCCAGTCGTTCGGCGATGCGCCGGGTTCCTGTTGCCACCGATTGCCAGCAGTTTTCTCCGATCAGTTTCGCGAAAGCGGCATCCAGTTCGTATCCAACACCGTTGCGACCGGAGGCTGCCGTGGCCGCCAGGGTGGTACCGGTGCCCATAAAGGGGTCCAGGACCGTGTCGCCCATGACGGAAAACATATTGACCAGTCTGTATGCCAGTTCCAAAGGAAATGCCCCGCTGCGCTGCCGCAGCTCTTTGTCGCCGATTTTCTGCCGGGTCCCTTTGAGATCCATCCACACATCGGAAAACCATTGGTTGCGTTCTTCCCAGAAATAGGCGCTTTGCCTGCGGTTGTTTTTCTCTTCGATTGTTTTGAACAGGCGCTTGCCGCCTTTTCGGAAGACCAACACGTATTCATGCTCCAAGGTCACGTAGGCGCCGTTGGGCATCATCCCTGACCCCATGAATTTGTTGGGTGCATTGGTTTGCTTGCGCCACAAGATGTTGGGCAGATTGGAAAAGCCCAGGCCCAGCATGGCATTGAGAACGCGGCTGTGGTTGGGGTAGAGTGAAAATTCATCTTTCAGGGTGCGGGTGGCGTCACCGATGTTGATGCAGGCGATGCCACCGGGAACCAATACACGCCACATCTCGCGCCACACCTTGTCGAGTTGTGCATGCATCAGCTCAAACGCCCGTCTCCCGTCCCCTTGCTTCAGTGCCTTTGCGGTCGTGAGCCGGTGGCAGAAAATTTCATCCCACATTTCGATCATCGGATACGGCGGCGAGGTAACGACCAGATGAATGGTTTCGGGATCGATATCCGACATCTTGGCCGAATCCGCAAAAATAACGTGTTGTTCGGTTTGCATTGGTTTGTCCCCTCTGATTGAAATATTTTTTACATAAAGTTTTGTTTTATGCAATCGCATGTTGATTTGAGAGATTCATCAATGCAACCCGATAAAATCGCAGAATCTGCGTCTGAATTTATCTTATCTTCTGAAAAAATAAGTGTGTGGTTTGAAACTTGACTTTACAGACAAATTCGGGGAAAGATATCATCTTTTTAAAACCACTGTGTTCGATCCGTTTCAACGGCTTTACAACACCAAAACTCCAAAAAATTGTGGACGAAACCGTGGGTGTGAACCAGCCAACCGTTCAAAAGGAGATGAAACAAGATGGTCAAAGTGCTTGTCAGCGATGTGCTGGGTGATGCAGGAATCGAGCTTTTCAGAAAAACCGAAGGCATCCAGGTAGATGTCAACACCGGCCTGCCGCCCGAGGAGCTCAAGGCGATCATCGGTGATTACGATGCGCTGGTCATTCGCAGTGCGACCCAAGTAAACCAAGACCTGCTGGGTGCCGCGACCCGGCTCAAGGTTGTCGGCCGGGCCGGTATCGGCCTGGACAATGTGGATATCCCCGCTGCGACCAAACGGGGCATCGTGGTCATGAACACGCCCACCGGGAATGTGGTCACGACCGCAGAACATGCCATTGCCATGATGATGTCCCTGACCCGCAATATTCCCCAAGGCACGCTGTCGCTCAAAGCCGGACGCTGGGACAAGAGAAAGCTCCAGGGGCGGGAAATCTTCAACAAAACCCTGGGTGTCATCGGCTTCGGTAAAATCGGTTCCATCGTGGCCGATCGTGCCAGGGGGCTGCAAATGAGAGTGGTGGTTTACGATCCTTTCGTTACACCGGAACAGATCGAGAAGTCCGGTTACGAGAGCGTTGGCCTGGACGAACTTTATGCATGTGCCGACTATATTTCCGTGCATGTGCCCAAGCTTGAGGAGACCACTGGTCTGCTGAACAAGGCCGCCTTTGACAAAATGAAAACCGGTGTGATGATCATCAATTGCGCCCGCGGCGGCATTATCAACGAAAATGATCTTCAGGATGCCATGCAATCCGGCAAGGTGGCCGGTGCGGCCCTTGATGTTTTTACCGTGGAACCACCGGGCGAATGCCGTCTCTTCGAGTTGGATCGAATCATTTGCACGCCGCACCTGGGTGCTTCAACTGCGGAGGCCCAGACCAATGTGGCCGTCGCCGTGGCCCGGCAGATTATCGACTACCTGACAACCGGGACCGTCATCAATGCGGTCAATATGCCTTCGGTGGCCGGTGAACTGCTGAAAAAAATAGGCCCGTACATGGCCCTGGGAGACCGGATGGGATGTCTTCAGGCCCAGTTGGCCGACGGTCCGGTAAAGGCGGTAACCATCGAATACACCGGAGATTTCAAGGGGATGGATATGGCTCCGGTGTCGACCGCCATCTTAAAAGGACTGCTGGCGCCCATGGTCAAATACGCAGTTAACAATGTCAATGCGCCTGTCGTGGCCGATGAAATGGGCATCAAGGTCGTTAAATCGACCACCTCCGAGACCGAAGACTACACCCACCTGATCACCTTACGCGTCAGCACCGAATCCGACCAACATGTGGTCGCCGGAACCATCATCGGAAAAAATGACCTCAAGGTGGTCCAAATCGATGATTTTCGTCTCGAATTGGTCCCCGAGGGGCATATCCTGCTGATTTTCAACCAGGATCGCCCCGGTGTCATCGGTAGCATTGGCGCCACATTGGGCAAGCACGCCATCAACATCGGTCGCATGCACTTGGGGCAGGACAAAGACAGCAATCACAATATCATTTTCCTGCAAACCGATACACCGGTGCCGTCGGAAGTGGTGGCGGAATTACGGGAGGACGTATTGGTGAACTCGGTGACGCCGTTGGAATTGTGAAATGCTGTACTTTACAGGGGCTTGGCTGCTTTTACCCCGTGACCAGGAAGATTTACCATGACATCCAGAACTTCGCCAATCACTTCAGGATCGAGGGCGGAGGAGGGCTCATCAAACAGCATGATTTTGGGGCTCATGGTGTCGGTCTTGAAACGCTGAAGCAAAATTCGAAGTTGGACGTTTGACGTTATCAGGTCTGGCTTATAGCCCCCTTGAAGGGGGCTTCATCAAACCACCCGCTAAGCGGGTGCTCGGTGATTTTTACTTCAATTAGCACCTTACGCCTCAATTTCTGTCAAAAAAAACAAGGAAATGGGGTGGGGGACATGGGTTGCGGGCGTTATGCCCGCGTTAGAAATTTTCGTTTCAATCGTAAAATTCTGGCCACGGATGCTTGCCCCATTCGACGCATACCGCCGTTTGTGGCGATCAGGTCTTTGATCCTCTCCCAGGCCGTCTCGATGTCTGGACCTTTGTGGCAGATAAGGGCGAGGTCCACATCGGAGGCCAGGACTTGCCCAACAGCGGTGCTGATATCGTAGCCAGGCTTGATGGCGCCCATATCCAGATCATCGGTCATGACCACTCCGGTGTATCCCATTTTTTTTCTCAGCAGGTCAATCGTGACAGCCGGACTCAAACTGGCCGGCCAGACCGGATCGAGCCCCGTACAGCGGATGTGGGATAGCATGATCCCGGCGACGTCGCTGTCGATCGCAGCGGCAAAAGGCACCAGGTCCACATCGTCCAATTCGGCCATATCCGCATTGAGGTCCGGCAAGGTCAGATGGCTGTCCAGGACCGTTCGGCCGATACCGGGAAAGTGTTTGGCCACGGCCATGATGCCCCGTTGCTGGAGATGCTCGATGACGGTGGTACCCATTTGGGCGACCCATTGGGGATCGCCGCCGAATGTACGTCCGGCCATGATGCCCGGCCCGTCTGCATCGGCCACATCCAGCACCGGTGCCAGATTCATGTTGATTCCCATATCCTTCAGTTCACCGGCTGTGATGCGGGCAAATTCGATGGCATCCTCCGTCCCCTGCATGGATGGATTGCCCTCAAATTGGGTGAAAGGCGGCTTCAGGCGGGCCACCTGCCCCCCTTCCTGGTCGATGGCGATGATCAGGGGCGGCAGGCCGTACCGATGGGCGTAATCTTGGCAATCCCGGCAGAGCCGGCGAATCTGGGCTGGTGTTTCCAGGTTGCCGGCAAACAGGATCAGGCCTCCCACCTGCAAGGTGCCGATGAGAAATTCCAGCTCGCGGTTGAAACCGGTGCCCTCGAATCCCACCATCAATCTTTGTCCAGCCAGTCGTTCAGTCGAAAATTCCATTGTCGCCTCTATTCATTATTGATGACCGGTCGATGTCGGGCCTGCCCATCGGCAGGGTGCCTGAGACGGCGGCAGAGAAAGTGTGGCTGGCCATCTGATTGCACGACGCGGTGCTCTCGTCAAAGAACCGAAGCCTTTAAACCTTATTGTTTTTTGGCTGTCAATGCAGGCTAACCATATTTCGATTTTATCCACATGCGGGTACTTCGGTAAAAAGTTATACCACCCTTGAAAATCAAATGCATAGAATGATATATTAAAAGGTTAAGAGTTCAGGATCCTCGAAAGCGATTTCATATGGCAATTTTGAGTAGACATCTTGTGGCCTCGGGCAGCCTCGAGACCGGCGAGAAGCAACCGCGCCTGCTCCAGGCCTTTCTGGGCACTTGTGTGGGCGTCAGCATCGTGGACAAAGTGGCCGGTGTCGGGGGGCTCATTCACCTGCTGCTGCCTGAGCCGGTCGGTCCCGCCGTGGTCGACCAGCCGGGAAAATATGCGACGACCGGCATGCCTTGTTTGATAGAACGTTTGACACAAATGGGCGCCACGGCTGAAAACATGCAGGCCGTCATTGCCGGAGGCGCTCTGGTGGGCCCATTGACGCATCAGGACATGAACCTGGACATCGGCGGCCGTACAGCTGAATTGGCGCTGAAGGTACTCCATGATCAGGGCATTGAGGTGGTAAGATCCGAAACCGGCGGTTTTTTTACCTGCCGCATCGAACTTGACATGCAATGCTGGAAATGCCGTATCCTGCCCGCTGGCTTCGACGCAGCGGACACCCATAGCGCTCGACCGGAAATGGCCATGGGAGATATTCAGGAGGGGATTGAAAGCATCCGCCCCATTCCCCAGGTGGCGCTGAAGGTGCTACGGCTGATCGAAGATGATTCCTTCGACATCGGCAAAGTGGCCGATGAGGTGCGCAAGGATCAGGTGATCAGCGCCCGAACCATCCAATTGTGCAATTCGGCCATGTTCACCAAACGCCTCAACGTGGACACCCTGGATCACGCGCTGGTTTTTTTGGGCCGCAATCTTTTTATCAAATTGGTCATCGCCGCTGCGGTACAGAGCTACTACGACCAGTGCGGCAATGGATACAGCCTGTGCAAAGGGGGGTTGTATCACCATGCGGTGGGCACGGCCGTGACCGCCGAAACCATCGCCCGCCTGACGAATAAAGCGGTCCCCGCCGTGGCCTACACCGCAGGGTTGCTTCACGATATCGGCAAAGTGGTCCTGGACCAGTATATCGCCGGTGCCTATCCTCTGCTTTACCGCGAATTCCAGGATCGCCACATGAACATGATCGAAGCGGAGAACCGCATTTTGAAAGTGGATCACACCCGGGTCGGCGGTCTGCTGGCCGAAAACTGGTCCCTTCCGGAAATTCTGACCGATGCCATCCGTTTCCACCACCGGCCGGCAGACAGCCGGAGTGGCAGCCCCATAACGAGCATTGTCTACCTGGCAGACCTTCTCATGTCCCGTTTTCACACCGGGCTCGAACTCGAACGCATGAGCGCCGATAATCTGGGTGAACTGCTGGATGGCCTGGATCTTTCCGCTGACCACTTGAAGGAGGTGGTGGACAAAATTCCATCGGCGGTATTCGAACCGGCCGAGTCCACGAGCGGGAATATGAGCTGACCGGGCATTTCCTGAAAGCGAGCACCATGGATGAACACAGACAGAAGCTGCTGAGACAACTTCCAGGCGTCGATCGAATCCTCGAACACGCCGCCCATGATCCACAGTTGGCAAAAATTCCCAAATCGGTTCTGACGCCGGCCGTTCGCAGCGTGATCGACGACATGCGCGGCCGGATCATCGCATCGTCTCAATTGCCGGACAGGGCCGATGTTTTCGTCGCGGATTTGTTAGATGCGGCCAGAGATGTATGTGCCCGCCGCATGGCCTTCAATCTGAAACGCACCGTCAATGCCACCGGCGTCGTGGTTCACACCAACCTGGGGCGTTCTCTGCTCTCTTCCCGCGTGGTGGATCACCTAGTGGCCATCTCCGGCCGTTACTCCAATCTCGAATTCGACCTTGCCGCCGGCCGCCGCGGATCCCGCTACAGCGTCGTGGAGGACATTTTATGCGAACTGACCGGTGCCGAAGCCGCGCTGGCGGTCAACAACAACGCCGGGGCCGTGTTGCTTTGCCTGGATACCCTGGCCGCCGGACGCGAAGTGGTGGTGTCCCGGGGGGAACTGGTTGAAATCGGCGGTGCCTTCCGCATTCCGGACGTGATGGTCAAAAGCGGCGCACTTCTCAAGGAGGTCGGCACCACCAACCGCACCCACCCCCGTGATTATGAACAGGCCATTGGCGAACGAACCGGATTGCTGCTCAAAGCGCATACCAGCAACTACAGCATTGTTGGTTTCACGGCCGCAGTATCCTTGAAGGATCTGGTGGCCATCGGTCGGCGGCACGCGCTTCCGGTCATGGAAGATCTGGGGTCCGGCACCCTGATCGATTTTTCCAAATACGGCCTGGTCAAGGAACCCACGGTCCAGGAATCCCTGGCGGCCGGCATCGACGTGGTGACCTTCAGTGGGGACAAACTGCTGGGCGGTCCCCAGGCCGGCATCATTCTGGGCCGCAAAAAGCATATCGAGCGCATCAAATCCAACCCTCTGACCCGTGCACTGCGCATCGACAAAATGACCCTGGCTGCCTTGGAAGCGACCTTGCAGATCTACCGTGACGAGCGCCAGGCTGTACAACAGATTCCCACATTGGCCATGCTCACCGCCCCTTTGTCCGTGATTGAAAGCCGGGCCGCCGCCTTGAAGGCCCTTATCGAAGATCGTTTCGGCGCGGCCATACAGGTGGACTTGTCAGCGTGTACATCCAAGGCCGGCGGCGGTTCATTGCCCCTGTTAAACCTGCCCAGCCGCTGTGTCGGCATTCGCGTTGACGGCCTTTCGGCCAACGCGGTCGAACGTTGGCTGCGCACCCACACGCCCGCGATCATCGGCAGAATCGAAGACGAGCGGTTCATTATGGACGCGCGAACCCTTCAGCAGGATGATTTTTCGATCATCGGGCGGGCACTTACCGAAATGCTGTCAAACATCGATCAGGAAAGATAACGCCATGTCACGGCAAACCCCGGAACTGCTCAAGAATCGCAGCGCATCTCAGGAATTCCTCTTTTCTCGCCTCCAGGGAACCCCGTCTGTCGAAAGCCAACGGCAGACAACTGCGGTATCCCCGGATGTTGGCCCCAGGGATCACCCATCGCCACCAGCCGCAGGCCAGGCGCTGGACTGGCAGGGACTTGTCCATGCCATCGACACCACTTTTGGTTCCGTCACCAGACTCTGCGTTGCCATGTTGCAGTTTGATGCATTGGCGGATGTGCAGGGTACGGACGAACAGCCCGGCAAAGCAGCGGACCCGGAATTTGTGGATATCGCCTGCCAGGAATCCGGTGGTATATGGGCACGCGTCGACGAATGCCGTTTGGCCCTGGCCATACCCCATCTGGATGTTGACGCCGGCCGGCGCATGGTGCGGCGAATCCAGCAGCGTTACGCAGACAGCGGCACTGCACCGATTACCGCCGGTGTGGCTTTTTACCCCACAACCCGTTACACCCGCTCACAACTGGTCGACAATGCCCACAAGGCCCTGGTACATGCCGGTTTTTTCGGTCCGGGAAGCCTTACCTGTTTCGATGCGGTCAGCCTGAATATCAGCGGCGACCGTTTGTACCAGGATGGTGACATCCAAGGTGCCGTGGACGAATTCAAACAGGGGTTGCTCATGGATCCCACCGAGGCGAACCTGCATAACAGCCTGGGGGTATGTTATGGCGTGCTCGGTGACACGCAAAAAGCGCTGGAAGCTTTCGAAACCGCCATGTGGCTGGCACCGGAAAATGTGATGGCCGTTTACAACAAGGGCTATGTGCTCCTGCAATCGGGCCAATATGAACAGGCCCGGGAAGCACTGCTGAAAGCCGATGCCATCGAAGGCGGTGTTTTCGAGGTGGTCTTCCACTTGGGTCAGTTGTTCATGCGCATGAAACAAGCCGATAAGGCCCGTCCTTATCTGGAATCGTCTACCCGGGCCAACAACCGCTGTGGCCCTGCCTTTCGGTCTTTAGGGGAATGCCTGGACGAACTGAATCTCGGCAAAGAAGCCATCCAGGCTTACAAGGGCGCCATTAAGATCAATCCCGCCGATGCACAGGCATTGTCCGCTGTGGGCCGGCTGTACACCCAGCGGGGAGAAAGCCTGGACGTCGCCTCGGTAATGTGTGAACAGAGCGTGCAACTGGAACCGGACAACGGCCTGTTCCGCCACCGCCTGGGTCAGGCCTATCTGTCCAGGGGAAAACTGGATCGCGCCCTGGCCGAATTTGAACGGGCTGTCGAACTGGGCCATGACAGCCAGGCTTACATCCAAAAGACACAAGATCGCATGATTGCTGCCCGGGCCTCCTGAGAATTGGCCAGGAACACAGGCCCCGTTTCCTTCATTGCGGATGAAATCCACCAATAGTGCTTGTTATCGACGGGTTCGTGCTTATTGTTACGGAGCACTTCCGGTTTCTACCCAAACCGGACAAACCCTAATTCCCGCCACGGCGGTTGACATCAATTGTGGCCGTTCCTGTAACGCGCCCATTAAAAAGGAGTTTCCAGTCCATGCCCATCTATGAGTATAGCTGTAACGGATGCGGTCAAAAATTCGAATACTTGGTATTGGCCGGCAGCGAGCCGACGGAATGCCCGGCCTGCAAGGCCAGGACAGTCAACCGACTCATGTCTGCCTGTGGTTTTGTCAGCAAGGGCGGCGGAGGGGAGACGATCAGCACCTCGGCTTCTTCATCGTCCTGTTCAAGTTGCAGCGCCTCCAGTTGTGCCGGGTGTGGGCACTGATGGCACACCGGACGATTACCATTGGTACCCGGGGCAGTCAACTGGCATTGTGGCAGGCCAATTGGGCCAAAGACGCCATCAATCGTTCGCATCCGGACATTCCCGTCGAACTGGCCATCATCAAAACCAAGGGGGACAAGATCTTGGATGTTCCCCTGGCCAAGGTGGGCGGCAAAGGCTTGTTCGTCAAAGAAATTGAACAGGCCCTGCTGGACGGCCGTATTGACCTTGCCGTACACAGCATGAAGGACATGCCTGCGGAAATTCCCGAGGGGCTGTGCATCGGTGCCATTCCCCGACGCGGAGAACCCCGTGATGCGCTGATCACCCGATCCGGACAGCTGTTGGACGACCTGCCCCTCGGCGCCCGGGTGGGCACCAGCAGCCTGCGGCGCGGTGCCCAATTGCTGCATCGCCGCTCCGATCTGACCATCGTGTCGCTCAGGGGAAGCTTGGAGACCCGCTTGAAGAAACTGGAAACCGAAGGCTTGGACGCCATCGTACTGGCCGCAGCGGGTATCCGGCGAATGGGCCTTACCGACCGCATCACACAGGTGCTGGATGAAAGCGTCATGCTTCCCGCTGTCGGTCAGGGGGCATTGTGCGTCGAGAGCCGGGTGGCGGACGATACCGTTGCGCCGTTGCTGGCGCCCATGGACGACGGACCGACCCGTGCAGTGGTCCTGGGCGAACGCGCGTTTTTGAACCGACTGGAAGGCGGTTGTCAGGTACCCATTGCCGGCCACGGGCACCTGGATGGCGGATCCTTTCTGCTGACCGGACTGGTCTGCGATGTGGACGGTACCCAAATGGTCAAAGCGACCCGGTCCGGACCCGCGGACCAGAGTGAAGCGATCGGACGCGAACTGGCGGAGAGGCTTCTGGACGAAGGCGCTGCCCGCATCCTGGAAAGATTGTACCAACATGCAGACTGAATCCCAGACCGGAACGGTTTTCCTCGTGGGCGCCGGCCCCGGCGATCCCGGATTGATTACCGTCAAGGGTGTCGATTGTATCAACCGTGCCGATGTCGTGGTATACGACTACCTGGCATCCCCCGCCCTGCTGGTCCATGCCAATCCAAAGGCAGAAATGATTTACGTGGGCAAAAAAGGCGGGGACCACACCCTGCCCCAGGAAGGCATCAATGCGCTCATCGTGGAGAAAGCCGCCCAGGGAAAAACGGTGGCACGGCTTAAAGGCGGGGATCCTTTCATTTTCGGGCGCGGCGGGGAAGAGGCCGAAGTGCTTGTCGAGGCCGGCATTCCCTTCGAGGTGATTCCAGGGGTCACCGCTGCCATCGGCGCATCGGCCTACGCCGGCATTCCTTTGACCCATCGGGATTACACTTCCGATGTGGCCTTTGTCACCGGCCACGAAGACCCAAACAAAGCCGCGTCCAGCATCGACTGGCCGGCCCTGGCAACGGGGATCGGGACCCTCGTGTTTTTCATGGGTGTTAAAAATCTGGCTGCCATCGTCTCCAACCTGACCGCCAACGGCCGGCCGGCCGACACGCCGGTGGCGGTGATCCGCTGGGGCACCACGCCACGCCAGAAAACGGTCACCGGAACCCTGGCGACCATTGTGGATATCGTCCGTAACGCCGGTATCAAAGCCCCTGCCATCATTATCGTGGGCGGTGTGGTCAACCTCAGAAAAACCATGCGCTGGTTCGAAAACCGGCCCCTGCTGGGTCGGCGGATCGTGGTCACCCGTGCCCGCGAACAGGCCAGCGGACTGGTTCACCAGCTTTCCGAACTGGGTGCAGAATGCATCCAATGCCCAACGATCCAGGTGGTGCCGCCAGCCGACTGGGGCCCGGTGGATGCCGCCATCGACAATCTGACCGGGTATGATTGGGTCGTTTTTACCAGTGTGAACGGCGTCGAACGGTTCTTTCAGCGTCTGTTCGAACGGGGGCTGGATACGCGCGTCCTGGGTCATGTCAAGACCGCCAGCATCGGTCCGGCAACGGCTGAGCGCCTCAAGGCCTGGGGAATTATCAGCGATATCGTTCCCCAAAGCTACCGTGCCGAATCGATTGTAGAAGCATTTACCGATTTCTCTGTCAATGGAAAGGCCATTTTGCTTCCCAGGGCCAAGGAAGCCCGCAGTGTGCTTCCCGTCGAACTGACCCGCATGGGTGCCCGCCTGGACGAGGTGACTGTTTACCGCACGCAGCAAGCGCAAACCGACGCGGCGGAATTGGTTCGGCGCCTGGCTGCCGGCAGCATCGATATGGTTACTTTCACCAGTTCTTCCACGGTTAAGAATTTCCATGGACTGTTGCCTGCTGATCGTTTCGACCGCCTGATGCAAGGCGTCAAAGTGGCCAGTATCGGTCCGATAACCTCCCAAACGGCACGGGATCTTGGCTTTACCGTAGATATGGAAGCTGAAACCTTCACCATCCCCGGACTCATTGAAGTCATCGTGTCCGGCTGACGACCCGTTTCGCGGTCACGAGAAAATGGAACAAGCACGCATGGGAAAAAACGCACTCAACCCGCTGGTGGACCGTGAAGCGCGTCACCTGAACTATCTGCGCATTTCCATCACCGATCGTTGCAACCTCAGGTGCCTGTACTGCGTGCCCGAAGGCCGAATCCCCAAACTTGATCATGCCGATATTCTCAGCTACGAAGAGATTCTGCGGCTGGTGAAGATCGGCATTACCCTTGGCATCCGGAAAGTCCGCATTACCGGTGGAGAACCGCTGGTGCGCAAAGGTGCCGTCGCGTTCCTGGCCCGCTTGAAGCAGATCCGGGAGCTGGAAGATGTTTCCCTGACCACCAATGGTATTCTGCTGAAAACCTGCGCCCGTCACGTCTTCGATGCCGGCATTCGCCGGATCAACGTCAGCCTGGACACATTGGATCGTAAAAAATATGCCCATATTACCGGTTACGACCAATTCGACAGGGTGTGGGAAGGGATTCAATCGGCCCTCGACATCGGCTTTTCCCCAATTAAAATCAATGTCGTGGCCATGCGGGGCATCAATGATGACGAAATCCTTCAGTTCGCCGAACTGGCCCGCACCTATCCCTTTCATGTCCGATTTATCGAATACATGCCCATTGGCAACAGCCGGACCACCACGCGGGATCAGCTCCTGACACCGGAAATTCAATCGCGGATCTCCTCTCTGGGAACCCTGACGCCGCTGAAGCCGGAGCATCATGACGGTCCTGCCAGACGATTCAAACTGTCCGGGGCCGTAGGAGAAATCGGTTTCATCAGCGCATTGAGCCATCATTTCTGCCAACGCTGCAATCGGCTTCGCCTGACGGCGGACGGAAAACTCCGTGCCTGTCTGTTGTCGGATCATCACAACGACCTCAGAGTGGCACTTCGAAACGGCGCATCCGACGAAACCCTTGCCGATATTTTTCGCCTTTCGGTGAAAAAAAAGGCGGCCCGGCATTCATTGAACAGTCCCTGTAAAACGGGTATCAATAGCCAGATGCAGGGCATCGGCGGGTGACAAAAATCACCACCACACCTTTTCCCTTGTGGTTGACCGCAAGAATCCTGCGGGCTAAAGTATCGGGTCCATCATGCCGATAGCTGATGTCAATGGGAACAGCAATCATTCATTCGGTAAACATTGCCGCAACGAATTCACATCAACCATAGACAGGAAAAGCATGCCGGAATCTCTTACCTCGACAAATGCTCCAGATGAGCGAAAGAACCTGGTCGACTTCATCATCAATTTACCGCTGTTTGAATTTTTGGAAATGGATCAACTGGCCGAAGTGGCGGCGAATATGGAATTTGTCTGTCTCAAAGCGGGGGAGGTGCTTTTCAAAGAATGGGACAAAGCTGATTTTGTGTGTTTTGTCGAATCCGGTGAACTAGACGTCACCAAAAAAAATGGCCCTGATACCAGCGCCACCATGGCCACTCTCAAGCGCGGCCGCTCCATCGGAGAGATGTCGATAATCAATAATTTTCCGCGTTCATCAACGGTCGTCGCCCGATCTGAGGTGCGAATAGCCGTATTCCGTCGGGATCAGTTCGAAGTAATCCTGGAACAACAGGTGGCCATCGGTGTCAATATTCTTAAAGGACTGGCCAATCTGCTCAGCATCAACTTGCAAAAGGCCTCCAGCCGTCTCGCGGACAATATGCTTCCCCTGGGCTGACCCCCCCATCGCTGTGGCCACAGGCCATCAGCCAAATCAGATCAGTCCGCTTCCTCCTCATAGGCCATCTCTGCACTGTCCTCCCACTTCCGGACCATGCTTTCGGATGCGAGGCCTCTCTCGACAATGATATCTCCAATGCCCGCCCATCGAAGTACATCCACCTTCAAAATGGTCTCCGGCCGCATGTTTTCAAGGCTGAAAAACGTGTATTTAAGGGTCAATTCCTCCTTGGGAAGCACGGAAAACGATCGTTTGTAATAAACGAAATGATTGCTCATCAGGTAGTATCCAATGGCAATGATCACACCGAATACAATATATTTCTTGATCTGGCCCCACATAAATAGACCTCCACACGTGGATTGTCATCCCTGTACATGCCGTATCATCATCGTTGCGAGCTGATATCCAAAATCGACATGATCGCCTTTGTCCGAAAAAACTCCAATAGATCATTAAAAGTTTTATTAAGATTTTAATATACTGAATTTATAAAAGAATCAAGATCAATTTTCCAGTGTGCGGCCGACCTTTCCGAAAATGCCGGATGCACACCAGGTCGATTTTATGAGCCGCGATCCGCTTGCGTTGGCTCCACATTTCGGGCAATAATTGTCGATCCGATGGATACTTTGTTTGAACGCTCTGGCCGGACGTAAAAAAGGGATGCCCTCAACTTTGCGAGGAAATCCCTTTTTTTGAACCAAGCAAGGAAAAACGTTAGACTTTGGTCACGTTCGCAGCAGCCGGTCCCTTGGGACCCTGCTCAATGTCAAAGGTGACCCGGTCACCTTCCTGGAGAGATCTGAATCCAGTAGCGTTGATCGCTGAGTGATGAACGAAGACATCAGGTCCATCTTCCTGTTCGATAAAACCAAAACCCTTGCTGTCATTGAACCATTTTACGATACCACTTGTCATGCTTACTTCCTCCTGCAAAAAAAAGAAAATGAGTGTTTCAAACTAATGTCATGTCACGTATTAAATGTTGGATAGAGCCGTTTTAGTTTTATCCTGGCATCTTCAGTAGTGAATTGCCAGTTAACCCCGGCTTGCATTTC
>PDWJ01000819.1_pt1 | contig 43003 bp, 34 predicted proteins | sample 1430881 | NCBI WGS metagenome assembly PDWJ01 (sample SAMN01162460, study PRJNA174530) | Oral metagenome, whole genome shotgun sequencing project. | biome: Marine environment; feature: Marine mammal; material: Swab sample of the gingival sulcus; isolation source: swab sample of gingival sulcus...
CTCCACCTGCAAACCGCCCATGGTGGGCAACGACACACCACCAAAACGACGATGCACGACCAGCGTCGGCTGCGAATCAAAGTACACCATTTCGCCCGCTCCACCCCCTCCAAGAGGGGAACCTCCACGATGCGAGGCGGGGCGTAGCGGCAATGGTAACCGGGGGTGGCCGCGGCCTCGGAGCGGCCGATGGTTTGCGGAAACGGGGAGCCCACACACAAGACTCCAGGCCCACACCACCCCCGTGCACGCCGGACTGTTCGGCAGTCTCCTAGGCCGGGGCCAGGGCACACATCGCGGCCAGGCTGACGGCCAAGACCGCAGTCACGGTGGCGTCCCGGAGGCGATCACGCACCAAGAAGAGATTGTTCGCGTCGAACACCCCGAACGCGCCGGCCGCGGACACCGCCGCAAGTGCCGTGGCCAAGAGGTACCCGGCGGCCCGGGCCTGTCCGCACCCACCCAGCACGGCGACCAGGAGGATCACCGCCGACACGACCAGGACCGGCCGGCCTGGGGTGGGATCCGTCGCTGGCGGTAGGTGAGACATGATCAGCAACAGGCCGGAAAGCCGCGGTCAGACATCTCGGACCTGGACCAAGCCACCTTCGTCGGTGAGCGCGTGGGCGTGCGTATCGTCGAACCAGTACCCACCCTCGCCCAGGTAGCGGAACTTGACCGTGGCCCCGGCCGGGACGGTGATGGCTACACTGCGGGTCCCGTTGCTGCGCTTGCGCAAGATGTGCCGACCCGGGGTCCAGTCGTTGAAGTCGCCGACCACGCTGACCGTTCCGGCAGGCTCCCCCGCCGGGAGCACGAACGTCACCTTGCGCTCGGCGCTGGTCGCGCCACGGGACTGCTTGATCATGCCGTCCATTATCACCCAACCGAGCACTGTGCGCATGCAGGCGGCTACCGCCTGCCAACAGTCGCCCTATCCGGCCTTATTCACCGACACAGACGGGCTCCGGTACCGGCGCATCGCGCACCGACGCTGCGGTGACCCGGCAGTTTTGGGGCTTCAGCTCGCGACCAGGTGCGGGGACCAGTTACTCCGGAGCCCGAAAGGGGCACCGCACACCGCGACCCGCGAATGGGTCATTGCGAACCCCCTGAGACGTCAAACCGGTCGTCCTGGACCCTCTGGCGCCGTTGAGGTACGTCGGGTAGCGGCGCGCCGGCGCCATACGTACCCTTACGGCGCCATAGGGTCCGATGTGGGCGGTACGGGCGGAGCGCATCGACGCGCCCATCACACCGCCAGCCGCGAACCACCCGGGCTAGTGGGCGAAATGTCTTGTTCCAGTGAGGTAGAGGCTGATCCCCGCGTCGTGCGCGGCCATGACGACCTCGTCGTCGCGCATCGAGCCGCCCGGTTGTACGACGGCACGCACCCCGGCATCGGTCAGCACGCGCAGGCCGTCCGGGAACGGGAAGAAGGCATCGGAGGCCGCCACCGAGCCGCGGGCCCGGTCCGCGCCCGCGCGCTGCACCGCCAGGCGAGCGGCGTCGACCCGGTTCACCTGCCCCATGCCCACGCCGACCGTGGCCCGGTCGGTGGCCAACAGGATGGCGTTGGACCGCACCGCCCGCACCGCCCGCCAGGCGAAGAGCAGATCCGCCAATGTGTCCTCGTCGACCGGTTCGCCTGCCGCCAGGTTCCAGCCCGCCGGGTCGTCGCCGGGGGCGTCCAACCGGTCACCGGCCTGTACCAGCATGCCGCCGCTGACCTGGCGCAACTCGCGTGGGTCCCGCCGATACCCGGCGGGCAGTTCCAGCAACCGCACGTTCTTCTTGCGGGTCAGATCGGTGTAGGCCTGCGGTTCGAACCCGGGAGCGACGATGACCTCGGTGAAGGTATCGGCCAACTGATCGGCCATCGCGGCACTGACCGGGCGGTTGGCCGCCACCACGCCACCGAAGGCGGAGACCGGGTCGCAGTCGTTGGCCCGCCGGTGCGCGAGCGCGATGTCGGCGTCCTGATCGACAGTGGCCAGCCCGCACGGATTGCTGTGCTTGATCACCGCCACGGCGGGGTCGGCGAAGTCGTAGGCGGCCCGGATTGCGGCATCGGCATCGACATAGTTGTTGTAGGACATGGGTTTTCCGTGCAACAACACCGACTGAGCCAGCCCGGGCGACGCGTCGTGGGCGACGTACAGCGCGGCTTGCTGGTGCGGATTCTCCCCGTACCGCAGCACATCGGCCCGTTCCAGCGCCAGCCCCGCGAAGGCGGGCCAACCGGATTCGTCCGGGCTCAGCTCGTTCGCACACCAGGTCGCGACCGCGGTGTCGTAGCCGGCGGTGTGCGCGAACGCGTCGGCCGCCAGCCGGCGCCGCTGGTCCACGGTGAACCCGCCCTCCCGCACGGCTGCCAGCAACTCCTGGTAGCGGGCCGGGTCGACCACGACGGCCACGCTGGCATGGTTCTTGGCGGCTGCCCGCACCATCGACGGACCGCCGATATCGATCTTCTCGATGATCGACGGCTGATCGGCACCGGAGCGCACGGTCTCGGCGAACGGATACAGGTTGCACACCACCAGGTCGAAGCCGGCGATGCCCATCTCATCCAGAGCCTGAACATGGGCGGGATTGGTGCGGTCGGCCAACAGTCCCGCGTGCACGGCCGGGTGCAGCGTCTTCACGCGCCCGTCCAGGCACTCACCGAAACCGGTCAGTTCCTCCACCGTGGAGACCTCGACACCGGCGTCCGCGATAGCGCGCGCGGACTGCCCGGTGGAGACGATGCGCACACCCGCGGCCCGCAGCCCGGCGGCAAGCTCGGCCAGACCGGTCTTGTCATACACGCTGATCAGCGCCCTCGTGATCGGCAGACGTGCCGCAGACTGCGGCGGCGCAGCCCCCTGCGACTCGGCCGTGCCCTGCGGGCCGGTGGGGTTCTTGGTCACGGCATAGTCACCTTTCGTCGTTGTGGGTCCAGCTGCACCGTCCACCCGGTGCGGGCCATCGCAGCCAGATTGCGGACCATCATCTCGCGTTCGACCTGCTTGATCCGCTCGTGCAGCCGGTCCACGGTGTCCTCGGCCAGCACCGGCACGGTGCGCTGATCGATGATCGGCCCGGTGTCGGTACCGGAATCGACGATGAACAGGGTGGCACCGCTGACGGTGACCCCGTAGGCCAGCGCATCGGCCGGGCCGTGCATACCGGGGAAGGCGGGCAGCAGCGCCGGATGCGTGTTGAGCACCCGGTGCTCGAAGGCGTCCAGCAGAGCCGGACCGACCAGCCGCATGAAGCCGGCGAGCACCACCAGGTCGGGCTGGGCAGCACACAGCCGGGCGGTGAGCGCCTCGTCCCAGGATGCCCGGTCCGGGTGGTCGGCGACCTCGACGGTGAAGGTGTCGACGCCGGCCGTGCGGGCCCGGTCCAGCGCGGGCGCGTCCCGGCGGTCGGCGCCGACGACGACCACGTGCAACGGGTCACCGGCATCCAGCACCGACTGCAGGATGGTCCCGGCGCCGGAGGCCAGGACGGCAACGCGGGCGTGCGGGTGCCCCGGTCGCACGGGTGGGGGAATGTGCTGGCTGGCTGGCACGTGGACAACCCTAGCCGGGCCGCCCGGTTCCCGCGCTGCCAATGACGCGATCGCATACCCCTGCGATTGCCCGGCCGGAACCCATCGTGGCGAACACTGCACCGGTCGCAATATCCCGGATACCGCTGCCGGCCGTACCCGCAGCCACCACCGCATGGTCGCTATTTGTTGGACAATGCGTAATCGGGGTGTAGCTTGCTACCGGACAGAATTTCTTCCCCGTAAACCGCGAAGGCAACACTGTCACAATGACTCAGAACGCACTGCGTATCGACGCACTCGATTCCCCATCGAAGCGCTACTATCCGCCGCTGCACCGTATCCGCACGTTGCCGACGGACAACGACTACAGCGCAACGGAAACCCGCGAAACCGTTGCCACCCAACCAACCCCCGAAGCTACTCAAACGGTCAAAAACCCCTCGCTTTCGCCACCGTACGCAGTCGAAAGCATGCGCTGGGTTACTAATTTGAACGCGAACATCGGCGGGCGTTTCCTTCTTGCCACCGTCGCCAGTGTGATTTTCACCGCTCCTATTGTGGCGACCACGGTCAATCCCGCCGCGGTGTGGGGCACGCCGGTAGCATTGGTGGCGGGCTTTGCCTTGGCAGCCAGCCTCGTCAGGCCGTGGCGCCCAAGGCCACCGGTTCACGATCGGCAACTCGATGTTATTCTGGCGGTCCCATTCATCAGTTTGGCGGCATGGATGTTGCTGTGGTGGCCACTGATTGACGAGCGCCGCACTCCGACCGACGCCGGCATCGTCACCGTGGTCGCTTTCACGGCCGCCGTCGTGCTGTTGGTGCTGGGCACCCGCACCGCCGGGCAGCTGAGCCCGGCACTGCTACCCGGTCTGGTCGCGCTGCCGAGCTTGGCTACCAACGGGTGGCTGGTGCTGTCGGCGATCGCGGTCAGCGGCTGGCTGATGTTCCGGCGCAGCGAACACCCGACCCGGGCGCAGCAGATCCACCTGCCGGCCTGCGAACGGGCCTGGGTCACCGTCGTGGTGCTGGGATCACTGACGCTGACACTGAGCTTGGTGGACTTACTCAGATGAGTACGCCGATCGAGCAGCACTGGAGGCCGGCGCCGGCCGACGGGCAAGACCTAGCCGCCGCCGCCGAGCAGGACAAGGTTCGCTGGAGCGTGGAAGGGCTGGAGGCGATCGCCCCACAGTTCAGCGCCAGGGTGGCGTTCCAGTTGCGGCAGCGGATGATCGGCTGGGTCGTGGCCGTCAGCTTGGTGGTCGGGCTGCTGGTCTGGCCACAAACAACCCTCAGGCTGACCATCGGTCTGGTCAGCCTGGGCTATCTGGCCATTCTCTGCTATCGCATCACGTTGGTGATCCGCGGCCAGCAAGGCACCCAGATGGTACGGATCAGCGATGCGGCCGCGCGGCTGATCCCGGACTGCGACCTGCCTGTCTACACCGTCCTCGTCCCCGCGTACCGGGAGCCCGAAGTCATCGGCAAGGTCATCTCGGCCATGCGCAACCTGGAGTACCCGCAAGACCGCCTCGACGTGCGGCTGATGCTGGAGGCCGACGACGAGCAGACCATCCAGGCGGCCCGGGCAGCCCTGCCAGCCGCATCGATCAGCATGGTCCTCGTACCACCGGCCGAGCCGCGCACCAAACCCAAGGCGTGCAACTACGGTCTCCTGGACTCCCCCGGTGAGTTCGTCACCATCTTCGATGCGGAGGACAAGCCTGAGCCGCTGCAGCTGCGCCGCGCGGTGACCGCGCTGCGCCGGCTGGGCCCTCAATACGCCTGCGTGCAGGCCCAGCTCAGCTACTTCAACGCCCACCAGAACATCATCACCAAGTGGTTCACGGTGGAGTACGCGAACTGGTTCCGCCTGTTGCTGCCTGGGTTGGTCTCGGTGGGCGCCCCGTTGCCGCTGGGCGGCACCAGCAACCACTTCCATGCCAACGTGCTGCGCTCGGTCGGCGCGTGGGACGCCTTCAACGTCACCGAGGACGCCGACCTCGGCATCCGGCTCAGCCGGCTCGGCTACCAGGTCGGGGTGCTGGACTCGGTCACCCTGGAAGAGGCCAACAGCGACTTCATCAACTGGGTCAAGCAGCGCAGCCGCTGGTACAAGGGGTACCTGCAGACCTGGCTGGTGCACATGCGCCAACCGGTCAGCACTCATCGGGAGCTGGGCTGGAAGGGTGTGCTGGGCCTGCACCTGTTCATCCTGGGCACACCGCTGTCGGCGGTGCTGAACCCCGTCTTCTGGGCGCTGACTGTCGTCTGGTTCGTACAGCAGCCGCAGTGGCTGCAATCGTTGTTCACCGGTTGGGTGTACTACATCGCCCTGATCTGCCTGGTCGGCGGCAACGCTGCGGTGGTGTATATGAACGTGCTGACCGTGCGGGTGTCCGACAAGCCGGAACTGTTGTTCGCCGCCCTCACCACCCCGCTGTACTGGGTGATGATGAGCCTGGCCGGGGTGAAGGCCGCCTATCAGCTGATCTGCCAGCCCTCGTACTGGGAAAAGACCACGCACGGCCTCTTCGGTCCCAACGACACGGCCAAGGTGAGCACATGAGCCGCCACCCGCGGACCGTCCCCGCCGTGAGCCGGACCGCGCCCCGACACGGCCAGGCCGCCCACGAACCATTGGGGTATTTCGACCTTTCCGGTTCCGGCAAACCGGCCCTGGTGCCGCGCCGGGTGCAGCGCGCCCTTACCCCCTGGTGGCGCCGGGATGTGCTGTGGTTCTCCGCGCTCGCCGCGCTGGTGTACGGGCTGACCGCAGTCATCCTGGCCGCCAACAGTATTCACTTCGCCGACGCCTACAGCCGGGTGGCCAGTGCCTACGCTGCCGTGGCCGGGCGCGATCCGCATCTACCGGCCATCGGCTTCGTGTGGAACCCGCTGCCCACCTTGAGCGCCATCGCGCTGCTTCCACTGTCGGCGGTCTGGCCCGCGGTGACTGGGTACGCACTGGCCGGTGGGTTCGTCTCGGCGCTGAGCATGGCCGGTGCGGTGACGCTCGTCGCCCGGTCCCTGCGTCAGCTGTTGGTGCCCACCACGTGGCGCCGGATTCTGACGGGGCTGTGCGCGATACAGCCGATGATCCTGCTCTACGCCGGCAACGGCATGAGCGAGGCGATGATGCTGTGCTGGCTGATGATGACCATCACCGGCCTCATCGACTGGGTTCAGAACCCCCGTCCGGCCCCGCTCATGCTGGCGGGCCTCGGCCTGGGCCTAACCTACCTGACCCGGTATGAAGCAGTAGCCCCGGCTCTGGCCGTCACTGCGTTCGTCGGCTACGTCAGCTGGGCGCGCGCCGACGGTGGCCGCTCGTACCGGTTGCACACCGCAATCGCCGATGCGGCGCTGGTGGCGTTGCCGGCAGCGTTCACCTTCGGCGCGTGGGCGGCGCTCAGCAAGTCGCTGGTCAACCAGTGGTTCGCCACCTTCAGCTCGGAGTACGGCAACTCTGCCCAGGTGCAGCGCCGGTTGGCCATCAACGAGCAGGAGATCGGCGGCAACCTGGCGGAGACTGCCGGCTTCCTGATCCACCAACTGTTCATCCTGAGCCCGCTGCTGTTACCCATCCTGCTCGTCGCCGTGGTCGCCGCCGTACGGTCCCGGCAGCTCACCGCGGCGGTTCCGTTGTTGGTGCTGGGCAGCGTCCTGTTGTTCGACAATGCGGTAACACTTTCCGGGAACTCACTGGGCTGGCTGCGATTCCAGATCGCCGTCATCCCGTTGACGGTGTTCGCCGCCGGTATCGCGCTCGTGGGCCTGCAGCGATCGCTGGAGCTGTCCGCAGACCCCACCGGACGGCGCGCCCCGGTCACCCTGGCGGTGATGCTCAGCCTGCTGGCCATGGTCGCCGCCGCAATTCCCTGGCAGATGCAAACCCTGACCAACCACAGCGGCACGCTGGCGCGGGAGGAGCAGTACATGCTCAAGTCATGGCTGAATCCCGCCGCGGCCAACCCGCAGGACCACGCGGCCAGGCAGCTGTTCACCACCGAACGGGAGATCGCCGGTTACCTCGACGATCTGAACCTACCGGAGGGCAGCGTGCTCACCGACACCGCGTACAGCTATTCGGTGGTTCTGGCCAGCCGTCACCCCACCCAGTTCGTCATCACCTCGGACCGGGATTTCACCCAGTCGGTACAGCAACCCCGCCAGAACGGTGTGCAGTACTTCCTGGTAGCCGACTACGGCGGCGCGGATGCGGTTCGCACCCACTACCCGGATCTGCTCAACGACGGCGCCGGCATCGCTACCTTGCAGAAGCGATGGGACGCCTACCTGGGCACCTGGAGCTTGTACCACGTGCCCTAGGACGAACCGAGCCGCAACGCCTCCAGTACGGGGTCACCAGGGCCGATGACGTACTGATCGCCGCCCGCGCCGTGTGCGCTGCGCCAGTTCCACGCCAGCACGCCCACCACGCCCGCGTCGAACTGGGCTCGGATCTTCTCCCGGTACCGGGTGGCGCGCTGGGCCGCCCCGCCGGCGTCGTCGACGCTGATGCCCATCTCGCCGACGAACAGCGGCTTATCCAGCGCGGCGGACTGCCGCAACCGGACCGCCATGCCGTTCCACCGGTCACCGATGACGTCCTCGTGCGGGCGATAGTCGTGCATCTCGGTCAGGTCGATGTGCGGCCCGGCGTGCACGTACTGGAACAGTTCCTCGTTGGTACCGCACTGGCCGGTGCCGATGGTGCCGAGGCTGAGCAGGTGATACGGGTCCAGCTCCTTGACCATGGCGCCCATGTCGTCGGCGAATCCACGCAGTGCGCGGGCGGCCTGCTGCTGCACCGGCTCCGGGCACTCGTGATCGGCGGGCGGCGCCTCCGCCTCGTTCATCAGCTGCCACATGAGCACGGTGTCGTCGTCGCGGTAGCGGGTGACCACCTCGGCCACGTAGTCGCGGTAGGTCATCGTGTTCACCGCACCCCAGTCGCTGCGATGCGGGCTGACCAGGTCGGCATACCCGCCGGTGTACCAGCCGGAATCCAGCGTCTTGACGATGCCGTCGTCCCAGATCCCGGACTGCTCACCCAACACGACGACGACTTTGTACCCGTGTCGGCGTGCCGTGGCCAGGGTGGCGTCGAAATGGCTGAAATCCAGCCCGTCTCCGTCCGGATTGGCCAGCCATTGGCCGAACCAGGCCCGGATCGCGTTCTTGCCGGGCCCGATGTCGGTCAGCGCCCGGTCCAGTTCACCTTCGCCGGTCATGCCGTACCAGAAGTTGTGGTGACTGTTCGCGTTGTAGATGTTGACGCCGGTGAACCGGTACGGCTCACCGTCCAGGGTCAGCAGCTGGCCATGTCGCTGCACGAACCCGGCCGGGGCACCGGTGGCAGCGGCTACCGCATCCGGCGTGGCCGGCGCGTGCGCCGCGGCCGGCCCGGGGGCGGGCGAGTCCGGGACGCCGGGACGGCTGCTGGGCAACATGGCCGACACGATAGCGACCGCCGAGACGAGCGCACCCGGCCACCCGGCACGGCGAGTCCCTGCCCGGCACTCCCGCGGCAGCAAAGCTGCGATCACACTTGTCGACGGTAGGTGGCCGCTGCACCGTCGTCAGGCGAACGCGGACAAATATGCCCGAACGGGCACGGATCAACTCAGCGTAACGATGAGCCGTATAGTCGGAAGGGAAGGAGGATCCGGTGGAACACCAGCACAACCCGGCCGATGCCGGCGCATCGCAGCCCGCATCGGTTCTCGAGCAGACGAGGTTGATGAACCGGTGGTTCATCAGCCTCGTGCTGAGCGCGATCATCGTGGCCTCCGCCTCGCTGCCGTGGAAGATGACGGCGTTCGTGTTCCTGATCCCCGCCGTCGTGCTGGCCGTCCTGCTTTTCGTTCGTGGTATCCGGCACAGGTCCGGCCTCAGCTCGATGATCGGGCTGATCACCGGCAGTGCACTGTGCGCACTGCTCAGCATGTCCCTGGTCGCCCAGCTTGTGCTGTGGCCGGCGCAGGCCCGTTACGAAGAGTGCATGGACGGTGCGATCACTCAGTCGGCGCGGATCAAGTGCAGCCAGGAACTACGCCGCGCCCCGTTCCAGTACTTGACGGGCAAGTAGCCGGGCTGCCGGCCGTTCAGCCCGCCCACACCCATCACAGCCGCACCCGAAACACCCCGCCGTCCCGTCGGCGATCTGCCCGCACCGCCCACATCGACCCCTATGGTGCCGTCAGGGGACGTGTGGCGCCGGCGTGCCACTACCCGACGTACCCCCACAGCGCCTTAGCGGCCAAGTTGTCCGGTAGGCGCCGCCAGCTCGGCACCCCACCGGACCCGTGCTTTCGGACGAGCGGGGTTGCTTTCCGACGAGCGGGGTTGGCACAGCGCGACAGGACCGCGTTGCCCGGCGGCACGTGACCTCGGGCGAGGAGCTACTGCCGGCCGGCCCGCACCCACCAACGGGACACCGCCACGCTCATGCCCACCATCGTGTAGCCGGCTACCGAGGCCGCCACCTGCCACGCCACCGGGCCGATGTCGCGCAGCGCCGCAGCGCCCAGGCTGCCGCTGGACCACCAGCTGAGCAGCCCGGTCAGCCCGGCCACCAGGACGGTCACGCCGATCACATCGGCGGCGATGCCCCTTCGCCCGACCGGCCTCTCGGGGGCGGAGGTGGGTCCGTCCGCGGCCGCGGCGATGCGCCGGTACCGTCCGCCGAGCACCCGCCCGGCGAACACCCCGCCCAGGACCCACACCAGTCCACCCGCCAGCACACTCCACCACGGGTACTGTCCGGGGCCGGGCAGCGCCGCCAGCATCGGCAGCGCGGGCATCGGCCCCAGGACGACCTCGGAGCTGGTGACGGAGGTGCCCGCGCCGATGGCGAATCCCGGCCCGGCCAGCCAGGCCAATGCCCACGTGATGAAGACCGGGAACACCGCAACGTGCGCGACCGCCAGCCCGAGCGCACCCATCGACCCCGGGTCCAGAGCCTCGTACAGCGTGCGGACCCGATCCAGGTTCACGGCCAGGCTGGCCGCGATCAGCAACGTGGCGACGGCCGCCGGGAAACCGAGGCCGGCCGCGACGGCGCGCAGCCGGTGCCGCCACCGGTGGTCACCAGGCTCGATCCAGAACACCGGTGCCCCACACGTCGCGGCCAGCAACGAGCCGCCGAGCAGCGCCGTCTCCACATGCGGTCGGGCGGCCACGCTACCGGCCAGCACCGCCAGCACTCCACAGCTGGTGGCGTACCCGAGAACCACACCCGCGTGCGCGGCCGCGGGGCTACCGGCGGGGCGCACCCGCGCACCGATGCGGCGGCTGAACCAGTAGCAGGCCGCGGCAGCGATCGCACTCACCCCGAGCGGGGCCAACCGGATCGGTCCGGAGGCAGTAGTGAACACGGTGTGGTGCGCGGCCAGCCACACATCCACACCGGTGCGGGCAGTGGCCAGCGGGGCGGACTGCGACCCCGCAGCCGCCCAGAACACGAACACCGGCAACAGCACCGCCGCCACACCCAGTGCAGCGGCTTGCAGACCGGCGAGCAGACCTAGGACCGCGGCACGACCCCGGCCGGCTGAATCAGCAGCCGGCCCGCCGCGCACGCCTGGCTGCGCCCGGGTGCGCATCGTCACCATCATGCTCGCATCGCCATCGCTTGACCCAACACCATCGTGCATCCTCGGAATCCCTGGGCGCGCTCACCGCACCCGCTGCCTCGGCCGGCTTGTGACTACCACTGTGACGGGTCCTGCGCGTCGTTCCGATGCGCCACGCTGAGTACACCCGCAGTCAACCGGCCGAGGTATCGCACGCGCCCCGGCGCGGCGCGATGTGATCAACCTGACCCACGTGGCCGGATCACCCGCTGGTAGGTTGCTATGAGGTAACAGACTCACCACCGTCCTCGAAGTGGAGATTTCCGTGAGCGCAACCCCCGTCAAGGTAGCCGTCACCGGCGCCGCCGGGCAGATCGGCTACAGCCTGTTGTTCCGCATCGCCAGTGGAGCCATCTACGGCCCCGACCAACCGGTCGAATTGAGGCTGCTGGAGATCACCCCCGCGCTGAAGGCCCTCGAGGGCGTCGTCATGGAACTGGACGACTGTGCCTTCCCCACCCTGGCCGGGGTACAGATCGGCGACGACCCGAACAAGGTCTTCGACGGGGTGAACCTGGCCCTGCTGGTGGGTGCGCGGCCGCGCACCAAGGGCATGGAGCGCGGTGATCTACTGGAGGCCAACGGGGCGATCTTCACCGGTCAGGGCAGGGCCCTGAACGATCACGCCGCCGAGGACGTGCGGATCGGGGTGACCGGGAACCCGGCCAACACCAACGCGCTGATCGCGATGTCGAATGCGCCCGACATTCCTTCGGACCGGTTCAGCGCACTGACCCGGCTGGACCACAACCGGGCGATCTCGCAGCTGGCGGCCAAGGTGCAGGTGCCTGTCACCGACATCAAGCAGGTGACCATCTGGGGCAACCACTCCGCCACTCAGTACCCGGACATCTTCCACGCCGAGGTGAAGGGGCAGAACGCAGCTGAGGCCGTCGGCGACCAGGAGTGGCTGGAGAACACGTTCATCCCCACCGTGGCCACGCGCGGCGCCGCCATCATCGAAGCGCGGGGCGCATCGTCGGCTGCCTCCGCCGCCTCCGCGACCATCGACGCCGCCCGGGACTGGCTGCACCAGTCCGCGCCCGGTGACTGGGCATCGATGGCGGTGGCCTCGGACGGCTCCTACGGCATCCCCGAAGGCATCGTGTGCTCGTTCCCGGTGACCACCAGCGCGGGTTCATGGCGGATCGTGCCCGGTCTGGAGATCAACGAGTTCTCACGCGGCAAGATCGACACCTCGGTCGCAGAACTGATCGAGGAGCGGGATGCGGTCAAGGAACTCGGACTGATCTGAGCCTGCTCAGCGGTTCTGCCACATCATCGCGGCCAGCTGGGCAGCCTTTTCGCCATCGAAGAGGACCTCTTCTTCATGATCCGTACCGGCTGCGGTCTCGGTACTCGTGCCGATCCGCACGGGGTGGATGTGTAGCCCCCCACCCGGATTGGCGATGATCCGTAGACCCCAAGGGCTGCCTGGGCCGCGATGCACCACCATGTCCACCGGTTGCTGACTGGCCACGTGAATCACGATGGACCGTGCGCAGTTGCGCAGGGCGCCATCCTGGTCGACCTGGGCCAGTGCCAACCCGTCGAATGCGGCGGATTGCAGGGCGGAGTCGAGCAGCTCTTCCAGGTTGGCAGCACGGGCCATGCGCTGCTGCAGGGCCTGGCGTCGCTCGTAGTTGTTCACCGCGCTCTTCTGTCCGACGAAACAGCGAGGATCGGGGTGGTTGACCCCCGCACCACTTGTGTCGTCACACGGGTGGTCGGACTTGAACGACTACGACCCGATATCGGTGAAATACGTTCGCCCAGGAGCGTGCGTACCACGCTTGGGCTGACCGGGTTACCCCGGTGGGCTGACCTTGCTGGTCAGGCCACTCGGGGTCCGGATACCCGGCTGATGGTCCGCCGGTGCGCCGGGCGGATCGAGCTAGTGTTTGCCCTGGTCTGCCGGTGTTTTCTCAATGCCCTGCTCCCGAGCGTCGCGGCGACCCCGCGCGATAGCGGACTGAAAACCGGACATGCTGCGGCGGATTTGGTCCGGATCACGGGTGATAGGACCACCGGACCGGGGGGCCGACGCCGGCTTGGGGGCGCGGGCAGTGCGCTGGCGGGTGGGTAGCGCCGACGGGGACGATGTGGCCGGCCGAATCGGTACCTGATCCGTTCCCAGGTTCACCGGACTTGCGGGTTCGGCCGCCGCCGACTGCTCGGCAAGCGGCTGCTCGACCGGAGTCGACGGTTTCGCAGGCACCGGCTGCTCAGCCACCGGCTGTTTCGCCGGGGTCTTCGATTGCGCAGATGCCGACTGCTTGGCCGCCGGCTGCTTGGCTGGGGTCGATGGCTTCGCGGCAGTCGACTGCTCAGATGCCGGCTGCTCGGCAGGCGTTGACGGTTTCGCTGGGGTCGTCGATTTCGCAGGTGCCGATTTCGCGGCCGGCGACGGTTTGCCCTGCGCCGTAGGCTTGTCTGCGGGTGCCGACGACGTCTTGCTCGATACGGCCTTGGCCGACCCGGCCCTAGCAGATCCGGCTTTGGCAGATCCGGCCGGCTCAGGCGTCACAGGTTGGCTTGTGGGCTGCTTGCTCGCCGGCTGGCGAGTGCGCGTCGGCAACGCCGCCCCCGTGTTGGTTGCACGGACGATGGGCTGCCCTGAGTCGGCCTGGCTGGCAGCCGGCCGCTGAGTGCCTTCTTTCGGCGTCGCGGCCTGTGCGGCGGACCCGCCCGGACCCCTGCGCCCGGTTGCCGGCCCGGCCGGTTTGCGGCGCGCGAGCGGGGTCTGAGGCCCGGTGGCGGTCTTGGGTGGCTGCGGGCGCTCCGCCGTGCCACGGGCACCGGAACGTGCCTGCCCCTGGTCAGCCGCCGACCGGGCCGCGTCACCGCTTCGCTGCTGGTCAGACCGGCCGCTGCCCGATCGTTTCCCGGATGCGTCCTCCAGCCGCCGGAAGGCCGGCTCCTGCGACGTTCGCCCACTCTTCGCGCTTCGGCCGGACCAGCTGGTGACAACAAGCACAGCCACGATGCCGAGCACTGCTACGGCGACGAAAACTGCGAGCACGACGGGCGAGATGTTCACTATCTTCCTTTTCGGTTCTCATGAGCTGCGGACGGGCCGGGCAGCGTCATCGACGGGCGGCGTACACCACTCTTCCAGTGCCGCACACTGCCCGCAAAGGCCAGCGTGCGCCGTGGCCCGGTTCCACCGATCGGGCGCACCCGAACCGCGAAACCGGACCACTGACAACTATCTGCACCGGCCCCCGGCTCAGCTCTTCTCGGACAGGATGTCCCGCATCAGCTGCGCGGTCTGCGACGGCGTCTTGCCTACCGCGACGCCTACGGCTTCCAACGCCTCCTTCTTGGCCTCAGCGGTGCCGGAGGACCCCGACACGATGGCGCCGGCGTGGCCCATCGTCTTGCCCTCCGGGGCCATGAAACCGGCTACGTAGCCGACGACCGGCTTGCTGACGTTGGCCTTGACGTAGTCGGCAGCCCGTTCCTCGGCGTCGCCGCCGATCTCGCCGATCATGACGATGGCGTCGGTCTCCGGGTCGGCCTCGAACGCCTCGATGGCATCGATGTGGGTGGTACCGATGATCGGGTCGCCACCGATGCCGATGGCGGTGGAGAACCCGAAGTCACGCAGCTCGTACATCATCTGGTAGGTCAGCGTGCCGGACTTGGACACCAAGCCGATCTTGCCCGGGCCGGTGATCGAGGCCGGGATGATGCCCGCGTTGGATTTGCCGGGGCTGATGATGCCGGGGCAATTGGGCCCGATGAGCCGGGTGGTGCCGGCATCCTTGGCGTAGTTGAAGAACTCCGACACATCCTTGACCGGGATGCCTTCGGTGATCACCACGCCGAGCGGGATCTTGGCGTCCACCGCCTCGATGACCGCGGCCTTGGTATGCGCACCGGGAACGAACAGCACGGTGACGTTGGCGCCGGTGCGCTCCATCGCCTCAGCCACCGAACCGAACACCGGGACACTGACACCGTCGTTGAACTCCACCGATTCACCGGCCTTACGGGGGTTGACCCCACCCACGACCTCGGTGCCCGAGGTGAGCATCCGCTGGGTGTGTTTGCGGCCTTCGGAGCCGGTCATGCCCTGAACGATGATCCTGCTGTTCTCGTCGAGATAGATCGCCATGGTTGTCGCGTCCCGTCCTTACTTCGCCTGTGCCGCGAGTTCAGCGGCTTGCCGAGCCGCGCCGTCCATCGTTGCGTTGAAGGTGACCAACGGGTGGTTGGCCTTGTTGAGGATCTCCCGGCCCTTGTCCACGTTGTTGCCGTCCAACCGCACCACGATGGGCCTGGTCGCGTTGTCGCCCAGGTGTTCCAAAGCTGTCACGATGCCCTCGGCGACCGTGTCACACGAGGTGATACCGCCGAAGACGTTGACCAGCACCGACTTGACCTTCGGGTCCTTCAGCACCAGATTCAGGGATTCCTCCATCACCTCTGCGGACGAGCCGCCGCCGAGATCGAGGAAGTTGGCCGGCTTCACGCCGAACTCCTCACCGGAGTAGGCCACCACATCGACAGTGCTCATCACCAAGCCTGCGCCGTTGCCGAGGATGCCGACCTCACCGTCCAGCTTGACGTAGTTGATGTCCTTCTTCTTGGCCTCGGACTCCAGCGGGTCGGCCGCACTGGTGTCGTGGTACTGGACGTGGTCGGGGTGGCGGAAATCCGCGTTGGCGTCCAGCGTGACTTTGCCGTCCACGGCGAGGATCTCACCGTCCTCGGCCTTGACCAGCGGGTTCACCTCGACCAGAGTGGCGTCCTCTTCGGAGTACAGGGCCCACAGCTTGCGGATCACGTCGATGACCTGATCGCGAATGTCGGCCGCAAAGCCGGCGGCATCGACGATCTCGGCAGCCTTCTGCGCGTCGACGCCTACCTGCGGATCCACCGCGACGCGCGCCAGCGCTTCCGGCTTCTCCACCGCGAGCTTCTCGATTTCCATGCCGCCCTCGACCGAGGCCATCGCCAGGCAGTTGCGGTTCGCCCGGTCCAACAGAATGGAGACGTAGTACTCCTCGGCGATGTCCGCGCCGGCCACGATCAGCACCTGGTTCACGGTGTGGCCCTTGATGTCCATGCCGAGAATGCGCTGCGCGTGTTCAACGGCCTCGTCGGCCGACCGGGCCAGCTTGATGCCACCGGCCTTGCCGCGTCCACCAGTCTTCACCTGGGCCTTGACGATCACCAAGTCGGCGCCGAGTTCCTCGAATGCGGCGCGCGCCTGCTCCGCGGAGTCGATAACCTTCGACGGTTTCGCTGGCACCCCGTGCTTGGCGTAGAGCTCCCGTGCCTGATACTCGAACAGATCCATATCCGTCCTTCGTCCTCGAAGTTTCCTCTGCTGCCGGGCACCAGCCTAGAGGTAGCGCCCGGAACGACGGAGCCCACCCTACCGGCGCCGGTGCACGGCTACAGTTGTGAGTATGCTCACCAGCTCGCCGGCCACCAGACTGCGGTTGCTGAGCACGAGTCTGGCCGTGGGGCTGGCGTGCGGATGCGCCCCGGTTGTCAAGGAGGCTCCCGCGCCGACTCCGACGCTTCCGGCCACCAGCGAACAGTCCGTCGCCCAACCGCCACCCGAACTGCCCGCGGGGCTTGAGCGGGCCCACGCGCAGGACGCCGGGGTGACGTTCGGGCTACCGCGGGGCTGGCTGGTGCTCGATCTGGCGCACCCCGAGCCCGAAACCGCGAGCGTGGTGGCGCGCAAGCTGGAGGTCAGCGTCGAGGATCTGCCGGACGCGCTCGGCCCGGCCACCCTGATGGTGGCCGTCTCCGATGCCGACGATTCCGCGAGCGTGACGCTGACCGAACTGCCCATCGGCACATCGCTGGAGGACATGCGGACCGCGCTGACCGATACCGGGGCGACGATCAAGGATCACGAGGAAGTGCAGACGCCGCTGGGCGAGGCGACCGTGGTCGGATACACGATGCCGGCCGACGAGGACGTGCTGGCCCACGGCCGGATCGCCAATATCGCGCTGCAGGAGGGTGCCGTCCAACTCACCACCACCTCCAACGACGCGGCCACCACCGCAAGCCTGACCAAGAACGCCCTGGCCACCCTGGCCAGGGACCCGCAGGCAGCCGATCACGATCATTGAGCTACGACGAGCCGTCGCCGGTCGCTCATCGGGGCGTCCGGCCCGCGATGCGGGCGCAGCCGGTGGACGCGCTACAGCTTCTCCACCGGCGCGTATCGCAGCAGCAGCCGTTTGACCCCGAGCGCGCCGAAGTCGATGTGCGCCATCGCCCGGTCCCCTTCACCGGTCACCTCGACCACGGTGCCCATGCCGAAGGTGTCGTGGGTGACCTTGTCTCCCACCGCCAGCGTGATCACCGTCCGGTTGCCGGGCGAGCGCACCCCGGGCCGGCGGGCCAGCGCCGCGGCGGCCGGTGCCCGCCCGTAGTGCGTATCGGCCACCCCGGCGTCCACCACCCGGCGCCAGTCGATGACCTCGGCCGGCACGTCGGCCAAGAACCGGCTGGGCGGGCCGTAGTTCTGTGAGCCGAACACCGAGCGGGTCACCGCCCGGCTCAGGTACAGCCGCTGGCGTGCCCTGGTTACCCCCACGTAGGCCAGCCGGCGTTCCTCGGCCAGGTCCTTCTGGCTCCCTAGCGAGCGCTGGTGCGGGAACACGCCCTCTTCCATCCCGGTCATGAACACCACGTCGAACTCCAAGCCCTTGGCGGTGTGCAGGGTCATCAACGTGACGACACCGTCCTCGGTGCGCTCCAGTTCAGCCTGCCCGGCGGCCACCGCCTCGTCCGGTAGGTCGTCGGCGTCGGCCACCAGGGACACGTCGGTCAGGAAGTCACTGAGGGTGCCGTCCGGGGTCTGGGTCTCGAACTCGCCGGCGACGGCGATGAGCTCCTCCAGGTTCTCCAGGCGGGTCTCGTCCTGCGGGTCGCGGCTGTCCCGCAACATCGCCGCGTACCCGCTGCAGTCCAGGATGGCCACGATCAGCTGGCCGAGGCCCACCCCGTCGGCCAGCAGCGACCGCAGCTCGGCCAGCAACGCGGTGAAGGCGCCGATGGCGTTGACCGCGCGGGCGCCGATGCCGGGCGCGTCACCGGCCCGCTCCAGCGCGGCCGCGAAACTGATCCCGTCCCGTTGCGCCAGCGCGGCCACGCACGCCTCCGCCCGGTCGCCGATGCCTCGTTTCGGCATGTTGAGGATGCGTCGCAGGCTCACCGTGTCATCCGGGTTGTCCAGCACCCGCAGATAGGCCAGGGCGTCCTTGATCTCGCGCCGCTCGTAGAACCGGGTACCACCGACCACCCGGTAGGCCACCCCGGCGCGCACCAGCACATCCTCGATGGCCCTGGACTGGGCGTTGGTGCGGTAGAAGACCGCCACGTCGCCGTGGCGCACGTCGTGGCGAGCGTGCAGATCGGCGATCTCGTTGACGACGAAGGACGCCTCGTCGTGCTCGCTGTCGGCGGTGTAGCCGACGATCTTGGCCCCGTCACCAGACCCGGTCCACAGGTTCTTGGGCACCCGGTCCGGGTTGTGGGAGATGATCGCGTTCGCGGCGGTCAGAATCCGCTGGGTAGAACGGTAGTTCTGTTCCAGCGCGACGGTATGCGCATGTGGGTAGTCGGCCTCGAATTGAACGATGTTGCGGATCGTGGCGCCGCGGAAGGCGTAGATGGACTGGTCGGCATCACCGACCACCGTGAGTTCCGCCATCGGCAGTTCCGGCTCAGCGGCAGCGTCGGCCCGGCCGTCCGCCGGCTCGGCCGCCGGTCCACCCACCAGTTCCCGGATGAGCACGTACTGGGCGTGGTTGGTGTCCTGGTACTCGTCGACGAGGATGCGCCGGAAGCGCTGCCGGTACTTGGCGGCCACCTGCGGGAAGACTTGCAACACGTTGACCGTGGTCATGATCAGGTCGTCGAAGTCGAATGCCTGCGCCGCCGCCAGCCGGGCCTGATAGTCCGCATAGACCTGGGCCAGCAGTCCCTCGGCCTCCGTGCCGCTGCGCGCTGCGGTAGTGGCGAACGTGTCCGGGTCGATCAGCTCGTTCTTCAGGTTGGACACCTTGGCCGCCATCGCCCGCGGCGGGTGTCTCTTGGGATCCAGGTCCAGTTCCCGGCAGACCAGGGTCATCAACCGGCGGGAGTCGGTGGCGTCGTAGATGGAGAAACCGGACCGGATGCCGATGGTCGATGCCTCGTACCGCAGGATCCGCACGCACGCGGAATGAAACGTGGACACCCACATCCGTCCGGCGCGCGGCCCGACCAGCGCGGCCACCCGCTCGCGCATCTCGGCGGCGGCCTTGTTGGTGAAGGTGATGGCCAGTATCTGCCCAGGATGCGCGTCCCCGCTGGCCAGCAGATGGGCGATGCGGTGGGTGAGCACCCGGGTCTTGCCCGACCCGGCGCCGGCCACGATGAGCAGTGGCGAGCCGCGGTGCAGCACCGCTTCGCGTTGTTGCGGGTTGAGCCCGTCGAGCAGGTGCCCGGTGGGCGAGCCGTCCTCATCGGTCGTGATCCGGCCGTCCCCGGCTGCGAGGTCCTGACTCCCCCGAGCCGCCGCTTTCGGCGTACGTTCCTCGATCAGCTGGGCTTCCTGGTTCAGCGGCAGTCGCTGCCGGCCGCTGCTCACGGGACGGAGATGGCCGCCCACAGGACGGCGATCGCCGTGTTCAGCAGCGCCAGCACACCCATGGTGATGACGAGTTTGGCGACGGGTGGGGACTTGCGCGCCTGTGTCTCGGCCAGGCCGAGGATCGCCACAGCGATCAGCAGCTTGACCCCGATCTTCATGTGGTCCGGCTCAGCGTAGGTGCCGATGCCCATTTCCTGGAAGGTGACGATGATCAGCCCGGTCAGTAGCTGGATACGCGCGCCCCACAGGACGAGTGGGATGATCCGGTCCCGGTTGGCCAACCAGCCGCCGATGAGCATGGCCATGCCGATGACGTGGCACAAGACAACGAGGTTGTACACGAGATTCACGTCTCACAGCTTCTCATGCCCACCTCAAGCGCCCGAACCACGCATCAGGGCACAGCCCTCATGCGAGAACTGTGCCCTGAATCAGTTGGTGGTGAACCGGCCGGCTGCCCGGCCGGTCCGAGGCGATCACCTCAGTCCTTGATGACCCGGATGATCGAGTACCGGTTGGTCCAGATCTTGCGTGCGCCGACGGACTTCCCCGACCGCGGCGCGTCGTACATCATGCCGTTGCCCAGGTAGATACCCACGTGCCCCGGCATGTGGACCAGGTCACCGGCGCGGGCCTGGCTGCGTGGAACCAACTGGCCGGCGCCGCGCTGAGCGCTGGAGGTGCGAGGCAGGCTGACGCCGACCTGGCGGTAGACGTACTGGGTGAATCCAGAGCAGTCGAAACCGGCCGGGGTGGTGCCGCCGTAGCGATATGGGGTGCCCTCGTAACGGCGCATGACCTCTAGCACCCTCGCACGCTGTCCGGAGACTCGCGTACTGGCAGCTGCGACCGGCTTGGCAGCGGGCTTCGGTGCGCTCGCCTGGGGCGCGCCGCGCGTCGACGCCGACCGCGTCGTACGCGCCGGCTGCGTCCGGGCAGTCCGTGCGGGCCGCGCTGGAGCGGTTCGCCGCACGGCCGACTTGGCCTTGCTCTGCCGGTAGGAGCGGTTCGGGAAAGCGGCGGCGGGCGCCGTCGTCGTGTTGGAGGTGGTGGTGTTCGCGGCTTGGTTCGCGGTCTGCGCCGAGGGAGCGGCCTCGGAGCCTGTGGCCATGGTGGCAATGAGACCACCGGAGGCAAGAGCTACCGCGGCACTGCGCGCACCGACGGACTGGGTGAACTGGGGTAAGGGATTGCTGGCACGGCCGGGGGCGCGGTGCCGGGGTGTATGAGTCAAGACTTGACCTCTCTTGCGCCTGCGAAGTGAGCTGACGGGTTCGGGTGGGAGGTTTGTCACCCGGCCGATGCCTTGCATCGGCTTCACCCCGGGATCAGCGTGCGGATCGTTCCCCGATGACGATCCGTGTGTCGCCAGATCCATGGTGGTTCCCCCGCCCCTGCCGACGGTGGTTGCTGGTTCCGCGACGGTGGCAGGGCTCGGCGTCCGTTGCGGTCCGTCACATCCGTGTATGTGACGGCGAAGAAGACCATAGGACAGCTGGGGCGCCAATGTCACACCTTCATCACGCCCGCGCATCGGAAAGACCGCCCACACAGCGTTTTTGAGCACGAATCCACCACTTTACGTGCCGTAGATCACACCGGATCATGTCATCCTGCCGGGCGTGTCGCGCATTACGACTGGTGCCGCCCAGATCACACAAGGTAACCCTTGGGCGATTTAGGCGTGTTCCACGAAGATGTGCGCCGCTCGTTCCCGGCAGACCAGCACGGCCTTGTCGGTTGTGCCGGTTCCGATGATCTTCAGCTGATCATCGGCCACCGGAGTGACGTCGATGCTGGCACCGGCCCGCACGCCCGCCTCCCACAGTGCGGTCAGTTCCGCGGGGTCGCCCTGAATATTCTCCCCCAGCCTGCGGACGACGAAGGTCCCACCAGACTCGTGCGCCGACAACGGCTGCACTCCATTGCGAAAGCTCTCCACACTCACTTCGTGCCCGCCCAGGGCACCGAGGCCGGGAATCGGGTTGCCATAGGGGGACCGGGTAGGCCCACCCAGCAGATCCATCAGCTTGAGTTCCACGTCGGTGCTCATCACGTGTTCCCAGCGGCAGGCCTCCTGGTGCACCAGCGGCCAGTCCAAGCCGATGACGTCCAACAACAGCCGTTCTGCCAGTCGATGCCGGCGCATCACCTCGGTTGCCTTGGCCAGGCCCGCGCTGGTCAGCTCCAGGTGACGGTCCTGTTCCAGCCGGACCAATCCGTCACGCTCCATCCTGGCCACCGTCTGCGACACGGTCGGGCCGCTCTGACCCAGCCGCTCGGCGATGCGCGCCCGCATCGGCACCACTCCCTCTTCGATCAGCTCGAAGACGGTTCGCAGATACATTTCCGTGGTGTCGATCAAATCGCTCATCGGGGGTCCTTCCAGAGACCGTCGGCAGTTTCGACGGGGATGCACCTCAAGCGTAGGACAACCCACAGGGTCAGGCACATCGGCCCCAACTGCCGTGGACAACTCGGCACCCTGTGGGTTGCGGTGACTGCCGGGAATTCGCCGGCCGTCGCTGGTGCGCTGCTAGCGGGCAGCCACCTCACGAGTCCGCATGTCGAGCACTACTGGACCACCTCCTTTCCCGTGTACCTCACAGGATAAATTCCCGAGCGGGCCGACGACCAATGGTTTTCCGGCGCTCCGCTACGGTTGCAGCCGCGACCAGGTCCAAGCGGCGGCATCCGCGAGATCGGCCGGCCGCCCGGTGCTACTGACCCACCGGATCCGGTCGTGCAGCCGGGACGGTTGCCCCGCCCATGCCTCCACCTGCACCGGACGAAGGCGGTACCCGTCCCAGCTGTCCGGCAACGGAACTGGCTGGCCGCCCGCCCGGGCGGCAGCCGCCTCGACCCGCTCGCGCAACTGCTCCGGCGAAGACACCGCAGCAGACTGCCGGGACGCCACACCGGCGATCTGGAAGTCCCTCGGCCTACTGGCCCAATACTGCTCGACCTGCTCGCGGCCGAGTTCGGCCACCGGCCCACGGACCCGCAGCTGCCGGAACACCGGGTGCCACCCCAGCACTGCCGCGGCCGCGTCGTTCGCCCGCAACTGGTGGGCCTTGGCGGACTCCAGGCCGGTGTAAAGGGCCGGACCGAGCGGGCTCAACTCGTGTATGAGAATCAGTCGGACGTCGGGCGTCCCGTCAGCCTCGACCGTGGCGAGCGCCATCGTGGTCGGCTCGGGCACCCGCTGGTCGGCCAGCGCCTGCTCCAGCCACGCAGCGATCAACGCATAGGGGGCCAGCACCGGCCCTGCGGTATACAGGCCGGCGAGCCCTTGCCCCGAAAAACCGTGTCTCATCGTTCCATCATGCGAGCCGGGCGGCAGTTTTCGAGCACCCGGCACCCTCGACCATCGCATCACCGCGAAAGCTCAGATACATGTGTTTGGTTCGGTATTCTAGGTTACTTGAGCATGCAGTTATGCGGGTTTACTTGCCGCACTTTCCGGAGGTCCGTGCTATGTCCGTTCAGCCGGTACTGCCACCGCTGCCCGCAACGGCGGACACGATGGCGTGGCTTCGAGCGCTGGTCGGAGATTCCGCGGCGCCGCTGGCGCTGGTCAGCGACGGTGCCAGGCGCGAGTTCGAAGTGTTGCTCGCCAGCCCCGGCTTGGCGGAGCTGGCCGGGGTACCGGCCGGGCACGTGGGGACGGTGACGGTACTGCCAGGGGCGCCCGAGCAGCACGGCGACGGCCCCACCGAGGTCGATCTGCGGGAGCCCTCCCGCACGCCGCAGGACCGGCCGGGTCAGCTATCCGGCAACCGGCGACGACGGCACGTGCAACTCGGCGGTAGCCCTGCCCGCCTCCTCTGGGTCAGCAGGCACACCACCGGGACCGGCGTCGACCTGTTGCAGTTCGCACTGCCGCACGAACCGGACGGGGTGCCCGATCTACCTGCCCGGGGGCAACACCAGGTCGACCCCGTCACCGGCCTGAAGACCCGGACCACCTTCGAACGGCTGGGCCGCACGGCCATCCGCGGCTGTTCGACAGAGCACCCGGTAGCCGTGCTGGCTATCGACCTGGACCGATTCAAACTGATCAACGACCACTGGGGACACGATGCGGGTGACGTGCTGCTGCGGGCCATTGCCGAGCGGCTGGTCCAGGCCCACCCAGCCTGGCAGGTGACCCGGATCGGCGGCGACGAGTTCATCATCACCATCGATGACGTGGGGTCGGCTCAGCTGGCGCACAACGCCGCCCAGCACGCGCTGGCGGCGGTCAGCGACACCAGCATCGTCCATCAAGGCACCGTGCTGATGACCACGGCCAGCATCGGCGTGTGTATGGTCACCAAGCCGGATACTGAACTGTCCGAGGCCGTGCGCCACGCGGACACCGCGCTGTACTCGGCCAAGGCCGCCGGGCGCGGCCGGTACGTGATCGGCGACACCGCACTGGTGGCCGGCAGCGACGCCCGGCTGGCCGCAGAACGAAGGCTGCGCGACGCCCTGGCGCGCCGGTCGGTGGATGTTCATTTCCAGCCGATCGTCGACCTGTCCACCTCTCGGGTGATCGCCTACGAGGCGCTGGCCCGGCTGCGGGACAACCAAGGGCAACTGATCACCCCGGACGGTTTCATCGCCGTCGCCGAGGAGAGCGGGCTGGTCTACGAACTGGACATCCAGGTGTGGAATGCGGTGTTGCAACGGGCGATCGGCGCCCCACGGCTGTCCGGCCCCGGAGTCCGGATCGCGGTCAACGTGTCCGGGCGAACACTGAGCGCCGCCGACTTCACCCAGCATGTGCGTACCGGGCTCGACCGCGCGTCGCTGCCCGGTGAAAAGTTCATCGTCGAGATCACCGAACACAGCGCCCTGGAGAACAGCCCTCGGGTGCAGAACACCCTGATCGAGCTGACCAGCCTCGGAATCCACTTGGCCATCGACGATTTCGGCACCGGCTATTCCGGGCTGGCCCACTTGCGCCGGCTACCCGTGCAGCACTTGAAGGTAGACCGGATGTTCGTCGCCCAGCTGAAAGGCGACCCGGGCGCCACCTCGACGGTGAAGGCGATCATCGAGATCGCCCATGCCCACGGCCTGGCCGTGATCGCCGAGGGCGTGGAGTCCGCCGGCGACGCCCGCTCGCTGCACGAACTGGGCTGCAACGCCGCGCAGGGGTGGCTGTTCGGGGCACCCGCCCCGCTGGACCCGCTGAACCCGCGGTACCGCTGAGCCCGCGGGGCAAAGCATGGTAGCCAGCTCGCCCGGCGCCGGCACACCGCGGTACCGCTGAGCCCGCGGGGCAAAGACCGGCCCGGCGGGCGCCCGGCAAGTATCCTCGACCCATGCCGCCAGCCTCGCGACCACCGCGGGTCCCTCCCCCGGTCGAGCCGGTTACCACCGACGACCGGCTGGCGGTGCTGTCCGGAATGGGGTTGTGGGCGCTGGCCCTGGTCATCGCCGTGCTGCGCCGCGACGCCTTGGCCGGGCAGGGCCGTTCCTGGTGGTTGTGGGCGTGCGCCGCCGGCATCGGGCTGGGAGTGGCCGCGGTGATCTACCTGCACAAGCAGGGCCGGTGGGGTGCCGTCATCCAGCGAGCGCGCCCGTCCTCGCGACGCTGAGCGACCACATGCCCAGCCCGCGCCGCAGGGCAGGACCGGGCCGCAGGGCAGGCCAGTACCGGGCCCGGCTCGGGACGCCCCGGCCGGCGCAGAAGTGGACCGGTCGCAGGCTCAGGCGGACGCACCCACCCGGTCGACGATGAGCCGGCTGATCGGAATGGCTGAAGTGGCAGCCGGGGACGGCGCATTGGCCACCAACAGCACCCGGTCGGTCTGCTCGAACAAGAAGTCCTCGATCAGGGTCCCGTCCCGCAGCACCGCCTGCGCCCGGATGCCCGGTGGGTAGGGCAGCATCTCCTCGACCCGCAGGCTCGGGCAGTACTTCTGGCACGCCTTCAGGTAGTGCTTCTTGAAGGCGGAGTTGCGCATCTCCACCCAACCGGTCCGGACGTTGGACTTGGCCACCTGGTAGAAACCGGGGAAGGTCAACATGTCCCGGACGTCCCTGACGTCGAACGACAGTTTCGGGTAGCCCTCTCTGGCCAGGCCGAGGACGGCGTTCGGGCCGAGCGTCACCGATCCGTCGACCATCCGGGTCAGATGCACCCCGAGGAACGGCAGCTCCGGGTCCGGCACCGGATAGATCAGGTGCTTGACCACATCGTTCCGGCTCGGCGGCAGCTGGTAGTACTCGCCGCGGAAAGGCATCATCCGGAAGCTGACGTCCATGCCCGCCATCCGGCCCAACCGGTCGGACTGGATGCCGCCGCAGATGATGAGCCGGCGCGCGGTGAACACCTGTCCGCCGGCCAGCACCTGCACGTCGTCGATGCGCTCGCGGATGCCGGTCACCGGGGCGTTCAACCGAACCTCACCCCCGGCGTCGGCGATCTCCTCGCCCATCTTCTCGCAGATCATTCCGTAGTCGGTGATACCGCTGGCCGGGTAGAGCAGGGCACCGACGCCGACGATGTTCGGCTCCTCAGCCACCAGTTCACTGGCCGAAAGCCGGTGCACCTCAAGGCCGTTCTTGATCGAGCGCTCCTGCAGCGCCGCCATCCTGGACAGTTCCAGATCGTCGGTAGCGACGATCATCTTACCGGTCTCCTGGAACGGGATGTCGTGCTTGCGGCAGAAGTCCTTGGTGATCTGGGCGCCCTCCTTGCACATGGCCGCTTTCAGGCTGCCCGGCGCGTAGTACACGCCGGCGTGGATCACCCCCGAGTTGTGCCCGGTCTGGTGGAAACCCAACCGGGTTTCCTTCTCCAGCACCACAACTGCGGCGCCGGGTTCACGCTCCAGCAATGTCATTGCGGTGGCCAGCCCGACGATGCCGCCACCGATGACGATGTAGTCCCAGCTCATGCCTGCCCATCCTGCTCGTGCTTGCGGTCTTGTTCGTGACTGTCGCCACGGTCGTATTCGTCGTGCTGGTCCCGGGCCTGGTCTTGCGCCCCGGGTGGAACGTCTTGCGTCCCGGGTGGAACGTCTTGGATCCCGGGTGGAACCTGGTCGCGAGGAACCTGCCCAGGGCCGCCCGGCTCCGCCGGAGCCGGTTCTGCACCCCCACGGCACGGGGCGGCCACAACGTGCTCCGCGCCTTCGCCCGGTTGCCCATCCGCGGCCGCCGGGGCACACGCGCCGAGGTCCACCTGGTCAAGCTGATCGTCATCCAGCACCGGCGGCAGGGGGGTGGCAGCGCACTGCACCGGCCGATCGGTCTCCGAGTGGGCCCCGCATCCGTAGTGCAGGCTGACCACCCGGCCATCCGCAGGTGACCACTCGTTGGCGCACACCCCGAACGCCGGGCGCAACGCGCCGGTTACCGGCATCATGAAACCACACGAGAAGCAATGTGCGGCAGCCTGTTTGGCCATCTCTGCCTGTGGGCCGAACGCGCCGTCATGCCAACGCTGGGCGGCTTCGACGCGGCCCGCGTTCGACAAGACACGCAGCCGGCCGAGGCCCAGTTCCCAGAACGCGAACTCGTCGACGTCCTGCTCACCGGTCGCCTCGAACCCGGACTCCAGCCGATGGTCCTCAGGCAGCCGGACCAGTTCGTCCCCTGGCCCGAGATCGCCCGGGCGCAACCGCTGCTCCCAGGGCACGTGCTCCGGCGCAATCAGCGACTCCGGGCCGGCCAGCAACTCCACCTCACAGACGGTGACGTTCTTTGCCCGCGGTGCCCTGGCGACGGTCACCGCCCACTGCCACCCCCGGTAGGCGCGACGGGTACACGCGAACCGGTGGGTCACCAAACGTTCCCCCATCGGCTCGGTTCCCACGTGTCCACCGACGGCCCCCGGCTGGGCGATCTCCTCGGCCGCCTGCCGGGCCACGTCCTGGGCTCGTTCGCACACGGCGTCCATCTTGGGACGGGAAACCAACCGGGTGGACACCGCTCAGGCCTCCAGATCGTCGGCGACGGCTCGCAATACGGTAGCGACCTTCCGCCCGTGCGCCTTGTCCGGATAGCGGCCCCGCCGCAGCTGCCCGGAGACCCCGTCCAGCAGTCGAATCAGGTCCTCGACAATGACGACCATCTCTTCGGGCTTCTTCCGGGTCGCTGCCAGCACCGAGGGCGGGGCGGCCAGCACCCGTACCTGCAACGCCTGCTTTCCCTTGCGGCCGTCGGCAACGCCGAACTCGACCCGGGTGCCTGGTTTGACCGTGACACCCTCGCCCAATGCCGACGCGTGCAGGAAGACCTCCTGGCCGTCATCGGCGGCGAGGAAGCCGAAACCGCGGTCGGCATCGAACCACTTGACCTTGCCAGTGGGCACCGTAAACCTCTGCAACTTCGTATCCGACGTGATCGTTGCCGGCCGTGTGCTGCGGGCCAGCTATCCAAGATTACGGGACCGCGCACGATCCGCGAAGCAATAGGTCAGGGACCATGGGCAGTTGCTCCGCACTCGGCCTGTTGCATCCGGGCTCGCCGGCCCCGCTTCGCGCGCCCGCGCCTGCCGGCGGCCGGGCACCGTCGGGCGCGGACAGCGTCCGGACGTGTGCGTGAGCCTGCTGCGCACCAGTGGTCCCCCGCCGGCGCGACACGCCGGCATCCCCTCGACAAAGACGCGCCTCGCGCCCGACCCGGCCGGGCGGTCGGTTCGAGTGAGATCCTCGGCTGTTCAGGCGTTTTCCCTCGAAACACCGGGGCGGCAACAAGCAGATCGGCCTCAACGCAAGAATCGGACATGATCTACGAGACGGCCGCGCCCCGGATGCACTATGTTCGCAGCAGCGTGCACGGAGCACGGGGGTGAACCGCGACACTGGAAGGTGAAGGTGCCCACAAGCCCACGACTGCCTACTCCGGGTGACACACCCGCACCGGGCACAATCACATCATCGACGACGCGCGGACGGCGGATCCGCATGCTGAGGATCGCCGCAGCACTGCCGCTGCTGGCGGCAACGCTCACCACCATACCGGCGCCCGCGAGCGCGGCCACCGGGGGCGAGACAGCCGGTGGCGACCAGTCCCGGACAAGCCCGCCGGGCACCGGCCTGCAGCTGACCGGCAAGCAGATCCCGGACGAGCTGACCGCGGGAACCTACATCGTCACCTTCCTGGAAGCACCGGCGGCCACCTATCGCGGCGGAGTCTCCGGATTCGATGCGACAGCAGCCGAAGAGGGGCACGCCCTGGACGTCGGCTCCACCGCAGTCAAGCGGTACACCCGCCACCTGGAGCGGACCAACCGCCAGACGCTGGACAAGCTGGGCGCCACGGCGACCAACCTGCACAGCATCGTGTTGAACGGCGCCATGGTCGAGCTGACCGCCCAGCAGGCGTTGCAGCTGTCCAAGAACCCGCGGGTGCAGTCGATGGAGAAGTCCCAGATCGTGACCATGCACACCGACACCGCACCCGATTCTCTCGGGTTGCCGGCGGTGTGGGACGACCTGGGCGGCCGGGACAAGGCGGGCTCCGGGGTCGTCGTCGGCGTTCTGGACAGCGGCATCTGGCCGGAAAGCGCGTCCTTCGCCCCCAACACCACGCCCATCCCCAACACCTTCACCGGGGAATGCCAGTCGGGCGAAGAGTTCACCACCAAGGATTGCAACGGCAAGATCGTCGGCGCCCGCTTCTACCTGGACGGCTACGGGGCGGAGAACGTTTCCGACGAGGACTTCCTGTCCACCCGCGACGGCACCGGGCACGGAACCCACACCGCCTCGACGGCGGTGGGCGACCACGTGTCGGAGGTACATGTGGGCGACCGGGCCTTCGGCGACGTCTCCGGCATGGCGCCCGGCGCGAAGGTCGCCGCCTACAAGGTCTGCTGGCAAGGCAAAGAAGGCATCGCCTCCACCGGTTGCGCCACTCCGGACATCGTCCAGGCCATCGAAGACGCGGTCGCCGACGGTGTCGACGTGATCAACATGTCCCTGGGTGGCGGCTCGGAGTCACCGGTGTCCTTCGCCAGTGAACTGGCGGCGGCCAACGCCGCGGACGCCGGAGTGTTCGTGGCCGCATCCGCCGGCAACTCCGGCCCGGGCACCAGTACGCTCGATCACCCGAGCCCGTGGCTCACCACGGTGGCCGCCAGCACCCACAAGGTCAACGAGCAGGCGCTGGAGTTGGCCGACGGGCGCCGGTTCGTCGGAGCCTCCTCCACCGACCCGCTGCCCGCGCTGACCGGCATGGTGATGGCCCGGACGGCCGCCGTCGAACCGGGCGAAGACGGTGAGCTGGCCGCTGGGCTGTGTGCGCCGGGATCGCTGGACGCGGCGGTCGTCTCCGGAAAGCTGGTTGTCTGCCTACGCGGGCAGATCCCCCGGGTGGACAAATCCCTGGCGGTCCGCGACGCCGGTGGCGCGGGCATGGTGATGATCAATCCGGCGCCGGATTCGCTGAACGCCGACATGCACTACGTGCCGTCGGTACATCTGCCGGACGAGGACGCCGAACCGGTCATGGACTATGTCGCCGGTGCCGACTCCCCACAGGGCAAGATCGTTCCCCTCGGGCCGGTTGAGTCGGACACCAAGGTGCCCGAAGTAGCCGAGTTTTCCGCGCGAGGGCCGTCCACTACCACCGGCGGCGACATCCTGAAACCGGACCTGTCGGCTCCTGGTGTGGACGTACTGGCCGCCGTGACGCCGTTCAACCACGAGGGCCGCAACTTCGACCTGCAGTCGGGAACGTCGATGTCATCGCCGATAGTGGCCGGAGTAGCTGCTCTGCTGCGCCAGCAGCATCCCGGCTGGTCGCCGATGATGATCAAGTCGGCGTTGATGACCACGGCCCGCGACCACGCCAGCACCGACGATCCGTTCGCCCAAGGCGCCGGATTGATCCGTCCCGAGCTGGCGATGGATCCGGGCCTGGTCTTCGACCACGGCATACGGGACTGGGTCGCCTATCTGAAGGGCCTGCAGCTGCTGCCGCCGGACTCGTTCACCACCATCGCCCCGATCGACGGTTCGCAGCTGAACCAGGCGTCCGTGGCCATCGGTGACCTCACCAACTCGCGCACGATCACGCGTACGGTGACCAACGTGAGCTCCGCGCCGGAGCACTATCAGGTACACGCCGATGTGCCGGGGTTGCGGATCAGCGCCACACCGAGCCAGTTCACGCTGGCTCCCGGGCAGACCCGGACCGTCTCGCTGCTCGTCCAGCGCACGTCGGCGCCGTTGCAGAAATGGGCCACCGGGTCGTTGGTGTTCTCCTCCGCCGTGGGCCCGGACCGGTTCGACGGGGATGCCGAACCCAGCACAGGTCACATCGTCGAGCTGCCGGTGGCCGTGCAACCGCTGGCGTTGGCGGTCGACCAGGACGAGGTGAGCGGAACCGGTTCCATCGGGTCGGCGCAGGTGGAAGTCTCGCCCGGCTTCTCCGGCACGGTCACCAGTTCGGTGGCCGGCCTGGTCGCAGTCACCCCGCAGCAGGATTCGGTGTCCGAGGGAGAGTTCGATGCCGCGGCCCCGGCCGCCGGCCGCGGAGTGGACGAGTTCACTGCCACGGTCGAGGAGGGCGCCACGGTCCTGCGGGTGTCCACCCAGACCAATGACGGCAACGATCTGGACGTCTACGTGTACCGTGAGGCCGAGGACGGGCTGGAGTTGCTGGGCATCGGCGGCACGACCAGCGGGAACGAAGAGGTCACCTTGGAGCAGCCGGAACCGGGAACCTACCGGGTCTTCGTGCACGGCTTCAGCGTCGGTGACGACGAGAGCTACACCTACCGCCAGTGGGTGGTTCCGGGCACCTCGGCGGGCAACCTCGAGGTCGGCCCGGCGACGTTCCAGGCCACGGCCGGTGTCCCGGCTCCCGTGCAACTACGGTGGAGTGGACTGGACACCAGCCAGGAGTGGTTCGGCGCGGTAACCTTCGCCGATCCCGACGATACCGGGCCCGTGACCACCTACGTCACGGTCACCGAATAGGCACGAACGAAAGGGTGGACAGCACCGCAGTGGTCGCTGGACCGAGGTGAGCGCGCGGGTCCCGCACGGTGGCCTGCTGGCCATCCGCCCCTACCGTTGGCTGCTGGCCTGCCGGGTCGGCAGCCAGCTGGGTGACGGGGTGTTCCAGGCGGGTTTGGTCGGATGGTTGTTCTTCCAGCCGGCCCGGCAAGCAACTCCGGGCGCCGCCGCCACTGCCGCAGCCGCTTCACTGCTGCCCTACACCGTGGTCGGCCCCTTCGCGGGGGTGATTCTCGACCGGGTGCGACGCAGCCGCACCATCGTGGTGGCCAACGTCGTGCGAGCCGCGGTCACCGTCCTGATCGCGGCGGCAACGGTGGCCCAAGCCTCCGTGCTCCTGATCGGTGCTGCTGTCCTGGCCTGTCTGAGCCTCAACCGGTTCTTCCTGGCTGGGCAGACGGCCGGCATCCCCCACACGGTGCCGCCTCGGTTGGTGGTCTCGGCCAATGCGGCCACACCGACGGCCGGCACGATCGCCGCCGTAGCTGGCGGCACGGCAGCCGCAACGTGGATGACCTGGTCCGGAACCACTGCCGGGCACAGCGCGACGGTCTTGAGCCTGGCGGCCTGCTGCTACCTCGCCTCGGCGGGGCTTACCCTGCCGCTGGGCCGTGACGGGCTCGGACCCGGCAGGTTGCGCCGGCCCAACGGATCGGCGCTGACCGTCGGACTACGCCAAGGCTTTGCCCACGTGTACCGGCACCCCGTGGCCAAAGCGGCGCTGGCCGCCGTCGTCGCGTTGCGGGTCGCCGTCGGGTTGCTGATGATTGCCACGCTCATCCTGGCTCGAAACCACCTGACCGACCCGGCCACCCCCCAGCAAGGACTCGGCGTCCTCACCGCCTGTGGATCGGCAGCCGGTGTCGGAGCCGTGCTCGCGGCCGTGCTGACACCGACGATGACTCGGCGCCTGGGTATCCGCGGCTGGTCGCAGCTGGTGCTCGGGCTGGCGGCGGCGGCCATGGCCGCCGTGGTCCTGGCGGCGAGCACCGTGCTGCTGGTGTTCGTGTCCGCGATGGCGGCGATGGCGGCGATGGCGGTGAAGATCGGCGTGGACTCGACTCTGCACGCGACGGTGGAAGACCGGTTCAGGGGGCGGGTCTTTGCCTTGTACGACGCCGCCTTCAATGCCGCGTTCGTCGTGGCGGCAGCGCTGGCCGCCGTGCTGCTGCCCGCCGACGGGTACAGCCGGACGGTCTTCGCCTTCATGGCACTACTACTCATGGGGGCGGCACTGGTGCTTCGTCCGGTCGCCGTGACGGCGACCGCGCCCCGGAGCTAGCCCCTCCCCCGAAGTCAGCCAACCACCATTCCGACGGGTCCCCTCCGTGCGTCGGGATAGCGTCCCGTGGCTGTGCGCAAGCTCCGGTAGCGCAGTCCTCATAGGTACAGAGCACCGGTGGGCCGGTCCTGATACGCATCTGGCACAACCACGATGCCGGCGTCGTTGGAGTCCTTCATAAACGGATCGTGAGATACCGGAGTTAAACGAATCATTCCGGCTCCACCTGCACGGACTATCCGGACAGCGCTGGGCTACCACACCGGTTACCGGTCTGCACTCGAACGGCAGACGTCGCGGTCCACCCTGGCAGGCGAACCAGATTGTGCGGTTTCGCCCCGATCCTTTAAGTGCGTGTTTGAGCGGGAAACTTCGACCAGGCTACGAACCGCCCATCCGCGCAGGACCCACACGGAACTACCTCAGAGTCGGTGACTCGCCACCACGAAGGCGAACCGTCCCTGATTGCCAAAAGTAGCAGATCGATGACGTTCCGTACGAGACACTGGCTAACAGAACGAGGAGACCGATGAACCTCCGCACCGCATATCGAGTGGGTGTTGTGACTTCAACTTTGATCGCTGCCGGACTGGCCGTCGCCGCGCCGGCGCAGGCGGCACCCGAGCCGACCGGTGCCCGGTTGACCGGCTACACCTACAGCGAGCAGGCCGGCGCCCGCCTGACTGGGTACACCTACAACGAGCAGACCGGAGCCCGCCTCACCGGAGCCCGCCTCACCGGAGCCCGCCTCACCGGAGCCCGCCTCACCGGAGCCCGCCTCACCGGCGCCCGCCTCACCGGAGCCCGCCTCACCGGCTACACCTACAACGAGCAGACCGGAGCCCGCCTGACCGGCGCCCGCCTGACCGCTTCCCCGGCCACCACCATCGGCTATTCCGCCCTCCTGGGGGCAGGCCTCATGAACAGCAGATAGGGGCGCAGTAATCCTCACCAGTTTGCTGAATCCGGCCACACGGCCACGGGGCAACCCCGTGGTCGTGATGGTCGTTGTGGGCGTGCTCGTCGCTGTCGGAGTCGTGGCGATGGCGGCGACCAGCGATCCCAGGGCCACCCCCCTGTTGCCGTTGCCGGTCGCGCTGCTGGTGATCACCGCCATGTACATGCTGGCCGAGGCAGTCATGTTGAACTTCGAAACCGGACGCCACGGCGTCGGGGTGACGATCAGCGACTTACCGCTGGTGCTCGGGGTTTTCCTGCTCCCGCCGCCACTGCTACTCGCCGCCTGTGTGGCGGGCACCTTGGCCACGCGCTCCATCCGCACCACCCCACCCATCAAGACCCTGTTCAACCTCAGCGTCGTCACTGCCGAGATCGGCGTTGCCGGCTTGTTGTTCCAGGTCCTGCCCACCCAGATCGACAATCCGTCCGATGCGAGCTGGTGGTGGACACCGTTCGTCATCGTGCTGCTGACCGACCTGATCGGCCTACTCGCCACGATGATCGCCATGCGCCACCTGGACAGCGACATGTCCGGCCAGGAAAGCGTCGAGGTCGTCCTTACCCTGGTGATCTCCGGCGCGTTCAGTGCGGCGCTTGCCATCATCTGCCTACAGGTACTGGCCATCTCCCGCACCGGCATCATGCTGCTCGTCGTCGTCACGGTGGTGCTGACCCTGATCTACCGCTCCTACGCGGCGATGCTGCGCCGGCACGCCAACCTCGGCCAGCTGATGGCCAGCACCCAGGAGCTGAGCCAGGCGCATACTCGCGGTGATCTGGCCGAGGCTCTGGTCGCCGAGGCGAAGCTGCTGGTCAGGGCCAGCAAGGTCGCTCTGCAGCGCGGCGAGCACCCCGATCTGGACGACGTGCTCGGCGAGCGCGAGTCGGCGCTGCTGGAGCGCCAGACCGCAGAGAAGCGGGACCGGCAGTGGCTGGCCGCCAACCAGTACGCCGATGCAATCATCCTGCGGGTCGGACCCCCCCGTAGCCGCATCGGCTACTTGGTCATGACCGACCGGCTGGGCGACTCCGGGTCCTTCACCGACGAGGACCTCCAGCGGGCCACCACCCTTGCCCGGCACGCCGAAGCGCTGTGGGCGAACAGCTTGCTGGCGCAACGGATCGAGCACGACGCCACCCACGACTCGCTCACCGGCCTGGTCAACCGACAGCGCCTCATCTACACCCTGACGCACCGGCTGAAGACGACAGTCGTGGCCGGGGATCAGGCCGTCACCGACACCTGCGATGCGGCGGTGCTGGTCCTGGATCTGACCCGGTTCGGCCTGATCAACGAGTCCCTGGGCTACCCGGCCGGGGACCAGCTGTTGATGGTGGTGTCCGAGCGGTTGCGCATGCTGAGCCCGGCCAGCGCCCAGGTGGCCCGGCTCGGCGGCGACGAGTTCGCCGTCCTGCTGCCCGGCTGCCCCAACGACGAGGTGACCAGGTTCGCCGAACGGATCCGCGAGACCCTTCGAGAACCGGTCAACTTGGGTGGCACCCGGGTGGAGGTCGCCTGCGCGGTGGGAACAAGCCTGATCCCACACGACGGCTCGGACGCCGAGACACTCATGCGCCGGGCCGACGTCGCCATGTACGCCTCCAAACGCACCGGACGGATCACCCGCTACCACCAGTCGCTGGACACCGCGTCGGTGGACCGGCTGGAGATCCTCGGTGATATGCGCAGGTCCCTGGACGAGGGCGCCATTCGCCCGTGGTTCCAGCCGAAGATCGACCTGCGCACCGGCAATGTCATCGGCTTCGAGGCGCTCGCGCGCTGGGAACACCCCACCCGGGGAATGGTGTACCCGGACGAGTTCATCGCACTGGCCGAACAGGGCGGGCTGAGTCAGCCGTTGACGTCGGCGATGCTGACCGCCGCCTTGGCCGAGTGCAGCAGGTGGGCTCCCGACCTGTCGGTCGCCGTCAACGTCCCGGCCCGCCAGCTCGAAGACACCGATTTCGCCGCTCTGGTGTCCAGAGCACTGGCCGAAGCCGGCGTGCGCTCCAATCGCCTCACGCTGGAGATCACCGAGGGCTCGGCCGTGCCCGGACACCTGGAGGCACTACGCTCGCTGAACGACCTGCGCGAGGTCGGGGTCCGGATCTCGGTGGACGACTTCGGCACTGGCTACTCGGCGCTGGGCTACCTACACCGGCTCCCGGTGGACGAAGTCAAGATCGACAAGTCCTTCGTCATGCCCATGCGGACCCAACGCGAGGCGGCCGCCATCGTGTCCACGATCATCGACCTGTCCGGCCAGCTGCAGCTGCAGACCGTCGCTGAGGGAGTGGAAGAGCGCGCCGTCGCGGACCAGCTGGTCCGGATGGGCTGCACGATGGCCCAGGGTTTCATGGTCTCCCGCCCGATGCCGGCCCATCAGGTCCGGCCGTGGCTGGACGGCTACGCGCAACGATTGCTTGAACCACCTCCTCGGATTCCACACCAGCTACGTCCAGGAAGCTCCCAGGAATAGGGGCCACACTGGGCGGTATGCGAAACGCTCCGAACAGCACCCCCGAGGCCAGGCTGCTGGTCGTGGACGACGAACCCAACATCCGTGAGCTGCTCTCCACCTCACTGAAATTCGCCGGGTTCGAAGTGCACATGGCCGCCGACGGCCAGCAGGCGTTGTCCATGGTGGAGAAGGTCCGGCCCGACCTGCTGGTACTGGACGTCATGATGCCGGGCCTGGACGGGTTCGGCGTCACCAAACGGTTGCGCGCACGTGGCCGTGACACCCCCGTGCTGTTCCTGACGGCCAAGGACGACGTGTCCGACCGGGTGGCCGGGCTGACCGTCGGCGGCGACGACTACGTCACCAAACCGTTCAGCCTGGAAGAGGTGGTGGCCCGTATCCGGGCCATCCTGCGGCGCACCGGTTTCAGTGCCGAGGGCGCACCGGGCAGGCTGGTCTTCCACGACCTGGAAATGGACGAGGACTCCCACGAGGTACGCCGTGGCGGGCACGACATCGAGTTGTCGCCCACCGAGTTCAAGCTGTTGCGCTATCTGATGCTGAACCCGAACCGGGTGTTGTCCAAGGCGCAGATACTGGACCATGTGTGGAACTACGACTTCAACGGTGAGGCCGGCATCGTGGAGTCCTATATCTCCTACCTGCGCCGCAAGATCGACGCCACACCGGAAGACGGCGCCGATGCCGTACCGCTGATCCACACCCGTCGCGGCGTCGGCTACGTCTTGCGGCTACCACCCGAAGCGCCGTGAGCAGCCCTGCGCCGCAAATGGTTCGGCTGGACGGCCCGGCTCCCCCGCGCACCCGCCGGACCCGCACCAGCTGGTGGGACCAGCTATCGTTGCGGGCGCGGTTGGTGATCGTCGTCTGCGGTACCGTTGCCGCGGCCCTGGTTGCTTCCGGCGTGGCGTCTCTGCCGGTCCTGGAACGTGTGCTGCTGGGCCAGAAAGACGCTCAGCTTCGCCAAGTTCTTGAACGGGATCTCAGCGATACGCTGCGCGCCCGCGGCGACCGGCCCAGTCCGTACTACTTCCTGCTGGTGGATGACACCGGAAAAATCCGCATCCAATCGGACTCGGACCCCGTCGGAAACGTCACCCCGCCGTTACCCCAGGATGTGCTGGATCTGGAACCGCGGCAAGGCAAGGCAGCAGGCCATGCCGAGGACGGCAGCCGCGGCGAGACGCACGGGTGGACGGTTCCGGCCGGATCCGGGCCAGGTGAATGGCGAGTGATGTCCACGCCCGGCCGATTCAGCCCCTCCGGTGCCGGCGCAGTGGCCTACGTGGGTCTACCGCTGGACGACGTGAGCCGCGTGCTGCGCGGACTGGCCATCGGGTTGTTGGCCCTGGCGACGCTGCTGATACCGCTGGCCGCGCTCCTCGGCGGCTGGGCCGTCCAACGCGCGCTGCGACCGCTGCGGCACGTGCAGGAGGTGACCGCGGCGTTCGCCGGCGGCGACACCCGCCGCCGGGTGGCCGACGCCAGCCAGACCACCGAAGTAGGCCAGCTGGGCGCCTCGGTCAATGCGATGCTGGACCAGATCGAGTCCGAGCTGGCCGCGCGGCAAGCCGCCCAGGAACGGATGCGGCGGTTCGTGGCAGACGCCAGCCACGAATTGCGCACGCCGCTGGCCACGCTGCGTGGTTTCGCCGAGCTGTACCGGATGGGGGCGTTGGAGGACGACCAGAAGGTCGCCTCGACGATGCGGCGCATCGAAAACGAATCCAAGCGGATGGCGACCCTGGTGGAGGACCTGCTCCTACTGGCCCGGATGGACGAGAAACGGCGCGCCCGGCGCCTGCCGGTGGACGTGCGTGGCCTGGTCCGCGACGCACACGAGGACGCGCACGCGCTGGCACCGCATCGGCCGTTGACGCTACATGTGTCCGACCAGCCCGTCCGGGTGCTGGCCGACGAGGGGCAACTCCGCCAGGTGGTCAGCAACCTGATGGGCAACGCCATCCGGCATACGCCCCCCGGTACGCCCCTGGAATGCAGTGTGCACCAGGAGTCCGGCCAGGCGGTCATTCGCATTGTCGACCACGGTCAGGGCATCCCGGCCGAGCACAAGGACCGGATTTTCGAACGGTTCTACCGGGCCGACGCATCCAGGGCTCGCAGCAGCGGAGGCGCCGGATTGGGACTCTCCATCGTATATGCCATCGTCACCGCCCACGGCGGCACCATCCGCGTCACCGACACCACCGGAGGCGGCGCGACGTTCACCGTCGAACTACCCCTGGATACCGGGACGAACCCTCACCCACCGGCTGGCGCCGGTATTCATAGCCAATTCTCATAGTGGGCCCAGCGGTCATCCAGCGTGGCGCGCTGTCATACTGCTATGACCACCCAAACAACGTATCGCAGTGACTCCGAACCGGAAGTAGACCGACCCATGAACAGCAAAGAACCGGCACCCGATGGTTCAGTGTGGTCGAACCGGCCTGCGGAGGGCGCCGCGCCCCAGCCGCCCGGCCGGGCTGCGGCCCCACCTTCCGGGCGCGCAGCGGACACTGCGCCGCCGTGGAGCAGCCCACCGCAGGGTTGGTCCGCTCCCGATGCGGGACAACCCGGTACACCCGCTGCGGGCGGCTCTTCGCCGGGACACACCCCGCCCGCGCCTACCCAATCCATCCCGCCGCCGGCCCCGCACGGGCACTACGCCCCGGTACCGAGCGGTGGGCAGCCGCCCTACGCTGCCCAGCCGATGGGCCCGGCACCGGCACCCCGGCGCTCCCAGCCGGGATGGGGTGCCGTCCTGGGCTCGTCGTTGGGCGCCGCCGTGCTGGCGAGTGGGCTGACGATGGGTGGCCTGGCGGTCACCGGCAATCTCAATCAGGATCAACCGCAGGCCAAGAGCTCCGTCACCCAACCTGAGTCCGCGCCTGAGTCCGCCCCCGACGTACCACTGACCGCGCAGGGTGCCGTGGACTGGACCGCGGTGGCGGCAACCGTCTCACCGTCGGTGGTCAGCATCCAGCTCAGCTCCCCGACCGCCCAGGGTGAAGGGTCGGGGGTGATCCTGGACAACGAAGGACACGTGCTGACCAACGATCATGTGGCCACCGGTGCCGGCGACAACGCCAAAATGGTCATCACCACCTCTGACGGCCGGCAGTTCAGCGACATCCGCGTGGTCGGTCAAGCGCCCGGCAGCGACCTGGCCGTGGTGCAGATCTCCGGCAACGTCTCGGAGCTGAAGCCGATATCGCTGGGGGACTCCGCCAAGGTCAGAGTGGGGCAACCCGTCATGGCACTGGGCAGTCCACTCGGGCTTGCCGACACCGTCACCACCGGCATTGTGTCCGCGCTGGATCGCCCCACCCTGACCCGTGAGGCCACCGAGAACGGGACGAGCGAACTTGTGGTCACCAACGCCATCCAGACCGATGCAGCCATCAACCCGGGCAACTCCGGCGGCGCGCTGGTGGACGCCACCGGTTCGCTGATCGGCATCCCATCATCCATCGCCACCACCGCCGACTCCGCTGAGGCAGGCAGCATCGGCCTCGGCTTCGCGACCCCGGTGAACGAGGCCAAGCGAGTGGCCGACGAACTCATCGCCACCGGCAAGTCGACGGTCTCCTACCTTGGCACCAGCTTGGAGAACGGCAGGGCCAAGACCGACGGCACCACACACGTCGGTGCTGTGGTGACCGAAGTCCTCCCCGACCAAGCCGCCGCAGCGGCCGGGATCGAGCCCGGCGACGTGATCATCGGCGTCGACGGTGAGATCGTCCCGAGCGCGAATTCACTGATGTCCCAGGTCAGGGCTCGCGCTCCCGGCGAAAAGATGAGCATCGAACTCATTCGCGAAGGCCGGGTGATGACGCTCGATGCGACGCTAGGCCAGCGCCCGAACCAATAGCGGGCGGCCCACTACGGGGGGAGCGTAGGAACCGGTCGCAGTCCGGGTGCATCCGTAGCTGGCGTAGCGGATCATGCCGCCATCGTTCCGTCCGAGCGCGACAACTGGCCCTGCCTGCGGACACGGGTGAGAATGAAGCATGGACGTCGAGTTGCGGGCCGTCAGTGCATTCCTGGCGGAGCACGAACCGTGCCGGGACATGGCCGCCGAAGAGGTCAATGCCCTGGCCACCGCGTTCCGGGTGATCTACGAGCGGCGGGGCACCCTGCTGCAGGTGGCGGGAGAGCCGACCGATCACGTCTACGTGCTGCGTTCGGGGGCAGTGGATATCCGCGACGAGGACGGCCTGCACGACCGGCGCGAAGCCGGGGCGTGGATCGGGTCCCGGCCGGTGCTGACCGGCGAGCCGGCCCCCAACACCGCGATCGCCGCCGAGGACTGCCTGCTGCTGGTAATGCCTGGAGCGGCTTTTCGCGAACTGGTGGAGCGGAATCCGGTGTTCGGCCGCTACTTCAGGGAACGGCAGGCCGCCAGGCTTGCGGCCGCGGTGGCCAAGACCCGAGCGACGGACCAGGCCGAACCGATCCTGACCCTGTCGGTTTCCGAGCTCATCTGCGGTTCCGCGCTCACCGTCGACCCGGGCATGAGCATCCGGGACGTGTCCAAGGCGATGAGCCAGCGGCAGGTGTCCAGCGCGGTGATCGTCGATGGCTCGGGCGCCATCGGCATCCTCACCGACCGGGACCTACGCAACCGGGTACTGGCCAGCGACGTATCCCCTGACGACGCCGTCAGCGGGGTGATGACCCCTGACCCGTGGACCGTCAAGGAGGACGAGTCGGCGTTCGACCTGATGGTGCGGATGGTAGACACGAGCGTGCACCATGTACCCGTCGAGCGGGACGGCCGGATCCTCGGGGTCCTCAGCAGCGACGACCTGATCCGCACCCAGACCTCCAACCCGATTCACTTGGCCACCCGGATCGCTCGGGAGAACTCCTTGTCAGGATTGGTGGCGGCATCGACGAAAATCGGTGTGCTGGTGCGGCAATTGGTGAACTCCGACGTCGGTGCCGAGGACATCGCCCGGGTCGTGACCGCGATGGGAGATGCCATCGAGCGCCGGCTGCTCAAGATGGCCGAAGAGGAACTCGGCCCGCCTCCGGTGCCGTACTGCTGGGTGGTACTCGGCTCGCAGGCCCGGGCCGAGCAGGGGCTGGGTTCGGACCAGGACAACGCGCTCATCATCGACGACGACCTGCAAACCGAGGGCGAACCAGGCGAGTACGCCCGTGAGTACTTCATGCAGTTGGCCACCGACGTCAGCGACGGTCTACATGCGTGCGGGTACACCTATTGCGACGGCGGGGTGATGGCCACCACCCCGTCCTGGCGGCAAACCTTGCGGGACTGGTCGGCGACGTTCCATCACTGGATGACTCGCCCGGAGCCGCAAGCGGTGATGAATTCCACCATCTTCTTCGATCTTCGGGGCGTGCACGGCGACCTGACCCTGGCCGACCGGCTGCAGGAGCGGATCACCGCACAAGCACCACAGGCCAAGACATTTCAAGCACACCTGGCCAAGCACGCCGTCGACCGGCGTCCGCCGATCGGCTTCTTCCGTGGCTTCGTCCTGGAGTCCGAGGGCGAACACGCGGACACGTTCAACCTGAAACTCGGTGGGGTGGCGGCGGTCACGGAACTGGCCCGGGTCTATGCGTTGTCCGCCGGGGTGGCGGAGGTGAACACCCATCGACGGCTGAGCGCGTGCGCGGACAAGGGCGCACTCAGCCGGGACCACATGGCCGATCTCCGCGACGCGTTCGAGTTCATCTCCTACGTGCGTTTCCGCCACCAAGCCAATCAGGTAGCTGCCGGGGAGAGCCCGAACAACTTCGTCTCCCCGGACGAGCTGAGCAGCCTGGAACGCCGGCACCTGCGTGATGTGTTCCAGGTGGTGCGACGAGCGCAAGGAATGCTGGCCCGCCGCTACCCGTTGCAGTACGTCTCGTGATCTTCGCCCGAGGCCCCCGCCCGGACCGGCTGCCGGCCGGGCCGTTCCGGGACTTCGTGGCTGCGGGGCCGCCTCCCGACCGGTGCCCGGTCGAGGAGTTGCCCGCACTGGCGGTGGATCTGGAGACGACGGGCATGAACCCGTCCGCCTGCCGGATGCTCAGTGTGGGGTTCGTCCCGCTCAACGGGTTGTCCGTAGACCTGTCCGGTGCCCGGCACTTCGTCATCCGTCAACACGAGCCGGTCGGGCAGAGCGCGGTCTTTCACGGGCTGACCGACGACGTGCTCGCGGGCGGGGTCGAGCTCGATGTCGTCCTCGACGAGGTGTTCACGGCACTGACCGGCCGGGTGTTGCTGGCCCACCACGTCCCGATCGAACGGGGGTGCTTGTCCAGTGCCGCCCAACAACGGTGGGGGGTGAAACCGCGGATCCGGGCGGTGGACACGATGCTGTTGCAAGCCAGGGTTCTCGGCGTGGACCCCGAGGTGGCCCCACCCGGGGTCCTCCGGCTACCGGCGGCCCGCCGAGATCTCGGCCTGCCCGACTACGACGTGCACGAAGCCCTGACCGATGCGTTGGCGTGCGCCGAGGTCTACCTGGCCCAGGTCTCCAGGTTGACCAAG
>PDWJ01001044.1_pt1 | contig 42975 bp, 30 predicted proteins | sample 1430881 | NCBI WGS metagenome assembly PDWJ01 (sample SAMN01162460, study PRJNA174530) | Oral metagenome, whole genome shotgun sequencing project. | biome: Marine environment; feature: Marine mammal; material: Swab sample of the gingival sulcus; isolation source: swab sample of gingival sulcus...
AAGCCTTCGGTGCTCGTGCCTCGCAGTCTTGACAACCTCGCCGACCAGCACTGAACCTGAAAGTGACGATGACGGAAAGGCGTCTCCGACGGGACTCCGAGCAAAAAGGCAAAGTCTACTCCATTTGCAAATACTTTCGTCCTGAACCTTCCCAATCGTCAGATATCTCCATGGCCACTGCTGTTACCAATCGCGAACAGGACTCAACGTTAGGGAATATCGTTGCAACTCTTGTCCTACTTTTGATCTCTTTATTCAATCTCTCAAGCATATTCAAGGATATTGAGCCGGAGCTGCTACAGGGTGAGGTTAATCGGATTGCGGAGAGTTATCTGAAATACTCCTCCTGGTATAAATAGGGGCAGATTTTTCAGCGTAACAGCGCAAGTGAGTGCCGCTGCCACCTGATTTGCTATCTGCCGTTATCTATGCTCTTCAAATACCGCCAGCAGTTTCTGCACTGCGGCAACCGCCGGCATATTGCCTTCTGCAACATCGTGTTCAATGGAGGGAAGAATCTTTATGATTTTCGGGTGCTTGATAAAGAGTGAGCGCAGATGCTCATCCACCATCTCATGAACCCATTTGATATTCTGTTCTTTCCGGTGTTTATCAAAAATCCCTGATTTAGTGGTGATTTCCCTGAATTTTAGTATAACCCGCCATAGTTCGGCAATCCCCTGATTCTTGGTGGAAGAGCAGGTAAAGGCGTGTGATGTCCAGCCCTCTGTTGATGGTTGCAGGTAGTGCATGGCCCGTTCATACTCATTACGCGCCAGTTCAGCGGGCAGTTTATTATCACCATCCGCCTTGTTGATAACCAGCGCATCGGCAAGCTCCATAATCCCTTTTTTGATGCCCTGCAGTTCATCTCCGGCGCCGGCCAGCATTAACAGCAGAAAGAAATCGGACATCGAACGGACCGTTATCTCACTTTGGCCGACGCCAACAGTTTCAATAAGGATAACATCAAAACCTGCCGCCTCACAAACCAGCATGGTCTCCCGTGTCTTGCGGGTAACACCTCCCAGTGTGCCGCCGGAGGGGGAGGGGCGGATAAAGCAGCGGTCGTCCCTGCCGAGCTTCTCCATACGTGTCTTGTCTCCCAATATACTGCCACCGGAGATGGAACTGCTGGGGTCAACGGCAAGAACAGCCACCTTATATCCCTGCTCCAGCAGATAGCAGCCCAGTGATTCGATAAAGGTACTTTTACCGACACCCGGAACGCCGGTAATTCCCACCCGCATTGATTTACCGGTATGCGGCAGCAAATGTTTCAGAATTTCCTGTGCCTGCAGGGTATGTTGCGGCAGATTACTTTCCACCATGGTGATGGCACGACCAAGAATTCCTCTCTCGCCGGCCAAAACCCCTTCGGCAAACTGTTCCGGCGTGAGTTTGGGGCGTTTAAAGCGGGGATCGATACTCTTTTTTTTCGTTTTATTATAGGTGCTGATACCATCATGGCCAGCTTCAACGCCGTCCATAACCCGGCAGGCAAAGCCTTTTCCACCATCTTCAGGAGCCCATTCCGGTCGTTTTTCGTTGTCCTCCATTTATTTCTCCCTGGCAAGGGTGGCAGCTGCGGCCAATAAAAACGGCCGCAGCCGAAAGAGTCATCTTTTATCCAAAACCCGGTTCGCAGACAGAGGGTAGTGTCCCGAAGTTTCGGGTTTCATTCTTTGCTATGGCTGAAGGCTATCTGGTCCAGCCATGCTGGTTTATCAGTTAAGACGGTGTTCAAGTTCGTCGAGTACCTTGAGAGCAGCTACCGGAATAACCGTTCCCGGGCCAAAGATGGCAGCCGCGCCTTTTTCATAGAGAAATTCATAGTCGGGAGCGGGGATAACGCCGCCGATAATGCACATGATATCGGGGCGGCCCAGTTTCTCCAGTTCGTCGACCAGTGCCGGCAGCAGGGTTTTATGGCCGGCGGCAAGAGAACTGAAGCCGATAATATGGGCATCATTTTCCACCGCCTGCCGTGCCGCCTCCTCCGGGGTTTGGAACAGCGGGCCGACGTCAACGTCAAAACCGAGATCAGCAAAGGCGGTGGAGATCACCTTGGCGCCGCGGTCATGTCCATCCTGACCCAGTTTGGCTACCATAATACGGGGGCGCCGCCCCTCTTTTTCCTCAAACTCTTTTGTTTTGTCGATAACTTTCTGCACCTCTTCCTTCTCACTGAATTCTGATTTATAGACTCCTGAAATGGAGCGGATAACAGCGGTATGCCGGCCCCATACCTTCTCCAGAGCAAAGGATATCTCACCAAGCGAGGCCCGTGCCCGCGCCGCCTCAATGGAGAGCCCGAGCAGATTGCCTTCACGGGTATCGGCACATTTGGTAAGTGCGTTCAGGGCGGCCTGACACTTTGGTTCATCCCGCGCCTCTTTCAGCTTTTTCAAACGCTCCAGCTGTGCCTGGCGCACAGCGGTATTATCAACTTCCAGGGTATCAAGTGCCTCTTCCTGTTCGAGAGTATAGCTGTTAACACCGACAATCTTCTCCCTGCCGGAGTCGATCCCCGCCTGACGGCGGGCGGCAGCTTCCTCAATCCGCATTTTTGGCAGCCCGGTCTCAATGGCCTTTGCCATGCCGCCAAGCTTTTCAATCTCCTGGATATGCTCCCAGCCGCGCTGCATCATCGCCCCGGTAAGCGCCTCGAGATAGTAGGAGCCGCCCCATGGGTCGGCAGGACGGAGAATATTGGTTTCATCCTGCAGATAGAGCTGGGTATTTCTGGCAATACGGGCCGAGAAATCTGTCGGCAGGGCGATGGCCTCATCAAGGGAGTTGGTATGCATCGACTGGGTATGGCCAAGGGCCGCTGCCATGCCCTCAATGCAGGTCCTGCATACATTATTGAAGGGGTCGCCTTCGGTAAGGCTCCATCCGGAGGTCTGGCTATGGGTCCTCAATGCCAGCGATTTCACATTTTGCGGGTTAAAGGTCTTGATGATTTTGGCCCAGAGCACACGAGCCGCCCTCATTTTGGCGATCTCCATAAAGTAGTTCATCCCCTGCGCCCAGAAAAAGGAGAGGCGCGGGGCAAAGGTGTCGATACTCATCCCCGCGTTTACCCCGGCACGGGCGTAGTCCCAGCCGTCAGCAAGGGTATATGCCATCTCGATATCAGAGGTCGCTCCAGCCTCTTCCATATGGTAGCCGGAGATACTGATACTGTTGAATTTCGGCATATTTTCCGAGGTAAATCTAAAAATATCGGAAATGATCCGCATCGATTCCGCCGGCGGGTAGATATAGGTGTTACGCACCATATACTCTTTTAAAATATCGTTCTGGATGGTTCCCGTCAGTTGTGCCAGCTTTACTCCCTGCTCTTCAGCGGCAACGATATAGAACGCCATAATCGGAAGTACCGCACCGTTCATGGTCATCGATACCGACATCTGATCAAGCGGAATACTGTCGAACAAAATGTTCATATCAAGGATAGAGTCAACGGCCACACCCGCTTTGCCGACATCACCGACAACCCGCTCATGGTCGGAGTCATAACCTCTGTGGGTGGCAAGGTCAAAGGCGATAGAGAGACCTTTCTGGCCTGCCGCCAGGTTGCGGCGGTAGAAGGCGTTACTTTCTTCGGCGGTGGAAAATCCCGCATACTGGCGGACGGTCCAGGGCCGCATAACAAACATGGTGGCATAGGGTCCGCGCAGATAGGGCGGCAGCCCGGCCGCATAGTCAAGATGGTCAAGATTTGCATAGTCTTTTTTGGTATAGAGCGGGTTGACATCAATCTGTTCAACCGTCTTCCATGCCATCTCCTCAGCGGTCATGCCGGTCTCTTTTTTTACCGCAGCAGCCCATGCTGCATAATCCGTTTTTGCCGGCTCGGTATTTATCGCTATTTGGGTAAAATCAGGTCTGCTCATGCCAGCACCCCCAGATGTTTTTGTAGTTTTGTTAAAATATCCAGTGCGTTGGCGCGGATATGGATAAACTCGTCAATGCCTGCTTCCTTGAAGGCATCAATATGTTCCTTTGGATAACCAGCTATAATAATGAACATATCAGGCCGGGCTGCTTTTATCTTTTTAAGCAGCGGCGGCACGATCTCCGGATAATCGGCATCGGTGGAACAGATAACAGCGGCTTTTGCTCCGGAGGCAAGGGCCGCATCCGCCGCCTCGTCAACGGAGGAAAAACCCTTGTTACTGATGGTATCAAAGGCAGCCACATTGAGGAAGTTGGTGGAGAAATCGGCGCGTGCCTTATGCTGGGGAATTGGCCCCATATTTATCATGAAGACCCTGGGAGGCTCGCCGTTTTCAGCAGTCCAGGCCTTTGTTGTTGTCCGGCGCAGCTGTTCAAAGGGGACGGAACCGCGATGGATATTAAGCGGCGTGACTCTTTCTCCATCACCGGCATCTGTCCGCAACGCATCAGTAATTTCACCGAGGCTTGCGCCGGCCGCGGCAGCATCTATGGCGGCACTGACCACTTCGCCATCAATTTTTTTGCCACTATCCTTTACCCTGGCAAGGGCGCCATCACCGGCATCATTCTTTCTGGCGGCTGCCAGTTCCTGTTTTCTTGTCTGCTGGAAAGCGGCATAATCAAAATTATCTGTACCTACCGGCTTTTCGGTAAGGTTGGGATACATATTTGTTCCCACAATCCGATCCTTGCGGATGGCGATATTTTTTGCCCGCCGGGCGGCAATCTCTGCTATCTGCTGCTGTGGGACGCCTTTTTTCAGAGCGGCGGCCATCCCTCCTTCGGCCTCAAACGTCTGGAATATTTTCCATGCCTTGTCGATGAGCTGGGCGGTGATTGATTCCACATACCAGCTACCGCCTGCCGGGTCGATCACCTTATCAAAATGACCTTCGTCCCTGAGGATAATCTGTACATTACGGGCGATACGGCGGGAGAACTCATTGGGCCGGCGGAACACCTCGTCAAAGGGGCCGATATGGATGCTCTCCACACTGCCGGCAATGGCGGAGAATGCCTCGGTACTGACCCGCAGCATATTTACCCATGGATCAACATGGGTTTTGTTCCATGATGATGTTCTGGCATGGATATGCATCCGCTGGCTCAGGTCGTTGCCGCCAAAGGTTTCAATAATCTGCGACCAGCCCATGCGTGCCGCGCGGAACTTGGCGATCTCCATAAAAAAGTCGGCGCCGATGGCAAAGGAGAAGAACATCCGCGGAGCGATATCATCAATCGCCAGCCCCCGATCAAGCAGTGCCTGAATATATTCAACACCTGTGGCAAAGGCGCAGGCAATCTCCTGGCATGCGTTACTGCCGCTTGCCTGATATGGATAGACGTTAATGGCAATGGTGCGCAGTTGCGGCGCATTTTCTTTTGCCCAGAGGGTGAGCTGTGCCATCTCATCATAGGCCTTGTCAACGGGGATGGCCAGCTCGCCGCCTGCGGCAAGGCTGCCCAGGGGGTCGGAGATGATCGCCCCTTCAAGTTGCCGCAGATCTATGCCTGATTGTTGTGCCGCTTCCATCAGCATTGCTGCAGCGGCAATACCGGAGAATCCGCACTGCAGGATAATCGGTATGCTGTTCAGATCAATTCCGGCAAGGGCTTTTGCCATATCTGCTGCGTTGGCAATGGATACACCGCCAACGCCTGCGTTTTCTCCGGGATCTTTTCCCTGTGCCCCATCCTGATCCAGTACCATATTGAGTACGGTCTGTCCGCGGCCGAGGTCATGGGTCGCTGCTGCGTTGAAATCGTCGGGCGCTGCGTTGGTAATCTCCTGTGCGATTCCCCAGATGCGGTGTGTCGCCCCCGTCGGCGTGTTACCGCGAACATAGTTGGGCTGGCCGGGCAATGCCTGGGTATGGGGAAGGGATTCAAGCGCCTCCTTGAAATAGATCGGTTGGATCTCTATCCCTTCATACGTTTTTTTTATAAGAGTTCTGTCGAAAGGTTTGCCCTTCAGCAGTTTTTCGGCAGCAGAATGCCACTTTTCGTGAGTATGAACCGGGAAATCCTGCAAGATGTCTAGTGTCTCACTCATTGCTTTCTCCTTTTTACAAGTGAATCAGCTTTAACTGTCTGGAAATAGGTTACGTATGGCAACGGATATTTCCTCCTTATTGCATGAAGCCAAGCAGATACTCACGCCGCTCGCACTCGTTGGAACAGATATCGACAAGGTATTCTGGCTTCCGGCTCCCTCTACTCCCTGTGTCTTCCCGATAGAACAGTGGCATAAAAACAGGTTTCGTCCCCGGTTACAGCGGCGGGACCACAACGGATTTGCACCGTTTTCCCTTATAGCCTCTTTGGTTGTGCCACAAAAGATAAACCAGCAACGATCCAAGGTCGTATTCAGTCTCGCTGGCAGAGTTCTACCAGCACACCGCCAGTTGCCTTGGGATGGAGAAAGGCTATCCGGGCGCCGCCCGCCCCAGGTCTGGGAGTTTCATCGATAAGTCTGACTCCCTTCTCTTTCAGTTCGGCAAGGGCTCCTTCAATGTCGGCAACACGGAATGCCACATGCTGGAAACCGGCACCTTTTTTCTCGATAAATTTGGCGATGGGGCCGTCGGGGGCGGTGGATTCAAGGAGTTCCACCTCACTTTCACCAACGGGGAGAAAGGCGGTGGTAACTTTCTGACTTTCGACAGTCTCTTTGCCTTCCATCTTCAGACCGAGAATATCGGACCAGAAAGAATTGCCACCGTCGATACTGGGGACAGCGATACCAAGATGATCAATCTTTAGAATTTCCATGAAGCTCCTCCTGTTTTTGGATTATATCCGGACTTCGCAAGAATATTTGACAACAGAAAAGGCAACGTCCGGGCAGCAGAGGGAAATTTCCGGCAAGAACGATTCGGGCAGAAAATGACCGACCAGCATCATATAATACCAGGCTGCATTGGGACCGAATCGTTTGAAAGGCAGTTGTTCATGGCCAAAATCCTTCAACGCCCGGTCTTTATACATTTTACCGCCGCAGACATAACCGACATGAAGCGTTTCGCAAAGCTCGAAGATTTTCTGGTCGAAACCAATGGTCAAACCAGCCGAAAATCTGGATGCCGTGCATATAAGCTGCGAACAGGGACAGGCCTGCTCTTCCGGTCAGCCGGTCGGATGTGGTTTCGATACGACGGATTTTGAGTTCATTTTTTAGTTTTTGTTATACTTGCTCATAGAGCCCTTTACCTGTTGGGTGTACGCATGCTTGCTATTACTTTGGTGGATATTATCAAGCATTATAACATATTATCCAACTTTAAAGGACTCTTTTTTGTGGAAATTGCTTATTTTAGGTGAAAATCGCTCAGGTTAGGAGGGAGATAATGGGTACAGCTATGATTTTATGCGTTTCCACGGCGATATAGCCAGGCCACCCATAATTGACAGAGCAAGACGGCGGTTGAGAAGTTTTCTTCTTAACCGCCGTTTCCATTTTCGGCGTGGCCGGCGGGAAGCGATAGCCAATCGGACGCTGCCGCCATCCCCGTCCTTACCCATCCGCCAAACCATCAACCCCGGCGGGGCCTGGCCTGACCCTGCTTTTTATGACACCAATCCGGCTTGTCGGACCGTGCTGCCGTTTGCTAATTGCCAAAAGCTATCGGCTAATGGCTCAACTCAAGTTTGAATAGATCATATTGACAAAACGAATGTTACATAAAATACATAGTAGGAAAAGTATTTCATAAAAAATATGGAATTTGTTTCATGACTTTATGGTGGGATGTTGATTTTAAACGACTTTTAAGATGGCATCAGAATTGCCTTTTAAATTTTAATTACATTTTACTTTTATGAACAATCTAATAATAATGGAGATTTTATGAACCAAGTAAGGAAGTTTTTATTAGTCTTTTTGTTTTTATTGGTATCTGTTTCAGTTTCATATGCGATACCGTTCAGTCACACAGTGGATTTTGATGGTGTTTGGTTGGCTGAAGGACCAGTTTCAGGTCTCTTCTCTGATTATACCTATACCTACGAACACGACACACCCGAAGATTTTGAGGTGCCATGGGATATTGTAAACAGTGCGACTTTGACTATCGAAGGCCGTTGGATTGACGGAAATGACGACGAGCTAACAGTCGCAGAGACTTTTGTCGGGACTTTAAATGAAGCCACCGGATGGGTGGGGTGGTTTTCCTATGAACCTTCCTCAACATCTGTATTTGATATTGAGTCAGTTTTTGCAGAATGGTCAACCGGTGCCCCTTTGTCAATTACGATTAATTCTCACGGGGATTTTCCAGATGCATGGCTCAACTTGACAAGCTCAACATTTGAACTTGACTACGATAACGCCACAGCCCCAGTACCGGAACCAGCAACTTTATTTCTTTTAGGCACAGGGCTTTTAGGGCTTGCCGGAGTAAGAAGAAAAAAATAATATAGCGCTGTTTTTAGAAGAAGTGAATGAACCGGGTTGCGATTAATTTTGCAGCCCGGTTTTTTGTATTTTTGAACCCCAAAAGCGGTTGAGATTTGGTAAGTGTTCACAGGGTACCGCATCTGCTTTGTTACCGGAGACATAAAATTCGGTTGCCGCGCCTACCCATTTATGCCTAATACAGGCCGCAACAGGCCGTGCCAATTTTTTCTGGCAGACGACAAACCGGTGTTTCGCGACCAATGCGAGCGCCCAACCATAAAGAGGCAATCCCAGATGGCCGATCAAGAATATATCCATATCCAAGGCGGAACCCCCTTGTCCGGCAGTGTCTGCGTCCAGGGATCGAAGAATGCCATTTTGCCCATGTTGGCCGCATCCCTGCTCCCGGAAAGCGGATGCAGCGTTATCCGCAATGTTCCCCCGCTGAACGACATCCTTGTGGCTTTCGAGCTCATGCGCCACGTGGGTGCCACGGTGGACTACTTTCCCAATGAAAAGGTGGTCTGCGTGGATGCCACGCACCTGGCCCGTTCGGATCTTCCCAAAGCGCTCACCTGCCGCCTGCGCGCCTCGGTGCTGTTTATTCCGCCGCTGCTCAGACGCATGGGTCAGGTTCAACTGCCCAGCGTTGGCGGCTGTCCCCTGGGAAGCCGCAACCTGAACTATCACTATCGCGGATTCGCCCGCCTGGGGGCCACCATTACCAGCGGCGACGATTTCGTCATCAGCGGAGAGGACTTCACGGGAACCACCCTTTACCTGGACTTTCCCAGCCACACCGGCACGGAAAACCTGATGATGGCGGCCTGCTTTTCAAAAGGGGTATCGATCATCGAAAATGCCGGCGCCGATCCGGAAATATACGATTTTGCCAAATTTCTGATTAAAATGGGAGCCAAGATTCACGGATTGGGAACCCGTACCCTGACGGTGGAGGGTGTCCCGGCGCTTCAACCCATTGAGTACTACGCCATGAACGACCGGTTGGACGCCGGCTTGTTCATGATGGCCGCGGGCATCGCGGGTGGAAAAATTTCCATCATCGGCGTATCTCCGGGCGACCTGCGCATCCTCATAGAAAAAATGATCCAGATGGGGGTGGAGGTCGGCATCAACGGCCATGTCCTGGACGTTTCCTCGCCGGGCAAAAATCTCAGACCGGTCAATGTTCTTACCTGTCCCTATCCCGGATTCGCCACCGATTTTCAACCGGGCATCATGGCCCTTTCCTGTATTGCCGACGGCCAGAGCTACATCCGCGAACGGATCTTCGACAAACGTTTCAGCCAGGTAACGGAGTTGCGCAAGCTGGGTGCCTCCATCGACCTTGACGAAGAGGATGGCTTGGCGATTATCAACGGTCCCACCCGGTTCACCGGGGCACAGACCCATCCGGACAACATCCGGGCGACATCCTGTATCCTGCTGGCCGGACTGGCCTGCCCGGAGACGACCACCATCAGCAATGTCTATCAGATCGGCCGCGGACACTTTGACATCGAGAACCGTTTTCAGCAGTTGGGCGCCGATGTGAGGCGGGTCAATACCTGATAAAACGGAACGGCGGTCTGTTTGCGGCCTGACTGCCTTTGTGCCGACGGCTTGCCGGCGGTCACCGGTTTTTGCAGGATCGCGCCTTGAACGCGACAAAAAATGCGACCGGACCGAAGGGGCGGTCCTGGTGCTTTACTATTGACATCGCAGCACACACCCCGTAATAAATACCAGTGATGCTGGGGGCGCCTTGACCAGGGGCTGAGATGGCGCAGAAACGCCGACCCTTTGAACCTGATGCAGATAATACTGCCGTAGGGAAGCGCGACAACGACAATCCGTTATAAATCTTGTTGTCCGGTTCGCTTCTTTTGGTGGATTCGGGCTTTTTTTGTATCCGGAGTCAGAATATGGATATCCAACTGAATGGCAAACCAACGACGCTGACCGATGGTATTTCCATCGGAGAACTGCTTCGCATGAAGGATTTGGACCCGACCCGTGTGGTGGTCGAACACAATCTGGCCATCGTTGCCGCAGAAGACTGGGACCGGGTTCGCCTGCAGGCCAATGATGTCCTGGAAATACTCAGGTTCGTGGGAGGAGGATGAAACCATGTCCAAGACGATGAACATCGAGGACCCGCTTGTCATCGGCGGCCAAACCTTTGAATCGCGCCTGCTGATCGGTACCGGCAAGTATCCGTCGGACGCCATGATCCCGGATGTCATCGCAGCCTCGGGTGCCCGGATCATCACTGTGGCCTTGCGCCGGGTGGACTTCGAAGCCGACACCGACAACGTCATGCAGCACATCCCGGCGTTCATGCAACTTTTGCCCAACACCTCCGGCGCCCGCAACGCCGAGGAAGCGGTACGCATCGCCCGCCTGGCCCGGGCCACCGGCTGTGGAAACTGGTTGAAAATCGAAGCCATTCCCGATAACCGCCACCTGCTTCCCGACGGCCACGCCACGTTGAAGGCGACGGAAATCCTGGTCAAGGAGGGTTTTGTGGTGTTGCCCTATATCAATGCCGACCCCGTGATCGCCCGCCAGTTGGAAAATGCGGGCGCAGCCGCCGTCATGCCGCTGGGAGCACCCATCGGCACCAACCGGGGGCTCACCACCAAAGAGATGCTGCAAATCATTATCGAGGAAACCAAGGTGCCTGTGGTGGTGGATGCTGGTATCGGCAAACCCTCTCAGGCATGTGAAGCCATGGAGATGGGCGCTGACGCATGTCTGGTCAATACGGCCATTGCCAGTGCTTCGGACCCGGTGGCCATGGCCGGTGCCTTTGCCGATGCCATCCGTGCCGGCAGACAGGCCTGGCAGGCCGGATTGGGGGCCGTGGGAGCATACGCGTCGGCATCCTCCCCGCTGACCGGTTTCCTGCACGGGCAGGTGGACACCCCATGAGCTTTTATGAATACGGTAAGTTGTTGGGAAATGAGGATCCCGCAAAATGGGTGGATTCGGTAACCGACGGCGATGTCCGGCGGACATTGGGCAAGCGATCACTCTCCTGGGAAGATTACCTGATTCTGTTGTCGCCGTCGGCGCAGCCGCATTTGGAGCAGATGGCCCGCAAAGCGCACCACCTGACGATCTCTCAATTCGGTCGAACCATGGTGTTGTTCACCCCGTTATACCTGTCCAGCTTCTGCGCCAATAGCTGTTTGTACTGTGGTTTCAATCGAGACAACCGTATTGCCCGTCGTCAGTTGACCTTGGAAGAGGTGGAAATCGAAGCCAAGGCCATCGCCGACACCGGGCTCAAACACATTCTGATTCTCACCGGTGATGCTCCGAATAAAGCCGGCGTCGATTATGTCGAGGCGTGCTGTGCGGTGCTCAAACGCTACTTTCCAGCCATCGGTATCGAGATTTACGCATTGACCCAACCCGAATACCGTCGCCTGATTGATGCGGGGGTGGACAGTCTGACCCTGTACCAGGAGACATACAACCAATCCCTTTACGCGCACCTGCATCCCCGGGGACCCAAACGGAACTACCGATTCCGCCTGGATGCACCGGAAGCGGCCTGCCGGGCGGGCATGCGGGCGGTCAGCATCGGTGCATTGCTGGGACTTGACGACTGGCGGCGGGACGCTTTTTTCACCGGTCTGCACGCCAGCTACCTGCAGGATCGCTATCCGGACACGGAGATCGGCGTCGCGCTGCCCCGCATGCGGCCCCATGCTGGCGGATACCAGCCCGAACATAGCGTCTCGGATCACCAGATTGTGCAGATCATGACGGCCCTGCGTCTCTTTATGCCCCGGGTGGGAATCACCATCTCCACGCGGGAAAGCGCCGAATTCCGGGACCACCTCCTGCCCCTGGGAGTTACCCGCATGTCGGCCGGCTCCTGTACGGCCGTGGGCGGACACACCGATGACGGGGAAAACATCGGCCAGTTCGATATCTCCGACGAACGCTCGGTTCCGGAGATGGCTGCCATGCTGCGTCGTGCCGGTTGGCAGCCGGTTTATAAGGATTGGCAGTTTTTGGGGTAGATGTGGGGGGCAAGGTTCGGGGCTGAAGGTTGAAGAAAAAAATCGAGCGGTACCGTTTGTCAACAGATAGGATCCCTTCATTCTCACTTTTCAATTGCTCATTGGCCGCTGCCAATTGTTGACAGTACCGTAACAGATGAACCGAAACCAACTATATGAAGGCTTGAAAGCCCACTTCAGTGCCGAACAGATGAAACAACTGGCCGCCGTGCGTGTCGGTATTGCCGGCGCCGGCGGATTGGGATCCAATGTTGCGGGCCATCTGGTGCGTTCCGGCATCCGCCGATTGGTGATTGCGGATTTCGATCATGTGGAAGCATCCAACCTGAACAGGCAGTTCTACTTCGCGGATCAGGTGGGGATGAGAAAAACGGCAGCCCTGGAAGCCAATCTGCGGCGCATTGATCCGGATCTGGACCTGAACATGGTCGACATTCGTTTGGATGCAGCCAATGCCGCCCATACATTTCGCGATTGCGAGATTGTGGTCGAAGCCCTTGACCGGGCCAATGACAAAAAAATGATGGCGGAATGCTTTCTCACCGCGCCATGCATGCTGGTGTCCGCTTCGGGTATCGGTGGCTGGGGCGACAGCGACCGTATCCGCACCCGCAAACTGGGTGACAGGTGCGTGCTGGTCGGTGATGGTTTTTCCGAAATATCGAAGGAAAATCCCGCCACCGCTGCCATTGTCGGCATTGTGGCCGCCAAGCAGGCCGATGCGGTGGTGGAAGCAGTACTGAACCGCTAAACCCCATGGTTACATAAAAAATGAATCAGGGAAGACAGACGAGAGAAAAATAGAACCTTGAACCCTTAACACGTGCCCGTTCAGAAGTATTTCAAATCTGGCCGCGATCAAGGCGAAAATTTGACCACAGGCATCGGGTTGATATTCCGGGGGTCAGATTTTGCGTACAACGCAGATATCGGTCAAATTCAACTTTTCTGGATGGCACACAGAGGTTTGCCATGACTTACACCACCCAAATGGATGCCGCCCGACAAGGCATTATCACGCCCCAGATGGAAACCGTGGCCAGCAAAGAGCAAATGGCCCCCGAAACGCTGAGAAAATTGATCGCCGACGGAAAGGTGATCATCCCGGCCAACAAGAACCACAAGAATCTGGATCCAGAGGGCGTGGGCCAGGGGCTGCGCACCAAAATCAATGTGAACCTGGGCATCTCCAAGGACTGCTGCGATATCGATTTGGAAATGGATAAGGTTCGCTGGGCCCTGGGCCTCAAGGCCGAAGCCATCATGGACCTGAGCTGCTACGGCAAGACCCAGGCGTTCAGACGCAAACTGGTCGAGATCTCGCCGGCCATGATCGGCACGGTTCCGATCTACGATGCAGTGGGCTTTTATGAGAAGAACCTCAAGGATCTGACGGTGGATGAGATCTTCGATGTGGTCAAGCGCCACTGTGAAGACGGGGTGGATTTTCTCACCATCCACGCCGGCCTCAATCGCAACACCGCCAAAAAAATCAAGCACCAGGAGCGGCTCACGAACATTGTCTCCCGGGGCGGCTCTCTGGTGTTCACCTGGATGCAGCTCAATGATCGGGAGAACCCTTTTTACGAATACTACGACCGGCTGCTGGATATCTGTCAGGCCTACGACGTGAGCCTCAGCCTTGGGGATGGCTGCCGTCCCGGTTGCCTGCACGACAGCACCGATGCCTGCCAGGTGGAAGAATTGATCACCCTGGGGGAGCTGACCAAACATGCCTGGGAGAAAAACGTACAGGTAATGATCGAAGGGCCCGGCCACATGGCCCTGAACGAGATTGGCGGCAACATGATGCTGGAAAAACGCCTGTGCCACGGTGCCCCCTTTTATGTGCTGGGGCCCGTGGTCACCGATGTGGCCCCGGGCTACGATCACATCACCAGCGCCATCGGCGGCGCCATCGCCGCTTCCAGTGGGGCCGACTTTCTATGCTACGTCACCCCGGCCGAGCACCTGCGACTGCCGGACCTGGAAGATATGAAAGAAGGTATCATCGCCACGCGCATCGCCGCCCATGCGGCCGATATCGCCAAGTGCATACCCGGTGCCCGGCGCTGGGACGATGACATGGCCCGCGCCCGGGCGGATCTGGACTGGGAGAAGATGCTTGATCTGGCCATGGATCCGGACAAACCCCGGCGCTACCGGGAGAGTTCACAGCCTGAGCATGAAGATTCCTGCACCATGTGCGGCAAGATGTGCGCCGTGCGTAATATGAATCGGGTGCTGGAGGGTAAGGACATTCAGCTAAACGATTGATTCATTGGGGGCCAGGCTTTGGCGTAGCCCCCAATGAATCAAATCAAACTTCGTTTGTTTTTTGGGTGATTATTCACGGCGCACCAAATGAAGGGTCGCACAATGACAATTCACAGATCACCCAAAATACGGCCGAACCTACACAAACAAGTCCGTACTCAAATATCGCTCACCCGTACTGGGCAGGAGGGTAACGATGCGCTTGCCGGCATAGGCATCCATGGCAGCCAGCTGCAGGCAGGCCCAAACAGCCGCACCCGATGATATGCCGCACAAAATGCCCTCTTCGGCGGCCAGCCGCCGGGACGTAGCAATAGCGTCCTCATTGGTAACGGTGATCACTTCATCGATGAGCGAGCGGTCCAGCACATTGGGTACGAATCCCGCACCGATGCCCTGAATCTTGTGGGGGCCTTTTTGCCCGCCGGACAACACCGGGGAATCGGCCGGTTCGACGGCCACACACCTGAAGCCGGGTTTGTTGCCCTTGAAAAAACCACCCACCCCGGTGATGCTGCCGCCGGTGCCCACGCCGGCGACGAGCACATCCACGTCACCAGCCGTGTCAGCCCAGATTTCCACCGCCGTGGTTTCCCGGTGAATCCTCGGATTGGCCGGATTGGCAAACTGGTCTGGCATGAATCCACCGGTGGACCCGGAGACAATCGCTTTGGCTTTGTCGATGGCGCCGGCCATGCCCTGGGAACCCGGCGTCAACACCAGTTCAGCCCCCAGATGCCGCAGCAGCTTCCGGCGTTCGACACTCATCGAGTCGGGCATGGTCAGGCAGAGCCGATATCCTCTGGCAGCGCAGACAAAAGCCAGCCCAATGCCGGTATTGCCGCTGGTCGGTTCGACGATCAGGGTCTCCGGCCCCAAAATGCCGCGCTTTTCGGCATCGTCGATCATGGCTGCGGCGATGCGATCCTTGACGCTGCCCAGCGGATTGAAAAACTCCAGTTTGACGGCGATGCGGGCGTTCAGTTCAGCGCCCATGCGATTGAGTCGAACCAGGGGTGTCTTGCCGATGGTGGTCTGGATGGTATTATGGACAGTCATATCATTCTCCTTGCTGGGTGTTGCGTGCAGGATTCACCATCAAAAATCGAATCCGGAATTTATTTGCGGGCCTGACGGCGTGTCTCCTTGATAACCAGCTTGGGTGTTTCAAGCACGACGGTGGTATCCGGGGGGATCGACTCGGTAAGCCAGACGTTGCCGCCAACCACGGATCGCGCCCCGATCACCGTATTGCCGCCCAGGATGGTCGCACCGGCGTATATGATGGCATCGTCTTCGATGGTGGGATGCCGCTTTTGACCGCGTAATTGTTCGCCGGCCCCCTTGGGCAGCGACAAGGCCCCCAGGGTGACGCCCTGATAAATCCTTACATTGTTACCAATCTCGGTGGTTTCGCCGATCACCACGCCCGTACCGTGATCGATCACGAATCGGCTGCCGATGGTCGCACCGGGATGGATGTCGATCCCGGTGGTACTGTGGGCATGCTCGTTCATGATCCGCGGCAGCATGGGAACGCCCAGTTCAAACAGCTTGTGCGCCACCCGATGTACGCTGATGGCATAGATGCCCGGATAACTGAAGATGATTTCGTCATGGCTTTTGGCGGCCGGGTCCCCCTCGAAAGCGGCTCTCACGTCCGAAGCCAGCGTCTGGCGCAGATCGGGAATGGCGTCCATGACCTCCAGAGCAATGTTGTGTCCCCGGGATTCGCAATCGCTGCAGGATTGATGAAAGCGCTGGCAGTCGTGCCGGATATTGTGGGAGATCAGATCGGCAAGCAGGTCGAACAGCTTGCTGATGGTCTGTCCCAGACTGTAACGCAGGTTGACCTGATCCAGCTTCTCGCGGGAAAAATACCCTGGGAAAAGCACCTCCCGGAACATGTCGATGATATCGGCAACGAACCCTTCGGACGGGATTGGTTCATTATCTATATGGGTGTAGCAGGGGCTGTTCTCACAATGGTCGATGACCCTTTCGGCGATGACCGGCAGCCGGGAACGGAACGCTTCATGGCGGTGGGCATCGGAGCGGCAGACATTTTTTCCAGGGGGCAAGTGGTCATTCATCAGGAATCTCCGCTGTATGGTTTGTATTCATCCAAAGGTCTTGATGCACTTTTTTTCATTGTAACCATCAAGAAAACGTTGTCAAAAGTTAGTGGTTCAGCGTGTTTCGCAATAATATCCCAACCCAATCAGCAAACTCGGGCAACAGGCTGCGCCGCAGTGACCAGGGATAAAGCATAACGCAGATATCGGGCTTTTTACGATGCCGTCAAAGATACTGTTGGACTATTCGATCTTCAATATGGTTTGAATGCCAGATGGCTCCGAATCGTTCCATACGCGCCGGCAGCGTTTACCGACCGATCATTCCCGTGACCCTGGCCCTGATGGAGGGCATTTTGCTGGGGGAACGGTTTGCCGGTGCGCAGATGCCGGTTGTGACGATTGCCGTTGCCATCTTTGTGTGGGTGGCGGTCCGGCTGTCCCGCAGGAGCCCGGGCATCCTGCTCCCGCTGCTGCTCTGCATGTGTGCCGGATACCTGAGTATCCAGCCATGGGTGGTTCCGGACCGTCACGTTGACCATGTCATTCATTTTCTGAACAGCGGGCGCTGGCAGGTGGCCGGTGAGGTGGACGATTCGCCGTTGGTTCGTGGTGGAAGGACGCGGCTCGTTATGGGGTCGATCCGGCTGTCCCGCGAGGGACGTTCTCATGCGGTCCGCGGCAGGCTGCGTCTGACCGTCATGGGTGAAATCGATCTGCTGCCCGGCGACCGCATCGCTTTTTCTGCCACCTTGCGCCCATTTCGTAATTTTCAAAACCCCGGCGCCTTGGATTATCGCCGCCATATGGCGTTCAGGGATATTCACGGCAGTGCCTGGGTGAAATCCGCATCTTTGCAGCGTCTGGATTACCGTGAACCATCACCGGTCCGGCGAATGCTTTTTGACGTTCGTCATCGGATCGCTGCCGTCATCAATGCTTCCCATTGTCATAACGCCACGTCACCGGCCGTTCTCAAAGCGCTGGTGATGGGAGACCGGTCGGGGATCACCCAGGATCTTCGTGAGCGTTTCAACCGGTCCGGCGCTGGCCATTTGCTGGCCATCTCCGGGCTGCACGTGGGCATTGTGGCCGCCGCCGCCTTCGGGCTTTTTCGCTGGCTCTTTTCGTTTGTTCCGTTTTTGCTGTGGCGTGGCTGGGGGCGTCGCTGGGCTGCCGTCGCGACCCTTGCGCCCGTGTTGGCCTACGGGTTGCTCAGCGGCATGTCAGCCTCCACCCAGCGGGCCATCGTGATGACGGCCGTTTTTCTGACGGCGATGATCATCGGCCGCCGCCAGGACACGATTAACACCCTGGCCGTGGCCGCCTTGATCATTCTGGCTGTTTTTCCGCCGGCACTTTTTTCCATTTCGTTCCAGCTCTCCTTCACCGCCGTGCTGATGATCGTATACGGTTTCTCGAAATTGCGCCTGCATCCGGAGACGACCAGGGACAGAGGTTTGCTCCGACGACTGGTCAGTTTCATTTGCGTCTCGGCTCTGGCCATTATCGGCACGGCACCGGTTGTGGCCCTGTATTTCAATCAGACGTCCCTGGTTGGAATCGCGGCCAACCTGCTGCTGGTTCCCCTGGTCGGTTTTCTGGCCGTACCCCTGGGGTTGGCTGCCGCCGTTTTATCGCTGATTTGTCAGCCGCTGGCTGCGTTGGCCTGCTGGATGGCGCTCCACCTGATCGATCTGGCTCTGGCCATCGTCGATTTTTTCTCGACGCTGTCTTTTGCTGCGGTCAAGGTGGTTACGCCCAGTTTCCTGGAAATCGGGATTTACTACATTGCCTTGTGGGCTTTGCTGAATATAGGTGACCGCCGCTGGGTGAAATGGGTGCTGGCGGTTGTGGTTGTCGTTGGTGTCGGTGACGCGCTATACTGGGGGTATCAGCGTTTCTGGCACAGGGATCTCAAGGTGACCGCCATTGATGTGGGGCAGGGGGGCGCCACCCTTTTGGAACTGCCCGGGGGAAGTGTCATGCTGTACGACGGCGGGGGATTTGCCGACAACCGACGCTTCGATATGGGCCGCCTGGTGGTGGCACCGCTGTTGTGGCGGCGCAAGATCGCCAGCGTGGATATCCTGGTCCTGTCGCATCCCAACGCCGACCACCTCAACGGACTCATATACATCGCCCGCCATTTCAATGTCCGTGAGCTGTGGACCAACGGGGATGTCAACACCACCTTGGGGTATCAAGACCTGATGGAGGCTTGCCATGAAAAGGGCATCTCGGTGCGGACGGTTCACGACGGTTGTCCGTCGATCCGCATGGGCCAGGTGGTCCTGGATATTCTCAATCCCGATGCGGGGTTTGCCACCCGGCCCTTTCCCATTGATCAGAAAATGCGCAACAGTGCATCCATTGTGCTGAAGGCGACTTTTGGCCGGACGGGGTTTCTGCTTACCGGGGACATCCAGCTTCGCGCCGAAAGAGCGATGCTCGGGCGCCATGGCGCCAAACTGCGCAGCACCGTCTTGTTTTCCCCGCATCACGGCTCGCGCTCATCCAGTTCCCAGGGCCTGGTATCTGCGGTGAGGCCTCGGATAACGGTGATCAGTGCCGGCGCGGGCAACCGGTTTGGCTTTCCTCATGAGGAGGTGCTCCAGCGTTACCGACGTGTGGGTTCCCGGATTGTGTGCACCTGCAGCCATGGCGCCGTGTGCATGCGATCCGACGGCAATCGGGTACGGGTGCGGACCGTTGCCGGTCCAGGGTTTGATTTGGCACACTGATTGGGTCTCCTGGCCAGGTTGGGGTAGAAACGGTTGCATACGCATGCCCATCAGCTATTGTGCGTATGGTTCAAAGCATGTATGCTTTGTTTTGCCGGGCGGATTTCGATGCTCCGGTCATTCGACGAGATCAAAAAGCAGACACGGGAAACGAAGATCATCGCCATTTCCGGGGAAGGTTTGTGGTATGTTTACATTATTAATAGAGGTCATTCGAGGTGTTTGTTCGCTGTTAATGTATACGGCCAACACGTTTTTCTGGTGCATATTGCTGTTTCCGGTGGCGTTGATCAAGATCCTTGTCCCCGTGAGGCCCGTCAGAATCGCATGCAGCAAATTGTTGACCCGCATCGCCAATGCCTGGATCGCGATAAATAACCTCAATCAGAAAATTTTCAGCGGAATCCGTTGGGACGTCAGCGGCCTGGAAAACCTGAACCCCAAAGGCTGGTACATGGTGGTGGCCAACCACCAGTCCTGGGTCGATATTCTCGTGCTGCAGAATGTGTTTTACCGTAAAATACCCTTTCTGAAATTTTTTCTGAAAAAGGAACTGATCTGGTTTCCATTGCTGGGCCAGGCCTGGTGGGCCCTGGATTTTCCCTTCATGAAGCGTTATTCGCGTCAGTTCCTCAAAAAGCATCCGCATCTGATCGGCAGGGATCTGGAAATCACACGGCGGGCTTGTGAAAAGTTCAGGAACATCCCCGTATCGGTGATGAATTTTGTCGAAGGCACCCGATTCACACGAGAAAAACATGCTCGCCAGAAATCGCCTTATGCCCACCTGTTGCGCACCAAAGCGGGTGGCATTGCGTTTGTTCTGGCTGCCATGGGAGATAAGTTCCAGCATATTGTGGATGTGACCATCGCTTACCCCCAGGGTGCGGCTTCGTTCTGGGACTTTGCCTGTGGCCGGGTCAAGGAAATCAAGATTAATGTCAAGACCCTGCCCATCAGCAAGGAATTAATGGGGGATTACCTTCAGGACCCGCAGTTTAAGCGAAAATTCCAGTCCTGGCTCAACCGGTTGTGGCACCAGAAGGATCATGATTTGGCCCGTATGCTGACCGGGTGAAACGCCTTATTCAACATTCGAAGTTGGACGTTCGACGTTCACTGGTTTGGCTTCTAACACCCTTTGAGGGGCTTCATCAAGCCACCCGTTAGACGGGTGGTCGATTTTTGCTGACGAGCTGCCCAAAAACCGTCAACCCGTAAAGGAGATTCAGCATGGTTGCATTCAACTACACGGAACTGTTGCCCCTGGAAAAAGACGATACCCCATACCGGTTGTTAAGTTCCGATTATGTATCTACAGCGCAGTTCGAAGGCCGGAACGTGCTCAAGGTCGCGCCGGAGGGGTTGACCTTCCTGGCTGAAACGGCATTCAGGGAAGTATCTCACCTGCTGCGTCCCGGCCATCTGGCCCGATTGAAAAAGATCCTCAACGATCCGGAGAGCTCGGACAACGACCGCTATGTGGCCCTGGAAATGCTGAAAAACGCCGTCATCTCGGCAGATATGGTCTTTCCCATGTGCCAGGACACCGGTACCGCCATTATCATGGGGAAAAAGGGACAGCAGGTGTGGACCGCTGCCGACGACGAAAAGGCGCTTTCCAAAGGGGTGTTCAATGCATACACCAAGGGCAATCTGCGGTATTCACAGAATGCGCCGCTGTCCATGTACGACGAGAAAAATACCGGCTGCAACCTGCCGGCCCAGGTGGAGATATACGCGACCGAGGGTGATGCATACAAATTCCTGTTTATCTCCAAAGGCGGCGGTTCTGCCAACAAGACATACCTGTTTCAAGAGACCAAGGCGGTCCTCAACCCGCACACCCTCGTCGATTTTCTTACCGCCAAAATGAAAACCCTGGGAACGGCCGCCTGTCCGCCCTACCATCTGGCCTTCGTCGTGGGGGGAACCTCGGCGGAATTCAATCTCAAAACGGTCAAGCTGGCCTCGGCCGGCTACCTGGATCACCTGCCCGCCTCCGGCAGCGAATCCGGTCATGGTTTTCGGGATGTGGAACTTGAGAAGCAGCTCCTGGATCGATCCCGGGAACTGGGTATCGGCGCCCAGTTTGGCGGTAAGTATTTCTGCCACGACGTTCGGGTGGTGCGCCTGCCGCGCCATGGGGCCTCCTGTCCCATCGGCATTGGGGTGAGCTGTAGTGCGGACCGAAACATCAAGGCCAAAATCACCGCCGAGGGCATCTTCCTGGAACAATTGGAGACCGACCCGGCCCGTTTTCTTCCCCAATCGCAAGGTGGCGGCGAGGAGGCCGTGGCCATCGACCTGAACCGGCCCATGGATGCCATCCGGGCGATTTTGACCCGATACCCGGTGGCCACGCGCCTCAAACTGTCCGGCAAGATCATCGTGGGGCGCGACATTGCCCATGCCAAACTCAAAGAGCGCCTGGACAGCGGACAGGGACTGCCCCAGTACCTGAAGGATCACATTATCTATTACGCCGGTCCGGCCAAGACCCCCGAGGGATACGCCTCCGGTTCTTTCGGACCCACCACTGCGGGGCGCATGGATTCATACGTCCCCCTTTTTCAGGCCGAAGGCGCCAGCATGATCATGCTGGCCAAGGGAAACCGATCCAAGGGGGTTACGGATGCCTGCAAGAAATACGGCGGGTTCTATCTCGGATCCATCGGCGGTCCGGCAGCCCGGCTGGGCAAGGATTGCATTACCTCCGTGGAAGTCCTGGAGTACCCCGAACTGGGCATGGAGGCCATCTACATGATTACGGTCGAGGATTTTCCGGCTTTCATTCTGGTGGATGACAAGGGCAATGATTTTTTCGAAGGGCTGTTGCAGGGGTAGCTCAACGCCCTTTGCCGAAATCTGAAAGTGCATTGGGCAGGAAGACTTCTGGTACCTGTTCACGGGGTAGAAGCAGCCAATACCTGTAAAGCACAGCCGGTAAACGTTTACAGGGTGCCGCAGATGCGCGGCTTCGGGCACGCAGACGTATGGGGTATATACTTCAAGTGCCCGGTAACAAAGAAGATGCGGTACCCTGTGGACGCTTACGACTTCTGGAGAAAATAATGGTGATTCGTTTTGGCCATTCGATGGTGATCGGTTCTTCAGGCGGTAGCGGGCAGAGCGGTCATTGACACGTCGACGGCGTACCAAACTTTAAATTTCAGGAGGCAGTCCCATGACACGATCAATCTACTGGGCAGATACCTATGTGGAGAAAAAGTGTACGGCGGACGCGGCCATCGCCATGATCCGCCCGGGAAAACGGGTCTTCATTGGCAGTTCCGCAGGTGAGCCCCAGGTCCTGGTGAGGGCCCTGTCCGCAGCGTCAGCTAACATCAGTGGTCTGGAAATCGTGCGGTTGATGAGCCGGGAAACCACGTCGCTCTCCGAAATCGCCGATGAAACACGGGACCACAGTCTCAACATTCGTACCATTTATCTGGGCTCGGCGGATACCGAAGGCATCGCCCGTCACATGCGTTTCCTTACGCCCATCAACATGTCCGAGGTGCCGGGACTCTTCAAATCCCGTAAATTGCCCATCCATGTGGCCCTCGTGCAGGTTTCACCGCCGGATGATTTTGGCTGGATGAGTCTGGGGGTTTCCGTGGACGTGACCCTGGCCGCGGCGCAGAGTGCTGATATGGTCATTGCACAGGTGAATTCGAAAATGCCGCGTACGATGGGGCAGAGTTTCATTCATGTAAACAACGTGGCCGCCCTGGTGGAACACGAAGAACCGATCCTGTCCATCAGCTTGCGAGAGCAGTCGGACGCGGCCGAACGGATCGGCAGGCACATTGTCCGATTCGTCGACGATGGTTCCACCCTCCAGATCGGCCTGGACGCCGCCTCCCAGGCCACCGTCAAGGCGCTGGCCGAAAAGAACGACCTGGGATTTCACTCCCAGTACATCACCGACGATGTCATGCACCTATATGCCTCGGGGGTGATCACCAACCGCAAAAAAGGCATCAATGACGGCAAGCTGGTGGTTTCCAGTGCCATTGGCAGTTCCAACCTTTATGAATTTTTGCACGACAATCCGGGCGTGGACTTTCAGCCGTCGGATTATGTCAACGACCCGTATATCATCGGTCTTCACAACCGCATGATTTCGCTGAACGTCGCCCATACCATAGACCTGACCGGCCAGGTGGCAGTCGAGGCTTCGGAGCACACCTTTTATGCCGGTGTTTCCGGTATCCCCGATTTCGTCCGCGGCGCCAAGCGGTCCAAAGACGGTAAGGCCATATTGATGCTTTACGCCACCACCCGGGATGGAAAACGCAGCAACATCGTCCCCGTTCTCAACGGTTCCTCGGTGGTGGTGCCCCGGGGGGACGTGCACTATGTGGTTACCGAGTACGGTGCCGTCAACCTTTTCGGCAAGAGCCTGCAGGAACGTGTGCTGGCCCTGATCGGCATCGCCCACCCGGATTATCGTGACCAGCTTTTCGATGCGGCCAAAGAAGCCAAGCTGATCGACAGTGAGCGTCAGTTAGGGGAGGCGACGCGCGGCGTTTATCCCATTCACCTGGAGGAAGTGGTGGAGCGGGACGGTGAAAAGATAACCGTCCGACCGTCAAAACCCGTGGACGAGCGACGCATCCAGGAGCACTACTACAGCCTGGACAGAGAAGATGTGCAATTGCGTTTTTTTCATGACAAGATCAGTTTCGACCGCAGTGATGTGGAGCCCCGCTCCCAGATCGACTATATCAAGGACATGACCCTGGTGGCTGTGGTTGGTGAATTCGGTTTTGGTCATGTGGTGGGCGTGGGGGAATATCTGCTGCTGGTGGAGAGCAATGTCGCAGAGGTCGCTTTTTCCATCTCCAAGAAGTATCAGGGAAAGGGGCTGGGCAAACTGTTCCTCCGAAAGTTGGCCCGCGCCGCCCGGGACAACGGCATTTCCGGACTGGTGGCCTACACCTCGCCATCCAACAAGGCCATGATCTCTTTGTTCAAGACCTTGCCGTACCGGGTCAGAACCTCTTTTGACGGCGATTCGCTGATGCTCAAATGTCGTTTGGACGAATTGGCGGATCGTACGGATTGATTTCAAGCTAAATCAAGGCGTTGTTGGAAGATGCCGTGAAATCAATTAATCCTTGTCAACCAGGCTGCAATATGATTTAAAAAAACCTTTTTTTACTAAAGCGCAGCCGTTTCGATGCGAGGTCGGATAACGCCCATCCTAAATCTGCCGTTATGTACTGGTTTTCTGCGGCATCCCTGTGAGGCCGGTTGTTGCAGAGTCGATTCCATATTTTTCAAACCCGTATCAAGGAGCAGTTATGGCAAAGAAAATGAAAACAATTGACGGGAATACAGCAGCCGCCCATGTGGCCTATGCCATGAGCGAGGTTGCCGCCATCTATCCCATCACCCCATCGTCTCCCATCGGTGAGATCTGTGATGAATGGGCCGCCAACGGCCGCAAGAACGCATTCGGCCAGACCCTGATGGTGAGGCAGCTTCAGAGTGAAGCCGGCGCCGCCGCCGCCGTCCACGGATCCCTGGCCGCTGGTGTACTGACCTCCACCTATACGGCCTCCCAGGGCCTTTTGCTGATGATTCCCAACATGTACAAGATGTCCGGTGAACTGCTGCCCGGCGTCATGCACGTCACCGCCCGGGCCATTGCCGCCCATGCCCTGTCCATCTTCGGCGATCATCAGGATGTCATGGCCGTGCGTCAGACCGGCTGGGCCCTGCTGGCCTCCGCCTCGGTCCAGGAAGCCATGGACCTGGGATTGGTGGCGCATTTGGCGTCCATTGATGCCAGCGTGCCCTTCGTCCACTTTTTCGACGGTTTCCGGACCTCCCATGAGATCCAGAAGGTGGAAATGATCGATTACGCGGACATGGCCGGGCTGATCAACATGGAAGCCCTGGAAAATTTCCGCGCCAGGGCCGTGAACCCCGAAGCGCCCGAATTGCGCGGTACCGCCCAGAACCCGGATATTTATTTTCAGGGGCGTGAAGCGGCCAACGTTTATTACGAAGAAGTTGCCGACATTGTAAGCGGCTATATGAAAAAGGTCTCCGCGCTCACCGGCCGCAGATACAACCTGTTCGATTATGTGGGCGATCCCAATGCCGATCGTGTGATCATCTCCATGGGTTCTTCCTGTGAAACCATCGAAGAGGTGGTTGACTACATGAATGCCCGCGGTGAAGCCGTCGGTCTGGTCAAGGTTCGCCTGTTTCGACCCTTTTCGGCCGAACACCTGCTGGCTGCGATTCCGGCCACGGCGGCCCGCATTACCGTTTTGGATCGCACCAAAGAGCCGGGGGCTTTGGGCGACCCGTTATACCAGGATGTCTGCACCGCCTTCATGGAACAGGGTGGCATGCCCACCATCGTGAACGGTCGTTACGGTCTGGGTTCCAAGGAATTCAATCCCTCCATGGTCAAGGCCGTGTTCGACAACATGAACGGCATCGCCCCCAAAAATCACTTCACGGTGGGTATCGACGATGATGTCACCCATAGCAGCTTGGAAGTGGAAAACGGTTTCGACGTGGCCCCCGAAGGTACGGTCCAGTGCAAATTCTGGGGTCTGGGTGCCGACGGCACCGTCGGGGCCAACAAGAGCGCCATCAAAATCATCGGCGACAATACCGATATGTATGCCCAGGCATACTTCGCGTACGATTCCAAGAAGTCGGGCGGTGTGACCATTTCCCATCTGCGTTTTGGCCAGACACCGATCAAATCCACCTATCTGATCGACAGTGCGGACTACATCGCCTGCCACAATCCGTCCTACGTCAACACCTATGACGTACTGGAAGGCATCAAGGACGGCGGCACCTTCATGCTCAACAGTCCCTGGAACCTGGAAGAGATGGACACGCATCTGCCCGCCGAAATGCGCCGCACCATCGCCCGCAAGAAGCTCAAGTTCTACAACATCGATGCGGTCAAGATCGCCGGTGAAGTCGGCCTGGGCGGGCGCATCAACATGATCATGCAAACGGCCTTTTTCAAGGCGGCCAACGTGATCCCCGTTGAAGACGCCATTGGTTACCTCAAAGACCAGATCAAGAAAATGTTCGGAAAAAAGGGCGACAAGATCGTCAACATGAACAACACCGCCGTGGACAAAAGCCTTGATCACCTGGTGGAAGTGGCCTACCCGGAAAGCTGGGCCGATGCTGGTCTGGTCGATGCAAAGGCCAAAAACGAGCCCGCGTGGGTCAGCGAAGTGATGCGGCCCATGCTGGCCCAACAGGGCGACAAGCTGCCGGTGAGTTCATTCAGACCCGATGGCATTTTTCCCGTTGCCACCACCCAATACGAAAAGCGTGGCGTGGCCATCAACGTACCCGAATGGGTCATGGACAATTGTATCCAGTGTAACCAGTGCGCCATGGTTTGCCCCCATGCGGCCATCCGACCGGTGCTGGTTACCGATGACGAATTAAACGCCGCTCCCGAGGGGTTCGAAGCCAAGAAAGCCCTGGGCAAGGAACTCAAGGAATACAAATTCCGCATGCAGGTTTTCACCGAAGATTGTATGGGCTGCGGCAACTGTGCCGACATCTGCCCGGCCAAAAAACCGGCCTTGGTGATGAAACCCCTGTCCACGCAAATCGAAACCCAAGGGCCCTGCCGGCAATTTGCCTCCGGCCTGCCGGTGCGCGAAGGCCTGGTCAAACGCGGCTCGGTCAAGGGCAGCCAGTTCTACCAGCCCCTGCTTGAGTTTTCCGGCGCCTGCGCCGGATGTGGCGAAACTCCCTACGCCAAGCTTCTCACCCAGCTGTTTGGCGAACGCATGGTCATCGGCAACGCGACGGGCTGCTCCTCCATATGGGGCGGCAGTGCTCCGTCGATTCCCTATTGCGTCAACGCAGAAGGCTGCGGCCCCACTTGGGGCAACTCTTTGTTCGAGGACCCGGCCGAGTTCACCTACGGCATGCTGCTGGGAGCCATTCAGCAGCGCCAGGCGCTTGCCGGGCTGGTAACCGAGGCCCTTGAAACGGATATCGACGACAGCCTTAAAGAAGCCATGCGGGGCTGGCTGGACAACATGCGGGATCCCGAGGGAGCCAAGCGTTACGGAGATCAGATCCGTGAGATGCTTTTTGCCTATGAAGGCAATGAACTGCTGGGCCGCATTGAGGCACTGAGCAGCCATTTCATCAAGCGCTCCTACTGGATTTTCGTGGGCGACGGATCGGCCTATGACATCTCTTTTGGGGGCATTGATCACGTGCTGGCCAGCGGAGAAGATATCAATGTCATGGTATACGATACCGAGGTCTACTCCAATACCGGCGGTCAGAGTTCCAAGGCCACGCCCACCGGCTCCATCGCCAAGTTCGCCGCTTCGGGCAAAAAGACCGCCAAGAAGGATCTGGGCCGGATGGCCATGACCTATGGCTACGTGTATGTGGCCAACGTGGGCATGGGAGCCAATAAACAGCAGTTGATAAAGGCCTTCACGGAAGCGGAGAGCTATGATGGCCCCTCGTTGATCATGGCTTACGCACCGTGTATCAACCATGGTATCAAAAAGGGCATGGGAAAGACCCAGAAAGAGACCGACCTAGCCGTCAAGAGTGGTTACTGGCCGTTGTACCGCTACAATCCGCTGCTTAAGGACGAAGGCAAGAATCCCTTTATCCTGGATTCCAAGGAACCCGACGGCAGTCTGCAAGAATTCCTCGCCGGCGAAGTCCGCTATGCGGCCTTGCAGATGCTTTTCCCGGATGAGGCCAAGACGTTGCACACCCGCCTGGAGGCCGAATTTGCCGAGCGCTACGCCGGGCTCAAGCGCATGGCCGAGATGGAATACGAGGCCCCCGTGGTCTCAGGGGAACTGGCCGCCACCGATAGCGACAGCGATACCTGCACCCTGGCCGGCACCGCCGAACATTCGGGCCGCGACGGCGCCAACGATGCCTGTGACGATGGCCGGGCAGGCTGATAAGTACCTAAGGCGGGAACCCCGCAACCCATAGAGGGCGGAGTGCTGAAGGTTGAGGGGTGAGGACTGAGGCGGGAAACCCGCAACCCATGTACCTCACCCCATTTTTTTGTTTTTTTGACAGACACTGAGGCGTAAGGCACTAAAATAAACGCTTCGCTTTTAGCCGTTAGCCACACAATCTAACGCGGCAACCTACACCACCAGCAGAGACGCCGTCTCCCGGATGCGATTTTTGGTCAAAAAGTAGCCTTGGGTGGTGGCGGAAAAGGTCGCCAACCCCACCGGCGGCGTGTCGCCGGCCAGAATCCCGAAGTAGAAGACAAACAGATGTGCGGCAACCAGTGGCACGATCAGGCTGTTTTGGGCGCCCAGGTCCACAATCACCGGCACCATCAGGGTGGATACGACAATGTAGTTGGCGGTGGTGGGCAGCCCCATGCTGATCGCGGCGGTGAAAAGCAAAATCAGCATCAGGTTTCCGCCAGAAATGAACTCGACGAATTCGGTCATTACCAGACCGATCCCGTTCAATGTGACCGTGCCCACAACGATGCCGACCATGTTGCGGGCGCCGTTGAAAAACCTGGTAATCAGGTCGTCAAAGCCTGTCTTGAAAGCGAAGTCCTCGCCCTTTGCCTTGCAGGCAAATCTGACCAGTGACAGGTAAGCCACCAACAACAAAACGCAGATGATGGAAAAGGTGGCCTCTAATGACAGCACCAGGCCCGTGATGGACACCACCAGATCCATGGGCGGGATCGCCCGGCGGTCCTCCAGTGCCGCGTAAAACCAGAAAAAGTAGGATGCGTAAAAGGTAGCCACCAGGGCCACGATCCAGTCTTGGATGTAACTGCGTGGTGAGGATTTAAAGGCCGGATAAGCCGTATAGGAGAGAAATATGGCAAACGCCAGATGAATGGCCCGGGCCTCGGTGTCGTTGATCACGAAAAAGTTAAAAATAAAGGGCAACGGCGAAGCATACCACAACTGAAATAGTGTCCAGATCAAGGGGACATAAAAGAGGATTTTTTTGGATATCGCGCCAGTGGGATTGCGTGCGCCCGATTCGGTTTCGGTTACCAGTACATCCGGATCAATCGACGCATCCGCTTTGCTATTCGATTCGGCCATGGGTATGCTTCCTTTTTCATCGCCACTCCCAAAAACGTGCTAAAAAGCCGCCGGACGTGTCATGCCCGCGCAGAAACAGGCGTGCGTAGTCGCAATATTCAGACTACGCACGCAAACACACAAAAAAAGTGTCTCTACATCAAACCGGCTTCTTTGTAATATTTTTTGGCACCGTCATGCAACGGCGCGGACAGACCATCTTTGATCATCTCTTCTTTCTTCAGCATCCCAAATGCCGGATGCAGTTTTTTGAAACTGTCGAAGTTCTCAAAAACCGCTTTCACGATTTCATAGATGACTTTTTGGGGAACCTTGGTGGAGGAAACAAAGGTGGCACAGACACCAAAAGTCTTGGTATCGTTGGGGGTGCCGCGGTACATCCCGCCAGGAATGGTGGCCATACGGTAGTAATCGTTGTCGGCAACCAGCTTTTCGACGGCCTCGCCGGTAACGTTGATGAGCACGGCATCACAGGAAATGGTGGCCTCTTTGATGGATCCGTTGGGATGACCGGCAGCGTAGATCATGGCGTCGATGTTGTTATTGCACAGGGCGCCGGACTGCTCGGCGGCCTCCAACTCGGAAGCCAGTTTGAAATCCTTTTTGGTCCAGCCCAGGGCATCCATGAGCACTTCCATGGTGCCCCGTTGACCGGAACCGGGATTGCCGATGTTGACCCGTTTGCCTTTGAGCTGCATAAAATTGGTTACACCGGAGTCTTTGCGGGCAACTACGGTAAAGGGTTCGGGATGAACCGAAAAGACGGTCCGTAATTCTTTGTTGGCGCCATTGTCCTTGAATTTGCTGGTGCCGTTGTAGGCATGATACTGCCAGTCGGACTGGGCCACCCCCATGTCCAGCTCGCCAGCGGCGATGGCGTTGAGATTGTACACCGATCCACCGGTACTCTCGACACTGCAACGGATACCATGTATTTTACGGCCTTTGTTGACCAGGCGGGCGATGGCACCGCCGGTGGGATAATACACGCCGGTGACGTCACCGGTACCGATGGTGACAAAGGTGGTTTCTGCCGCAACCGGTGCTGCACCAACGCCGATAATCAGGGACAAACCGAAAAACAGTGCCATAACCAGAATCAATGATTTTTTCATCCGAACCTCCTTTTCCTTTGAGGTGATGTTTTCGATTTCAAAGCGCTTGAACCCCGAATGATGATTATATTAAAAGAGGAGAATAATTTCATCAACCTTGAAAATACTGCATCCCATGATCACGTCCCCACCAACCCATTTTGCCGGTTCAGCACCCCTGGTCAGCGTCATTTTGCCCACTTACAACCGGGACTGGAGCCTGGGCGAGGCTATCGCCTCGGTGCTTGCGCAGAATTATCCCCGTATTGAACTGATTGTCGTTGACGACGGATCCACCGACGGCACCCCGGACTTGCTGGCCGCCTACGGTGACCGGCTGCGCCGCATCCGTCAGGAGAACCGGGGGGTCAGTGCGGCACGCAACACCGGCATCCGTCATTCAACAGGCGACCTGATCGCTCTGCTGGACTCTGACGACACCTGGCTGCCGGACAAGCTCAGTGCCCAGGTGGCATATCTCAATGCCTACCCAACGGCCCTGATCTGTCAGACCGAAGAGATCTGGATCCGCAACGGGGTCCGGGTCAATCCGGGCAAACGCCACCGTAAAGAGGCCGGTATGATCTTTGAGCGCAGCCTGGCCCTGTGCCTGATCAGCCCGTCGGCGGTGATGCTGCGCCGGTCGTTGCTGGACGAAGTCGGTCTGTTTGACGAATCCCTGCCGGCATGTGAAGATTACGATCTCTGGCTGCGCATCACCTGTAAACACCCCGTGCATCTGATTGATACACCCTTGATCGTCAAGCACGGTGGTCATGTTGATCAACTTTCACGCATGCCGGAACTGGATAAGTACCGTATCCGCGCCATCGCCCGGCTGCTGGACGACGGCCATCTCACCCCATCTCAACGGGCGGCCGCCATCGTCATGCTCAAAAAAAAATGTACGATTTACGCCCAGGGGTGCCGTAAACGCGAACGCCTGGAAGACGCCGGCCATTACGAGCGACTGGCCGACCGCTACTTCTAACGAACTCAGCATCATATGAAGGAATTGCCATGCAACCGTTGGTTCGCCAAATTCTGACTTCGCGGGTCTATGAAGCCGCCGTCGAAACGCCTCTGGAAGAAGCCGAAGGCCTGTCACGTGCGTTGAGCAACCGTATCCTGCTCAAACGCGAGGATCTTCAGCCCATCTTCTCTTTCAAACTACGCGGAGCCTACAACAAGATCGCCCATCTTTCAGCGGCGGAAAGAGCCAGGGGCGTGATCGCCGCATCGGCCGGTAACCATGCCCAGGGCGTATCTTTTGCAGCCCGCAAATTGGGTATTGAGGCCATGATCGTTATGCCGGTCACCACACCGCAGATAAAATTGCATGCAGTCAAGTCCATGGGAGCCCAGGTGGTGCTTCACGGCGATAATTACTCGGAAGCGGCTGACCACTGCCAACAACTGGCGGCGGACAACGGGATGACCTTCATTCACCCGTTTGATGACGAACTGGTAATCGCCGGCCAGGGCACCGTTGCCGACGAATTGCTCCGCCAGAGTGCCGGCAGACTGGATGCCGTGTTCGTGCCAGTGGGCGGCGGGGGCTTGATCGCCGGCATCGCCTGCTACCTGAAAAGCCTTTGCCCGGAAGTCGAGGTCATCGGCGTGGAACCGGTAGACAGCGACGCCATGCATCGCTCGTTGCAGGCCGGCCGGCGGATCACCCTGGATACGGTGGGTATTTTCGCTGACGGCGTCGCCGTAAGGACCATCGGCAAGCACACATTTGCTCTCTGTCGCCGGTATGTGGACGACATCATCCGGGTGACCACCGACGAACTGTGCGGGGCCATCAAATCGGTTTATCAGGCGACCCGCTCCATCGTCGAACCGGCAGGTGCCCTGGGTATGGCCGGACTGAAGCACTACATCAAGAGGCATCAGGTGAGGGATCAAACCCTGGTGGCCATCAACTCAGGCGCCAACATGAACTTTGAACGACTGCGATATGTGGCCGAACGGGCCCAGACCGGCGAGGAACGTGAATCCCTGTTCGCCGTCAGTATTCCCGAAGCGGTCGGATCTCTGCGCCGATTTTGCACTGACATGCTGGACGGTATCAACATTACCGAATTCAACTATCGCCTGGCCAGCCGCCAGGAAGCCCAGCTATTTATGGGTGTCTCCCTAGGAGGGGAAGATGAACGAAATGCCTTTTCAAAACGGCTGAAAGCCGGTGGCTATAACAACCTGGATCTTACCGACAACGAATTGGCCAAAACCCACCTGCGCTATATGGTCGGCGGCCGGTCACCCCAGGCGATACGTGAGCGGATCTTCCGTTTCTGGTTCCCCGAACGCCCCGGTGCTCTGGCCTGCTTCCTTGCCGATATGGGCGCCAATTGGAATATCTCATTGTTTCGCTACCGCACTGTGGGCAGTGAGTTCGGGCGGGTGCTCATGGGGCTGGAGATTCCCAATGAAGACGAAGAACGGTTTTCCCTGTTTCTGGACAAGCTCGGTTATCGCTATGTAGAAGAAACTGTCGACCCGGCCTATCGGCTGTTTCTTTGACGGCCATGCCGCAGCCCACAATCTTAAAATCGTTACCGGGGTGTTGGTCAATGAAACAATGGCTGAATTTGGCCACATCGGAACTTTTTTACGAAACATCTCGTTCGTTTTGGGTGAGCGGTATCCGGAAATGATATGAAAGGGCGCATCACTCGCTCATCAAGAAATGCCCAATTTGACTATTTTTGGACAAACATGTGTTATCACACGATCCGATGAAACTGTTTTTCCAGATTCTTGAGTGTCCATCGGATCCATATGGGTCTGCCATGGGGGCAATGGGATGGATTGTCACAGATATCCAACTGCTCGAGCATGATGCTGATTTGTATATCGCTAAGCCGCTGGTGGGCCCGGATGGCATTGTGGCAGGCCATGACCATCAGGCAACCGTCCAAAATGGTTTCCGTGTCGGCATCCACCCCGATATCGGCCGCTTTTTCGACCAACTCGGTCACCAGAGCGGCCACATCGCCACTGTCCAAAAGGGTCGGCACGGCTTTTACCGCAAAGGTGTTGCCGCCGAAGGGGTCGATCTCCAGCCCGTAGCGGTCCAGGGCCGGGGCCAGTTTCTCCAGGATACCGGCTTCGCGAAAACCCAGATCGATGGTTTCCGGAATCAGCAGGCGTTGGGCGCTGGGACGCTGCTGGGCGGACTGGCGTTTGAGGGTTTCGAACACGATGCGTTCATGGGCGGCGTGCTGATCGATCAGTATCAGACCATCGGCGGATTCACAGATGATATAGGTGCCCTTGTACTGACCGATGATTGTCAGATCGGCGAAAAACCGGGGCTTCCACAAAGGCTCCTGCCTGCCGTCCGAAACGCCGGATGGAAAAGGGTCCGGAGGCAAGGATGTTGATCGTTCATCTGCCTTTCGCCGGCCGATGGCGTCATTGGCATTCCGAGGGGCAACATCCCGCGGGCTGCCGGATCTTGGCCGGAAATTTACCGGTTGGCGGCCATCCGAAGCGGGTGAGGATCTGAAACCGGCATGTTTCTCGGCCACGGCCACCGGCTGGTTCGATGGCCTTGTCCGGGGAGGGGCGGGAGCATTCCAACGGGTCGGATCGGATTGCTTGAGCCCTTGAAAAACGGCATCTCGAATGGTGTCGTGGACCTGCTTCTGGCGCACGAAGCGAATTTCGTGTTTGGTGGGATGCACATTTACGTCCACCTGGTCGAAGGGCACCTTCAGAAAGATTACCACCACCGGATACTGCCCTTTCATCAAGCGGCCGCTGTACCCGGCAAAAACGGCATGGCGGACGATCCGGTCCTTGACCCAGCGGCCGTTGACAAACACGTATATGCCCCGGGCAGTGGAACGGGTCAGACTCGCCGCAGCGACCCAGCCGCGGACCTCGACGGCTTCATCCCTGTGATCGACCGGACACAGGGCGTCCCTGACGGAGGCACCCAGGACATCGGCCACACGGTTTGCCGGATCGGACACCGCCGCCCAGCTTTTGACCACGCGGTTGTTGTGCGACAGCCGGAACTGAATGGCCGGACGGCACAGGGCCATACTGGCAATGGTATCGGCGATGTGGCCCATCTCGGTATTGATGCTTTTCAAAAATTTGCGCCGGGCAGGTGTGTTGTAGAAAAGGCCGGCTACCGTAATCATGGTGCCGACCGGCGCCCCCGTATCGGCGACCTGATTGATGCGCCCGCCGGCTACGTCAATGCGCGTGCCGATATCGGCACCCGACGCCCGGGTCACCAGATTGAACCGGGAAACCGCAGCAATGCTGGGCAGGGCTTCCCCCCTGAATCCCAGGGTGCTGATGGCGAACAGGTCCGGGTCGCTGGCGATTTTACTGGTGGCGTAACGCTCCAGGCAGAGCAGGGCATCGTCCCGCCCCATGCCCTGCCCGTTGTCGGACACGCGGATCAATTTGCGTCCGCCCTGTTCGATTTCGACCATGATCCGGGTGCTGCCGGCGTCAATGGCGTTTTCCACCAGCTCCTTGACCACCGACGCCGGGCGTTCGACGACTTCACCGGCAGCGATCTTGTTGGACAGTATTTCTGGTAGAACGCGAATTTTCGACATATAGCTATCTAAAAAGGAGATTGACATCAACCTCCAGACGGCTTTGTAAGAAGGCCGCGATCAGGGCTTGCGAGCCCAGGAGAATGAGGCGTACAAAAAAGTACGCCGCGCAGTGACGAGGGGCGAAGCGTAAGGCAGATATCAGCCTTCTTACGAAGCCGTATCCTTGAAACTGCGGGCCAGGTACTCCGCCTCGACAGGCGTCAGGTTGAAGGTCAGCCCCGCCTCCTGGATCAGTTCCTGACGGATTTTGGATGCTCCTGCCTTTTCTTCTTCGGCAATCCATTTGACGGCTTTGCGCAGACGCTCGCCGTCGGGTTGAATGGTTGTCATCGTCAATCTCCTGATTCCGGACAAACACTGGGTTGAGCCATTCGCAGCCAGCTTTTGACAATTGGCAAAACAAGGTCTAAATGCATGAAAAAAAACAAGCGCCAACACGCTAACCCACTGTTTTGGTAACGCGTCATTCCAGCGGCGGCTTTTTCCCATATAGGTCCGCCGCTGCTTCGAACTGCCGGGCCACTTTGAAAAGGGCCGCTTCATTGAAATGGCGAGCCATGATCTGCAAGCCGATGGGCAGCCCGTTGTCGGAAAAACCGCAGGGCACGGAGATACCCGGAATACCTGCCAGGTTGGCCGACAGAGTGAAAATGTCCGACAGGTACATGGTCAATGGATCATCCACGGTTTCGCCGATGCGAAAAGCCGGCGTTGGCGCCACCGGGGACAAAATCACGTCACAGGCATCGAAAGCGGACTGAAAGTCGCTCTTGATCAAGGTGCGAACCTGGGAGGCCTTGCCGTAATATGCATCGTAATATCCGGCGGAGAGGGCATAGGTCCCCAAGATGATGCGTCGCTGTACTTCGGCACCGAACCCTTGGGATCGCGTCGAGCGGTACATTTGCAGCAGGTCGTTTTGGGATTTGTCCCGGAAGCCGTATTTGACCCCGTCATAACGGGCCAGGTTGGAGCTGGCCTCGCTGGGAGCAATCACATAATAGGCCGCCACGGCGTGATCGGTGTGCGGCAAGGAAACCTCGACGCTTCGGGCCCCCAGTGATGTGATGGTTTCAACAGCCCGGTCGACGGCAGCCTTCACCTGCGGATCCATGCCTTGGGCAGCCTGGTATTCCTTGGGGATGCCCACCACCATGCCGTCGAGGCCATTGGTGTCGATATCCGCGAAAGTCGGCACCGGTTCGGGAACGGATGTGGAGTCCCTGGGATCGTGGCCGGCAATGGCATCCAGCATTATGGCGCAGTCGCCCACGGTTTTGCCCAGTGGTCCGATCTGATCCAACGAAGAGGCAAAAGCCACCAACCCGTAGCGGGAAACCCGGCCGTAGGTGGGCTTGATTCCCACCACTCCGCAATGGGAGGCCGGCTGGCGGATGGACCCGCCCGTATCCGAACCCAGTGCCCCCAGACACATGTCTGCCGCTACGGCGGCGCCCGAGCCACCGCTGGAACCACCGGGAATGCGGTCCAGATCCCACGGATTGCGGGTTACCTGAAAGCCTGAGTGTTCCGTGGTGGACCCCATGGCGAACTCATCCATGTTGAGTTTGCCCAGGATGACCGCACCGGCGGTTTTCAAACGTTCAATTACGCCGGCATCATAGGGCGGGATATAATTCTCCAGCATTCTGGACGCACAGGTGGTGCGCAATCCCCGGGTACATATCAGGTCCTTGATGCCCAGCGGGATGCCGGTAAACACCACGCCCTGTCCGGCAGCCAGGCGCCGGTCGGCCGCACGGGCCTGTTCCATGGCGCCGTCTGCATCCACGGTCAGATAGGCACCCACCTTGTCGTCCAGGCTGTCGATGCGGTCCAGAACCGCACGGGTCAATTCCTCGGAGGTTACTTCTTTTTTCTTCAGCAGGCCGGCAGCCTGCTCGATGTTCAGCTCATGCAGTTTCATCAGACGTATTCCTCAGATTACCTTCGGTACCACGAAGGCACCATCTTCTTTCGCCGGAGCGTTGGCCAGGGCCGCGTCCGGATCCAGTTGCCCCCGCACCTCATCCTCACGAAAGGCATTGGTCAGCGTAATGGCGTGGGAGGTGGCGGCGACGCCCTCGGTATCCACTTTTTTAAGTGCATCCACATAGTCCAGGATGGTGCCGATCTGGCTTGCGAATCGATCGACGTCGGCATCGGCGACCTCAAGGCGGGCCAGATGCGCCACGTGCAGTACTTCCTGTTTGGAAATTTTCATGGTGTTCGATCCTTGGGTAAATTTAGCGGTTCACCAAAATAGGTTTCCGGCGCTGGAATTTGGCCAGCCGGTGCATGTCCGCAGCGGCCTGGTCGCGGTTCTGATACCTTCCCACACGAACCCGGAACCAGAGCCCCTTTCCGGGAATATAGCTCCTGGAAAGGTAGGCAGGATACCCGGCCTTTTTCAAATTTGCAACGATCTGATCAGCAGCCTCGCCATCTTTCAGTGATGCCACCTGGATCGTCAGCGAATCCTCTTCCGTTGCAGCCTTGTCGGGCGCTGATCCCGGCGGCGGCTTTTTCAATGGCAGCGACGTCTTCTTGGGCATCAGCACAGGTCGGGACTTGTGGGGTATCGCCGGTGCATCGTCAGGTGGGGACGTCTCCAAAGGAGCGCTGGCCGGCAGCGGACCGGTGGGGATTTCGACGGCCGTGTCCGGCCCATCTTTCTTCAACGCTTCGTGAAAATCCAGTGAATCCTTGGGGATTTCACCGCGCATGACTTTTTTTGCGGCCTCCTGCTCGCTTTTCAGGATGGCATCGCGCATGGCGACCAGTTCATCCTCCAGCACCTGCATATCGAACGAGACCGGCGCCGTTCCCCTTCCCACCAACACGCCCAGCACAAACATCCACGTCGCGACGAACAACACCAGCAGGTAACGCCCCCAGGCGATGCGGCGGTCAGACGTGGTGCCTTTGCCCTCTGTCACACGCTTCTTCCTCTATGCGGATACCGGTTCCGGCAACCTGGTATCTGTTTACGGGGTTTAAATGGACATCGCACCGTAGGTGTTCACAGGGCGCCGTGGGTGCGCGGTTTCGGGCATGCTGAGTGAGATATTGATCATACTTCAAGTGTCCGGTAGCAAGGCAGATGCGGTTCCTTGCGAACGCCTGCCCCGATTGCATGGCTTACATGGCATCCGGTGCCGAGACACCCAATAGTGCCAGGCCGTTGCGGATGACTTTCTGAACTGCCGAAATAAGGTAGAGCCTCGCTCGGGTCAGTTTCATGTCGTCTGCACAGAGCACCCGATGCCGATTGTAATAAGCGTGGAAAGATGATGCCAGAGCCGTCAGATAATAGGTGATCCGGTGGGGCTCCAACATCGCACCGGCAGCCGCCACGATTTCGGGAAAGCGCCCCAGGAATTTGATCAGGGCGATATCTTCCGGCGTGTCCAGGGCATCCAGGTCCGATGGCACGAATCCATCCACATCCATTCCGTCGGCAGCAGCCTTGCGGTGGATGCTGGCAATGCGGGCATGGACATACTGAACATAGTAGACCGGGTTGTCATTGGTTTTTTGCTTGGCCAAATCCAGATCGAAATCCAAAGGGCTGTCGTAACCGCGGGTCAGAAAAATAAACCGGGCGGCATCCCGGCCGACTTCATTGACCACATCGGCCAAGGTGACGAATTCCCCGGCACGGGTCGACATGGCCACCGGTTGACCGCCACGCAACAGATTGACCAATTGTACCAGCAACACATCGAACTGTTCGCGCTTGTACCCGGATGCTTCCACGGCAGCTTTTACGCGTGGAATATAGCCGTGATGATCGGCTCCCCATACGTCGATGACCTTGTCGAAGCCGCGTTCGAACTTGTCTCTATGATAGGCGATGTCCGAGGCAAAATAGGTGGTCTGGCCATTGTTGCGCACGACCACGCGGTCTTTTTCGTCGCCGAAATCACTGGTTTTAAACCATTGAGCGCCGTCTTTTTCGTAAATCAGGCCCTTTTCCCTCAATTCACGGATGTCCGCGTCCACCTTGCCGTCGTCGTAGAGGCTCTGCTCCGAAAACCAGCGGTCGAAGACAATTCCAAAATCCATCAGGTCGGCCCGCATGCCATCAATGATCTTTCCTGCCGCAAATCGGGCGCAGGGCATGATGGCCTCGTCCTCAGCGGTGTCGAAAATTCCCCGGCCGTCACGGTCTATCATTTCCCTGGCCAATTGGCCGATATAATCGCCTTGGTAGCAGGTATCGGGAAAATCGATCGTCTCCCCGAGCAATTCTTTGCCCCGCAGATATACGGACAAGCCCAGGGTCTGAATCTGCCGGCCGGAATCGTTGATGTAATACTCTTTTTGAACATCGTATCCACAAAAGGCGAGTATGTTGGCCGTGCTGTCTCCCACGGCGCCGCCGCGCCCATGCCCCACGTGCAACGGACCGGTGGGGTTGGAGCTGACAAATTCGATCTGGATGCGCACACCTTTACCCATATCGCAGCGGCCGTACTGATCGCCCTGACGGTGAACGGCTGCCAGTATGGGATGCCATGCGGCCGGACGGATAAAGAAGTTAATGAATCCAGGGCCGGCAATTTCCGTTTTTTCGACGATGCCGTCACTGTCATCCAGGTGACTGATGAGAATTTCGGCAATCTTGCGTGGTGCCATCCGTTGGGCTTTGGCCATCTGCATGGCCATATTGGTGGAAAGATCGCCGTGGCTTTCCGCTTTGGGCGCTTCCAGAACGATATCGCAAAAATCGGATGAGGGAAACTGCCCCGCCTTGTGGGCGGCCTCGGCAGCCGCTGAGATCATACGTTTCAACTGGTTTTTCATGGGCGTTGTCCTGGCTCCCGGACCGGTTGCTAATTGCAAAAAGCTAACGACTAATGGCTCAACTCAGGTAAATTTCAATTCATAAAGCGTTTTCAGGGCCAAGTCAAGGAGGTACCATTGCTTTCAGGGGAACGACTGGTGATCATGTTGATCACTGACGGTCGATCACATAATAGAAAGCGTCGCTTTTCAAAAATTTTTATATTGCCAATTTTTTGCGATGTTTCGCCGAACCGGATCGATGTCTTTTTGCTTGCATCCGCCACACATCCAACGTATCTAAGGCGGGAAACCCGCAACCCAATAGAAGACTGAGTGCTGAGTGCTGAGTGCTAAGTGCTAAGTGCTGAGTGCTGAGGACTGAGTGTTGAGGCAGGAAACCCGTAAACCATATACCCCCATTTTCTTGTTTTTTTTGACAGAAACTGAGGTGTAAGGCACTAATTCCGTCGCAGATTTGTATTGGCCTGAATGACCGGATTCCGGACCGGCCAAAAGGATCGTCGAAAAAATGAACCAGAGTGCACTCAAAATACAAAAACTCGCCATTGATGTGGAGGCGGTGGCTCGCCTGATCGCCGCTACGCAACGGCCCGGCGGTGAAATTCCATGGTCTCCGAAGGACAAGACGGATCCTTGGGACCACGTCGAATCCGCCATGGGGTTGGTCGTGGGCGGATACCTGCGGGAATCGCGGCAGGCCTACCAATGGATGCGAGGCATACAGCTTGTTGACGGCAGTTGGTATGCCGCCTACCGTAAAGGGGTGCCCGAGGATCGGACCCGTGAAACCAATATGGCCGCCTATATCGCCGTAGGGGTCTATCACTACTGGTTGGTTACCGGTGATCGGGCATTCATGGCGTTCATGTGGGAAACGGTACGACGGGCCATCGACTTTGTCGTGAAACATCAAGCGCCTACCGGTGAAATCCCCTGGGCCCTCAGCCCGCAGGGAAAGGTGGATCCCATGGCGCTGCTAACCGGGTGCAGTTCCATTTATATGAGTCTCAAATGTGCATTGGCCATGGCAGGGGAACTGGATTATCCGGCCTTACACTGGCAGGATGCGCTTCAGCGCTTGGGCGATGCCATACGCTACCGACCGCATTTGTTCAACATGACCAAGTCACGCTTTTCCATGGATTGGTTCTACCCGGTGCTTTGCGGCGCACTCACCGGAGAGGACGCCGCCCGCCGCATCGACCGGCAGTGGAAGAAATTCGTTGTCGAGGGATTGGGTGTGCGTTGTGTCTCTGATCGGCCCTGGGTGACCATCGCCGAAAGCAGCGAGTTGGTTCTGACGCTGACGGCCATGGGAGAAACGGAAAAAGCCCGCATCGTGTTCAGCTGGCTCACCGACCAGGTATTTGCCGACGGCTCCTTCTGGTGCGGATTCACCTTTCCTGACATGACCCGGTGGCCGGAAGCGAAGGTCTCCTGGACCAACGCCGTGGCACTCATGGCCGCCGACGCCCTGTTCGGCCTTACGCCTGCCGGCCAATTGTTCAGCCACGCCCGGTGGGAGCAGGCCGGTTTTAAAGGATAAACACAACCACCCACCACATTGGGATTCAGAGCATATTGATTAAAAACTTTTCCTGTGTTGGCTCTTTCAGCAGAAACATGTAGGACGGTTTTTTTTTCGTGGAAATGAGGCCATAAGTGGCATGGGAACGCTTTTTACGGAACCGTCATGATTAAGGATCACCGCCCTTACATTATTAAAAAAGCATACCTGAAGTTTCAGAAATTCTATGCCCGTCATTTCCTGCGTCCTCAACTGGAACACCTGGGTAGAGGCTTCACCTTCCTGCGTCCCTGGCACGTGGAACTTTTCGGTGCGCCCATTGCCATCGGCGACTTCGCCACGGTGATCGCTACCCCGGACAAGAAAATCCGGTTCTCGGTCTGGCCGGACCGGGCCGGCAAGGGGCACATCACCATCGGCAATTATTGCCTGGTCTGCCCGGGTGTAAGAATCAGCAGCGCCACCGGCATCACGATTGCGGACAACTGCATGATCGCCAACGGCGCATACATCACCGATTCGGACTGGCACGGAATTTACAACCGCCTCTCTTTCGGCCAGGCCCGGTCGGTCACCATTGAAAAAAATGCCTGGATCGGGGACAGCGCCATTGTGTGCAAAGGGGTGACCATCGGTGAAAACAGCATCGTAGGCGCCGGCGCCATTGTAGTGGACTCGATTCCGGCCAATTGCGTGGCCGTCGGCAATCCTGCCCGGGTCGTCAAAAAACTGGACCCGGAAGAGACCTTCACCACGCGTGCCGAGTTTTTTTCCGATCCGGTCCGCCTGGCCCGGGAATTCATGGCCTGGGAGCAGGCCGTCCTACAGGGCAATACCATTTTCGGTTGGCTCCGACACCTGCTTTTTCCCGCCAAGGGGGATTGACGGTAACCTTTTGGTTGCCATAGCGGTTCGGACCGATCTGGCGAGACATGTAACCATCGGAAATCTTAAGAACGCCGAGTGTGGTAAAAGTGCTGAGTGATGAGGATTAAGGCGGGAAACCCGCAACCCATGTACTAACCCTATTTCCCTGTTTTTTTTAAATAGGTCGTAGCCTATCTTTGTAGGATTTTGTAGGAAAACAGCAAAAATCAGCCCTTTTTTTAAAAAAAAATTAATTAATAATATCAAAAGTTTGATTTTTTGGAAGACTAAAAAAGGCATTGTGGTGCCATAAAATGTATAGATGCTCTTGACAAGGATAGGTGTCATGTAAAATTCTGTGAGAATGTATATTCGTCGAACAACAATTAAAAGCCGTAAAATATGTTCTTTTTTCCCAAATTATGGGAACAACCGATCACCAAGCCAATGCTTGTACCTTGTGCGCTCTTTGAAAACGTTGCCACTTCGCAGCAGGTAG